>JAAUYH010133633.1_pt1 | contig 16036 bp, 9 predicted proteins | sample 7278061 | NCBI WGS metagenome assembly JAAUYH01 (sample SAMN14350203, study PRJNA611818) | marine sediment metagenome | isolation source: surface marine sediment (0.6m) | place: French Polynesia: Moorea | collected 2018-08
CTATTTCAGGTTAATTTGAACAAGGATTAAATAACTCCATTGCTTGACCAGAAAAAGTTATACTTCTCAATTGATATTTATAAATGGGAAACTTATTACCACGCAACTCCTAAGTTATTTAGTTCTCATTCCTTAGGGTACACTCAACTTACTCTTAGGACACCTCTAAATCGCATTTGGTTACTACGCAATTTATCAATTGCCTGATTTGCTTCTTCGAGGGGGAAGATTTCTACTATGGGTCTAATTCCATACTCTTCAGCTAAAGTGAGCATTTCCCTGATGGTTGACCGACCACCAACAGTTGAACTCATAAAGCGTCGTCTCTTAACTACTAAAGGCCAAAGTGGAATTGACATAGGATTAAGAAACAAACCTACCTGCATAAATGTGCCATCGGTAGTAAGATGCTCTAGATATCCAGACCAGTCAATAGGCTCAGGAGCAGTACTTAGAATCAAGTCCAATTGGTGTTTTGGTGCTGCTGGCGATTCTCCTTTAGGAACAATAATCGTCTGATCGGCACCCAGTTTTTTAGCATATTCAGCTTTATCAGGAGAGCCAGTAAACATGGTGACACGGTTGCCAAGCTTACTGGCAAATTGAACAGCTATATGTCCCAGTCCACCAATCCCAATCACACCAATCTCCTGACCAGAACTCATACCTGCAGCGCGTAGTGCTGAGTAAACTGTCGTTCCTGCACACATTAAAGGCCCTGCTAGATCAGTTTCAATTCCAGAGGGAATTTTAAAGGCGAAACGGGAATCTACCTTGAGGTATTTAGCATATCCTCCATAGTTACCCACTAGCAGTGGCTGGTTCCAGGTACAAAGATTTTCATTGCCTCGGAGGCAATCCAGACAATGGAGACAAGATCCACCTTGCCAACCAACACCAAGGCGATCGCCTACCTTGATGTACTCCACATTGTCATCAACTATTACTCCTTCCTGCTCTACTTTTTCTCCAACTGCTAGTACTTCCCCAACTATCTCATGACCAGGAACTAAAGGATATTGAGAAAAACCCCACTCATTGTCAATCATCCCTACATCTGAGTGGCAAACTCCACAGGTTAATACTTTGATCAGGCAATCGTAACCTGTGATCTCTCCCATTTCAAAACTAAAGGGTTGAAGTTTAGCCCCTTTCTCAGGGATTACCATTGCATCAACTTTCATTGTTAACTCCTTGCAATTGTGCTTTATTAAGTTCCTCCTGATGATAGGTTAATCATTTATATAGAAGGCATCAGGAGAGCTTGAGGCTATGTATATCCTTTACTGACCACACCTAACACCAATCATTTCAGGATTAACCTCTGCTTCCAAAACCACGTCGATGAGAAAAGGCCCTTGGTGAGCTAATGCTTTTTTTATAGCTGGGGCAATTTCTTCTGGCTTCTCAACTCGGACTGCTTCCACACCCATCGATCGAGCCATGTCGGCAAAGTGTAGATCTGGCTTAGATAAATCAAAACTAAGAGGATAATCTCGCTCTGGTATACCCCGCTCTTGCCAATAAGCTTGAATATTCACTTGCAGTAGCTTGTAGGAACGGTTATTGCAGATGACAAATTTAACATCTACATTATGACGGGCAGCCGACCACAGTGCCTGAATTGTGTACATAGAACCGCCATCACCAGCAACGCCAATCACTGTTTTGTCAGGATTAGCCAGTTTAACACCGATCGCTCCTGGTAATCCTACACCAAGAGAGCCTCCACGAGTGAGAAAATAGTGACCTGGTTTAGTAGGGGGGAAATAGTGTGTTAGGGGAGGAGAAGAAGTGAGACCCTCATCAAAAATGATGGCATCCTCTGGTAATTGAGCAGCTAATTCTTCTGCGAAGCGAGAAAAGTGGAGTGGGACAGAATCCCGAACTTGCTGATATGCTTCCAAATCACTCTGATTTTTTGCTTCTTTAGCTTGGGCTATTTCCGTTTTTCTAGCTTGAGCAGCTTTTTCCTGCTCCGATGTCATTATAGCTTCTAGTTTAGTGGCTAGTTTACCCAAAGTAAGTTTAGGATCGCTAACTATTCCTACATCAACAGGGTGATTTTTAGCAATTTCATAGGCATCTAGATCGATATGAATGACTTTTGCACCTGGTTTAAAGATATCTCCCAGTTCAGGGAATACCTCTGGTAACATATAAGTTCCACAAACTAGATTAACATCTCCCTTAGAAGTGGTAGGCAAGCTTTGGTAGCCAAACATATGTCCTGTCGAACCCTGATATAGGGGATGAGCATAGCTCATATTCAATTCGCCAGAATCTGCCGACCAAACCTCCGCGCCTAAGAGTTCAGCAACGCGGGTCAACTCGTTTTGAGCTCCAGAAAAAGCTATCCCATCTCCTACAAAAATCATGGGTTTCTGAGCAGATGCTAACATTTGTGTTGCCATTTGCAGAGTGTCTTCATCTGGCACAACTTTAGTCGAAGGGAATGAGGTCGGTCTAACTTCTTCAACGACAGGAGCATCTAAAATATCTACTGGTACGCAAACATAAACAGGACCCATGGGGGGAGTGGTGGCAATTTTGATTGCTCGACGTATAATCCGTAGCAGTGAATAAGGCTCCATTACTTGTGTTGACCACTTAGTAACTGGCTCAGCAAAAGCTACTAAATCTCCTGCCATCTGTGCGTCCATTGCCTGATATTTAATTCCCGCATCTCCGCCAATAACGACTAGAGGAGAGTGACCTCGCTTGGCTTGGTATAAGGCACCGATCGCATTACCTAAACCAGGAGTACTGTGAATCTGTACCAAAGCTGGCTTTTGAGTTGCCCTCGCGTAACCATCTGCTGCCATGACAGCGATCGATTCTTGTAAGGTTAAGATATACTTGAGGTCGGGATAATCCCACAAAGCATCCAAAAATCCTTCCTCTGACGTACCTGGATTGCCGAACATGTAGTGGATGCCATCGGCAAGAAATTGTTCGAGAATGGCAAAACGCCCAGTTTTTTTTGTCATGAATTCTTCCTTATGGGAGGACTAAAATTTCTTGAAGTTTTTGCCTCTGTTTTACCAGTTATATCGCTGTAGTCCCTTTTCTAAAACTTCCACCAATTTCTCTCCGCACTCAGCAGAGGAAGCAGTAGAACGACTAGTAATAAAAGGATAATCAACAATTACAGAAGTCACGTGACCAACCCGACCGGTATAAGAGCCATCAGGGCCAACAGCATCGCGGAGAATGAATTCTAGGGGATAAAAAGGAGCTCCAAAGTTAATATAGCCATCTCCAAATCCATGGTTAGAGCCATCGACCGCATGAAAACCCTCAAATCCAGTATCATCTAAGTAGTCATAATCAATGGGATGACCAGTAACGTGCTTGCCCCAAATAATACTCTTTTTCTCTCTGAAATCTCGGGCAAATGCCAAGCAACTAACCCCATAACATTCAGCAGCAATAGGTTTATTTAATTGATAAAAGCTCAGAACTAGATCGTGCACTCTTTGGTTATTTGCTAGATCGACTAATGCACCACTACCTCCGACAATTACGAGGGCATCATATTCTACTAATTCTTTCTGAATAATGTTATCTAGCTTGTTATAGTATGCCTCCATATCTCTAAGATATTTGGCGGAACTAGGATAAGCCCTCCAGGGCAACCAGTCGGCAAGACTTTTCGGATTCTCTAGTCGATCCGACTCATCTATTTCCTTTGTCTTTTGTGCATAGTATTCTGAAGTAACCGATCGACCTAAAGGTGGATCGATAAATCCTGGCTGCATACTAACTGCTAAAGGTGTAGGCTTTTTTCCTGTTGGGGTCGCAAAAGTAATTTCATATCCCTGAGCATCACAGGCTTCTAGGGGACCAATAAGTTCTTCCCCCCAGTAACCCCATTCTGATACAATAAAGAGGATTTTCTTCACTATGATTAACTCCTTTTTTCTTCTTTGTGCTTCCTAATTTTTAATAGTTGTCGTTGAAATTAACTTATGCACTTTTGAGCAAATGCTTGGTAATTAAGTATTTTCCCTCTAAGCTAAAACTATTTGCCTTACTCCTTGAAGGGCAGACCATAATGCACCTTGTATCCAGCTTGGATATGGCGATAGATGCTCACCAGCAAAAAACAGGCGAGCTGCAGCTTGATTCACTTCGGGGAAAAACCGTTGAAGGTCTAAGGGCTGAGAAGAAGCAAAAGCACCAGCCGACCATTTATTCCGGTCCCAAGCCATAGAGGCATAGGGTTCTTCTGGGTCGAGATAATTGCCGATCTGAGGATGGAATCGCTCGATTTTGTCAAAAACCACCTTGCCACGCTTTTGTAAGTTTAGTGTGCCTAATCTCCTTGCTGTGGCTCCCCAAGTATAGCTACCCAGTAATACTCCAGCTTCTTGGCTGATCTCTCGATCTTTTAGTTCAGCATTATCTGAAGGATAAAAGGTCATGCGAGCAATAGAATCGGTAAGAGACGCGCCACCGAAGATATTGTCTTCCAACTCCCAGAATCTTTTGGTACAATTGACTAAAACTTTAGTGGAAGATTGATAGCCTAAACCTTGGATAGCATCCTGTACTTTTTTGCTGCCAGATGACATTTGCAGATCCATTCGCCGAAGTACAGAAAAGGGGATTGTACACAATACGTAAGGATAGGTTTTTTGCTCAAGATTGCCATTTTGCTTGAACTTGATGGTGACACCTTCATTATCTTGATTGATGGAACACACTTCTCTATTGAAAACTATGCGGTCTCTTAATTTAGTTCCATCTGGTAATACCGCGTCAGCTAAGGCATTGGGAAGCTTATCCATTCCACCACAAATCTCTTCTAGTCCGCTAAAAGCTTCATCAATTTCCTCTCGGATAAACATAGCAGTGGAATAATGCCAGTATTCTTCCAGAATAGTAGCCTTCCCCATTAATCGCACAGCATCATGGGTATCTGTATAGTTGTGTAGTGTTTGTAATAAGGACTGGGAATCAAAGTAATTTAATTTGTCAGAAAGAGGACAATTACCAAACAACTGTAATTTATCTCCTTTGTCTAAGTAAGACAATAGGTGACTCATAATCCGCAAAAAGATGCCATCAAGACCATCATTGGCGATCGCCTCTCGATCGCGCCTGGATAGATTGAATAACCTACCAATTTTTTGGGCAGCATCTTTGGCTTTGCAAACAATTCCTTCAAAGTCGCGATAGGTTTCTCGATGGCTATTAATAAAAGGTCTTAGTGTCAGACCTAACTCATTTAGGTAATGTCGAGTGTAGTCGTGAGAAGCAGGAATACGCATCGCACCAAACTCACCATACTGACCATTTTTAAACCGATGAGTCCAAACCCGACCTCCCAACCGTGGCGATCCTTCCCATATTTCTACTCTATGACCTAGTTGAGCAAGTTCATAACCAGCAGCAAGTCCTGCCATACCTGCACCAAGAATTAGAATTTGTTTATTAGATCTACCCTGGTTTTCCTGCTTAATTTTATCGAGTTGCTGTTGGATTGTTGTGTGATAGTTCATGTCTACAAATATGATCGAGATAATAAAGCTTCAATGACGACAACCTAGAGAATCCATAGTATCTGCGGTGCTAGAACCACTATAAGGATCGTTCGGTACTTCGCATTTTCGGCAACATCGCACATCTATCACAATAGGAACTTGAGATGTAGAGGCAAACGCTTCCTCAAAAGTTGTAGCTAGTCGATCGGGATGCTCAACTACTCTAGCTTCAGCCCCAAGGCTACGGGCGAAAGCTGCACCGTCAATTGAGGGTTCTATTTCAGTTAAGTCAACAGCTTGCTCTGACCATTCCTCCCGAAGGGCACGAAGATAAACATTTCCTAAAGCACTATTGTTGATAACAACAATAATTAGCTTTACTTGGTAGCGAACAGCAGTTTTAATTTCCATGCCGTGCATCATCAGACCACCATCACCCACAACTACCACACAGGGTTGTTCGGGTCGCGCCATCTTATTGCCAATGCCCATAGCCACACCATAACCCATCGGTCCAGTGTTGGTTAAAATGAGGAACTCATTGGGGGCATAAGCTGTCCAATGGTGAGAGACATGATAGGATAATGCCCCCGAATCTAATACCATGACTGTATTGCGTGGTGCGACCTGGCGTAATTCTGTTACTAACCGTGCAGGATGTATGGGTATTTCCTGACTGGTTCGATTTTCTTCCTGGTCATAATAAGGGGTATTCCTAATCTTCTCCAGCCAATTTTTACGTTGTCCTCGGCTATTATGGAGTTGCTCACCAAAAAGCTCTTTATGCTCTTGCAGCCAAGAGAAAAACTCTTTGACATCGCCAACGATCGATGTTTCTTGATAATTTTTGCCCTCTACAATATTAGGATTAATATCAACGCGAACAAGGGACTTAGACGGAGGGAAGTTCTCATCCCAAGCTAAGGTATTGTTTTCGTTCAGAGTAGCACCCAAGACAAGCAATACTTCAGCTTGCTCAATTGCTTTGTCTTGAGAACCTAAGATTAACTTATTCGCTTGTAGACTTCCGCTAATACCAAAAAAGCCAAAGGACATGGGTGAATCTTCGGAAATTGCCCCCTTTGCTCGCAGTGTTGTTACCACAGGAATACTAAATTCTTCCGCAAATTCCCGCAGGACTTCGCCAGCGTTGGACCAGACACAACCATTACCAGCAAAAATCACAATCCTGGTAGCGGAAGCAAGAATCTCTGGTACTTGTTTCATTGCTTCTCGATTGATCGCTCTAGCTGGTTCTTTAATATTCACAGGTTGATAGTCGGCAGCATATTTTCCCTTGAGCATATCTCTGGGTACTGTAAGAAAAGCTGGTCGATTTTCCACCCCACGCATAGCGCGAATTGCTTTCTGCAAAAAATCCCCTACTTTTTCGTAAGAAGGCTTAAAACATCCATTGTGGTTATTATCTGTGTCGTAAGCTAGAGGAATACCTTGAGACCAAACCGTAATCGGACGCATAATTTCGCGATCGTCTATACCAGTAGCATTGGAATCTTGAAACGCACCATCGCCATTCCATCTGGAAGGAAGAGAACCACTAATAGCCAATACAGGCGATCGATCGAGATAGGCTGCTGTAATAGCCGTTACTATGTTAGTAACACCAGGGCTACCAGTTATCATACAAACCCCAAAACTCTGATTTGCTCTGGCATAGCCATCTGCCATATATGCAGCACCTGCTTCATGGGTAGCTACAATCCCCTCAATTCCTGCTTCCGAGAATCTTTCTACCAAAGGATCGATATTATAGCCAGGAACTAAAAAGACACGATCGATACCTTCTTGTCTTAAAGCTTTGAGAATATATAGTGCTACATCGTCCGTATTTTTTGGCATAGAAATTAACCTCTATTGTTTCTCTGTATTTCATTTGTTAGTATTGTGTGCTTATTTTCTGGTAATTAATAGGGGAAAAATTCAGGTATTTTTTCAGGTAAGAGGAAATACCAATAAAATCTCGATTAAATAGACTTAAACATAAGACACTAGTCCGCAATCATCTAGTCTTCTGATCTGAAAAATCAAAGAATCAGCAGGAAAGCGAATCTCCCGCCAAGCAAAACATTCGCGAATCGTAGTTTGATGCTGTCCTCCAGAAATACTCAAGTCTGAATTGAGCATTTCCAGACCAACTTTTACGTAAGTAAGGTTATCAGCAGAGAGTCTATTCCAAACATCAGCTAACAAAGCTCCCAGATAATCTCTAGCTTTCAATATTGCTGCTTGAAATTGCTGTTCCTTCCCGCTGTAGGCTGCTGCAAATTCAGCTTGAATAGCATCATCATCCTCCTCCTCATCTAGAGAATGGAGAGACCGCCTAGCAAGTTCTGGAGAGATTAAATCAGCTTGCACCAATTCCTTCTGAAATACTTCAACAAATACATCAAAGATTGCACCAGTTAAGGGAAGAGATAAGTCGTGGGGTTCTCGACTCACTGTGGACATTCGTTCGTAGTTAAAAAGTTCACGAATTTGGCGACTTTCAGACAATTCACCGATGCGATTAAGTTCGTTGGGAGTGAAAAGATTGCCCTGAGTATTCTCTAGCAACCGCTCAACTACCTTATTAAAGTGCAGCGATGAGATCATCGCCACTAAATCTCCTGCCGATTCATGAAATCCACCATACTCATTATTATTATTGTTATTACTGGGAATTCCAACTTCGGCAAAAATCAGACTATGACCTAGTTCGTGAGCAAGAACATCAAAGTTTTGGCAATAGGGTCTACTGAGATCGATTTCCCCTGTAGGTGTTCGTCCATAGCCAAATTCCAAGAAGCCGTAACCAGACTGGGCATTATCCCAATTGATTAGAGGAATTAGTTCTAGCTTTTCAAAGTCCATACGAAAATGCCACTCAATCCGTCGCCCAAAGTAGTCTTCCCAGATATCTAGCACACGGCGAACAGTAGCATACATAGTTGCAGCAGAGAATTCTCTACTATTCAAATCTAAATGATCGAAATGTCCATCTGCTCCTGGCAGTACAGGGGGATTGAATGTACCTAAATAAGGTCGTTGATTAAATCGATTATAGGGTCTTTTGTTGACTGCATCTAAAACATACATTCGGTCATCAGCCGGACCAGGCAAAATTTGATTAGGTGGAATTGTTACTTTAACAACCTCTGGTTGTTCAAAAAATTGGATGAAACGAGGCTGGGGAAAAATTAGAAATCTTGTTCCGGTTTCAGCAATAGCAGCATCTAATTTTCTAGACATATGGATTTTTCTCCTTGTAAGTTAAAAAAAAATTAGAGAACAACCAACTTCCCAATAATGATTAGATTCAACACTTGCTCGGATTTTTCAAGAGCTCAAAAAATTGCCCTTTTACCGAAATTTAGACATTACAAAAAAGTACAAAATCTACGAAGTAATGATTTTACTTAGATTTACCTGTTTTCTTGTTCCTTAACTATTCTTTAATCTTGCTAATTCTTATATAGTGCAAGAAAAATCAACTTATGCGCTTTTTGGATGAAGTGGTCACTGCATTCCGCGGTGAAGCTTAACTTAAATTCTTAGCCATTAAATAAAAAAAACTGCATAAGCTTAAAACCGTTGCATCTATTAACGATTAAACCGATAAAATTATTTATTACAAATATTTGTGTGAATATCCAGTTGCATTATCAAAAGAATGGCGACCAATAAATTAACTAATTTGTTTTTTAGCAATGTAAAATTTTTTTCGGCTTTAAACCAAAATGCTAAAAGATGAAGAAAGAGCAAGAGAGTGGTATCTAACTGCACGTAATTAAGATGAAAACTTTATCAAGATACTGGAAAATTTGTCGAATTAGCCTAAACAATGAAAAAACTCGATATGAATACTTTTTAGTTTCGACTGCACAAAAATTTTTTAATCAAATATTCTCTTCCCTGTGCAATTCACCAGAAAAAGATATCCAGACTACTTTAAATGACTATTTTAACTGTAATAATTCATCTGTAGCTAAAATCGATCGATCTATAGCAGGACTTTGTCTAAGATGCTATGTTTCCTACCCTATCCTCAAAGCCTGTCAAAAAATCGATTATCTGTTTGCTGGAGCAAAGCAGTTTACCTATGAGGACTTGCTGCCATTTGTGCTTAATGACGATGGAAAAACTTTAATTGTCTTGGACAAGAACAATAAAAACCAACTCATGGTGACGGACAAGGGTCAAACTATAACAGCAACTTACCCATTTTTTACTGTTGACGTTGTGCGTACATATCAGTTTGACTCAAGAACTAGTATGAGTTTAGATAATTGGGCTTACTTACAAACTAAACAAAATAGGGAAATAAAAAATTTTTTATCTGAGTTTGGGTTTCAGCATCTGAGCGATTGGGCATTGCTAAATAGAGCAAGATTATTACAGCTTGAAAGTTTATCTACACGCTCTTCCCATCTAATCAAAGTCTTTCATTCGGTCTATCGTCGAGATAGAGTCAAACAACAGCACAAAGGAGTAAGAAGATGTCCAGACCCAAATGAAGCTCAACTGCAAGAAATGCTTGTCTACTTGCAAAAACAAAATATCATCATTAAAACTACAGTAGAGTTACTCAAAGAACTCAAACAGGTAGCAAAGCAGCTAAGACAGTATGATATCTGGAGTTACAGAGAACCTCTGGAGAGTTATGACCTCGATACCGACAGTTATACACTCAGAGCAGATTTACCTAATAATTCTCTCAATGAATTAGACTTAGAAGAACGAGAAGTGTTAGAGTTCTTGCAAACCTCACTTGTATTAGCTTTAAGGGAAGGGATAGAGCAAGAGATTAGCAATCGTATTACCAAATTGGCAAAAAGCCAAAAATATGCTCTTTTTGCTCAAAAATTTATATTCGGTTTGCAATTATATTATTGTCAGGGTATGTCTTTATCGAAAATTGCTCCTCAATTGGGGATGACCAGTTGGGATCAAGCCAGACGTATATTGAATCCAGGTGATCTTCTCAGTAAGGTTCGTACTTTGACAACACAAAAACTTCTGGATAAGATCTTAGACCTGATGAAGTCAAAGGGTCTGACTAAAGTTCCCCTTAAACCAGATTATCTTAAAACTTTGCTGAAGAGAATTGAAGCGTTTGTGGATGAGGAAATCTTCCAAGAAGCAGCAGCAGAAATTAAGGCGGGAAAAAACCGTTCTCTGGATAGCTTATACGCTCAGCAACTTCGCATCTATTCTAAACAAAAGGCAAAACCGATCAAGGAGTGAAGTGATGGTTGATTCCTCAAGTAATTCAAATAGTTTAAGACTGTTATTGTCAGAAGTAATTTGTCTTGAAGCAGAACATTTTACACAGGCAAAAGAGATAAGTGAACAGGTAGGAACAGAAGTAAACCTGGGTTGGCAAACTTATCTCAATGCACTAGGGCTATTGGGATTGGAGGAATGGCTTCAAGACAGAATACCTACTCAAGCAATTCATCGAGATACTAATTTCCGAGAAACTATGTGCTATCTCAAGATGGGTGAGTTTAAATATGGTGTCATTGCCACTGAGCATTTGTTAGATGAAGTTGTAACTGTTCCTAAAGCTGTTATTGACAAACCAGAATTAGTAGCTCATTTCTACGTAGTACTTGAGGTAAATGAAGAACAGGAGCAAGTTATTTTTAGAAGCTTTCTCCGCTACGATCAACTGATTAATTATCTTGCTAAAGTTAATTTGCCAAAATTACAGGATGGTTGTTATCAGTTACCTCTGTCCTTATTTGACGCTGAACCTAATCATCTTTTGTTTTACTCTTGTTACTTAGATGCTACTACTATTTCTCTTCCTGTAGCTTCTACTCAAGATTACTCTGACAATTTATTAGAACAGCTTCCAAAAACTAGAACTAAGTTGAGTCAATGGTTACAAGGTATATTGGACACAGGTTGGCTTTCTTGGGAAACATTGTTGACGGCAGAAACAAGTTTAGCTTGGAGTCCCAGAAATTCTGCAGAAGAAGCTAAAGGGGGTAAACTAATTAACTTGGGAATACAATTGGGAGGTAAAAAGGTAGTATTGCTAATAACCGTCAATACTGAAACTTCCCAAAAAATAAAAGTAGGAGCACAACTATATCCTACTGGAGAAGAAAAGTATTTACCTCCCGATCTCAAGCTGACTTTGTTCTCAAAAGCAGGAAAAGCACTTCAGGAAACTCAATCAAGATATCAAGATAACTACATTCAGCTGAAACCTTTCAAAGGTGAAAAAGGAAAACACTTTAGTATAGAGGTCTGTATGCATGATGTCTGTGTTAGAGAAGATTTTGAGCTTTGAAGAGAAAGCCAGCCCGCACATCACGCCACCTCATGCAGCAGGTGGTGACGGGGCGTATAAACTGCGCGGGAAACCCACGCAGACAGCCCTTCGTTAGGGCACAAGCGTTAGTTGCTCAATATCCTATCCCTTGATTTTCGATATACTGCTTAACAAGATTTTAGTTATACTTCGGGCAGTCAACAGCGTGAATTGCATTGATGCTTATCCCCTCAGAATTTTAACCAATGTTACGAATCCGAAACTTTTAACAGCTAATTTACATCTTGCCTTACATTATTTTACATATTAATTATCGATCATTCGAGTTAATATTCAAAACTCAGCAAGCATACAGATAATTCAGTTGAACTTAATCTGCAAAAAATGGCAATTATTATTTAAGAGATTAAGTCCGATCTAGCTCACAACTTCTTCACAATTTCGACATACTTTCTGTAAATGCAGCAATTAAAGTTTGTGGTGGGATTGACGAAGCAGATGAAAATGTATTGATAATGACAGCTTTAGCGGAGCGGAGTTAATAGGTGGTGGGTAGTTTACATATAGGAGAACTAATTATCTAAGTATAATTATTTACATTGAGCCCAACTTTCTTCTCTTTTTCTTCCTTATTCTTTCTTATCTTAACTGTGTCATTAATTTTGTTTAACTACTGATATTAAACTAAGATCTTGCACCTAACATGTAGTTGATCTGTTTTATCAGTGAAAGGGGAAAAGGGTGAAAAATTGACGATCGAACCAAAATTATTTAGTTTTTTGTACTGGTGCAAGATGTGAGTTAAAAACAAAATACCTGAAAAAACCTGACTTTTCCCCCTTGTACTTCCCCAAAGTTGACCACATAATACTAGGATAAAGACGAAACCAAAAGGTTTCCTTTAAGCCGATCGACATAAAATTTGCATAACTCTGAGGTTTAACCTTTATATAACTAAAAGACGACAACATATAAAAAAAGCTGAGAGCATTCTGTCAAAGTTGATTTAGAGAAGTATACATATAAAAACTAAGATGAGTAAGTCACTTAATAGTTGTAGCTTGAACAGAATCCAAACTATAAAATCAGTTCAATCGATCGTTATTAATCTAGGAAGTGGTGACTTGAAGCAAGGATTTTCCAGAGTTACTGCTCAACTGTGGACAACAGAGCATCCTTACCCAGAGCAGTTTATTGGCAGCTTGCCTCCGTTTATAGAACTGGCTGAATCCTACAGAATATGGCAGTCAATGTATAAGGCTTTTTGTGGTCGGTTAGTGATGTTTTCTCGCTCTTACGAAGAGGATGACGAACTAGAAATTGATGAAGGAGGTATAACCCATGTATCGCAGCTTAGATTTGATGAAATATGCCAACAGTTAGAAAAAAACATTAATACTTGGCTTTCCTCTGCGGGTTTTTTCAATATTGAAAGGCAATTGCGATCGCAGTTAAACCCCACAGCAGAAATTAGAGTCATTGTAGAAACTAATGATGAGGAGATGAGACGCTTACCTTGGTCTCGCTGGGATTTCTTTAAGGATTATCCCTATTCAGAAATAGCTCTGAGTAAGCCAGAGTACAAACGCCGTCAACCGCTAAAATCTTCTTTACCCAGACAAAAAGTCAGAATTTTGGCAATTCTAGGTAATAGCAAAAACATCGATCTCAATCAAGAGACTAGATTTCTGAACAGCTTACTAGATGCGGAAACCACTTTTCTCGTTAAACCCTCTCGTGTTCAATTGGATGCCCAGCTTTGGGATAATCAAGGTTGGGATATACTCTTTTTTGCTGGTCATAGTCAAACCCAGGGGGAAACAGGTCGAATTTATATTAACGAGAACCACAGTAATAATAGTTTAACCATTCAACAGCTAGAAGAGTCCCTTAATGCAGCCATTAACTATGGTTTAAAGTTAGCAATTTTCAACTCCTGCGATGGACTAGGATTAGCAAAGGCTTTGGAAAAATTAAATATTCCTCAGGTCATTGTCATGCGGGAGCCAGTACCCAATCGTATTGCCCAGGAATTTTTTCAGCATTTTCTCACAGCTTTTGCCATTGAAAGAATGTCTTTATATCTGTCAGTTCGGCAGGCGCGAAGAAAATTACAAGCTCTAGAAGATGAATATCCCGGTGCTTCTTGGTTGCCTGTAATTTGTCAAAATCCAGCAGTGGAATCTCCAACTTGGCTACAGTTAGGTGGAATTCCCCCTTCTCCTTATCGAGGCTTATTTAGTTTTCGGGAAGAAGATCGACATCTATTTTTTGGGCGAGAAAAGTTTACAGAAAATTTAGTAGCAGCAGTAGAAAAAAAACCCTTGGTAGCTGTGGTTGGTTCGTCTGGCAGTGGTAAGTCTTCGGTGGTTTTTGCTGGATTAATTCCTCGCTTGCGGGAAGATGTCAATGTGCAGTGGCAGATTATCTCTTTTCGTCCAGGGAAAAAACCTTTTGAGGCATTAGCAAGAGCGATCGCTCCTCTGTGGCAACGAAGTGAAAAGCATCTAGGAGAAAATACCCAAGTTCAAAATCGCGATTTGATTGAGTGGAAAATAACTCAAGCACTCAAGCAAAATGATGAAACCTTATCTAACATTATCAAGACTCTAGTCCAACAACCCCCAACTCGCTTTGTTCTTATAGTCGATCAATTTGAGGAACTCTACAGTCTCTCTCCAGAGAACGAACGTCAGTCTTTTGTAGATGGATTACTGAAAGCTGTGAAATTGGCTTCAGCATTTACTTTAGTTATAACCTTAAGGGCTGACTTTTATGGCTATGCTCTTTCTTATCGTCCTCTTAGCGATGCTTTACAGGGAGCAATTCAAAACCTTGGTCCGATGAATGACGCTGAACTACAGTCTGCGATCGAAAAGCCAGCAGCACAAATGCAGGTAAGACTGGAAAAAGGATTAACCAATCAACTAATCAACCAGGTAGGAAAACAGCCAGGAAGTTTACCTTTATTAGAGTTTGCCTTAACTCAATTATGGTCAAAACAAAGAAATGGGATACTAACCTATCAAGCTTACTCTGAGATTGGGGGTATGGAAACAGCACTGGCACGCCACGCAGAGACAATTTATACCCAGTTAAAAGAAGCAAATAGACAACGAGTGCAACAAGTGTTTATGCAGTTGATGCGTTTAGGAGAAAAAACAGAAGCAATTCGTCGGGTAGCAAATCGCGATGAAGTGAAGGAAGAAAACTGGGACTTAGTAAGACACTTAGCTTCTGCCCGTTTAGTGGTTACTAACTACAATGAATTTACAGGAGAGGAAACTGTTGAAATTGTCCATGAAGCTTTGATTAGAGGTTGGGGAAGACTAGAACACTGGATGCAAGTTGACGGAGAGTTTCGCCGATGGCAAGAACAGTTGAGAGCAATAAGGTATCAATGGGAAAGTAGCGATGGCGATCAAGAACTCCTATTGCGAGGAAAGCCTCTGGTAGATGCAGAATATTGGCATAGTCAACGTCTTCAAGAACTAAGTGCCAAAGAAAGATATTTTATTGAGCTAAGTTTAAAAGTTAGGGATAGAGAGGCTAAAAAACAAAAGCGCAGAAGAGAACTTACTACCTTAGGGCTAATTAGTGGTCTAGTAGGAGCTTTAATTTTAACGGGAACAGCTTGGCTACAATGGCAGAATTCACTTATTAGCGAGATTAAAGCGATCAGTTTGTCCTCAGAAGCATTGTTTGTCTCAAATCAGAATTTAGATGCACTGATCGAAGCATTAAGAGCAAAACAAAAACTCAAAAAATTAGTCAAGCAAGACACTTCTACTCAAGCCATAGTTGAGTTGGTATTAGATCAGGCAATTTATGGATTAGTGGAGTACAATCGCTGGCTAGCTCAAAGTGATGGAGTCAGAGGAATTGTAATTAGTCCTAATGACCAGATGATTGTTTCAATTCATGAAAATACCACCCTCAAACTCTGGAGTTTAGATGGTAAGTTAATTAAAACTCTGGAAGGACATAGTGCTGGAGTAACAGGAGTAGCATTTAGTCCTGATGGTCAAACCATTGCCTCTGCTTCGGAAGATACCACCGTTAAACTCTGGAATTTGGATGGTAGTTTGGTACGCACAATTCATGGACATACTACTGGAGTAACGGGAGTGGCATTTAGTCCTGATGGTCAAATCATTGCCTCTGCCTCGGAAGATACCACCGTTAAACTCTGGAGTTTAGATGGTAGGTTAATTAAAATACTGGAAGGGCATAGTGCTGGAGTAACGGGAGTGGCATTTAGTCC
>JAAUYH010102236.1_pt1 | contig 16031 bp, 18 predicted proteins | sample 7278061 | NCBI WGS metagenome assembly JAAUYH01 (sample SAMN14350203, study PRJNA611818) | marine sediment metagenome | isolation source: surface marine sediment (0.6m) | place: French Polynesia: Moorea | collected 2018-08
CAACGTCGCACAGTTTAGACCAAAATCGTCAAAAACGCTGCAACTAGCTAATAAACAAGCTATTTTTCTGCGACGATGTACGCGATCCAGGCCAGGTCGGCTTCGCCGCGCTCATCCGGTGTGAATTCGCCGTTGCCCTCGCCGTCCTCGTCCTCACCTTCCCAATAGACGGTGACCTTGCTGAAACCCGCCTCGAGCAGCAGGTCGCGAAGCTCGGGCGCCGTATACAGGCGCCATTCGTAGGTGAACGCCTTCTTGATCTTGGATCCGTCGGGAAACTTGAAGTGAATGTGGCAACGCATGTGGTTGGTTACCGGGTGGAATTCGGCCTGTTCCCAGATATAGGTGAAGCCGTCGTGCTTGGTCTTCTCCCTGGTCTCCTCGAACGACTCGGGGCCGCCAAACATGTCGAGGAACATGACGCCGTCATCCTTGAGCGCATCGTAGGCATGCCGCATGTAGCGCAGCATCACCGAGCGTTCCTCGAAGATCCAGTAGCTGAAGTTGAACGCCGCCAGCAGATCGACTTTCGGCGTTTCGACGGTCAGCACATTGGACTCGATCAGGCTGACGCGAGTCTGGTCCTCAGTCGGCAGGCGAGCAACGCGATGGCTTCGCCCCCACTCGAGTACCGACGGATCGATATCGACACCGATCGCCTGGAATTCGGGCCCTTGCCTGACCCATTGGCAAGCCGCACTTGCCGTTCCGCAGAAATCTTCGCGGAACAGGTATGCCTTGCGACCACGAATATCCTCGAACGTGGTCGTCAGGAACTCGACCTCGTTCTCGACGTTTTGCACCGACTCTTCGTAGAGCTCGTGAATGTCAGCCGTCTCGGCCATCGTCGGTTTCTTGCTTGCGCGCTTGATAGTCATAGCGCGCATTGTAGCCCCAGCCGTCTCACCGCGCACCTACTGGTTCGCGTAGGTAACAACCACGATGCAACGATATCCTGTTGAGGAGCAGTATTGAATGAGCTGTGTGGCCACGTCGGGCCACCGGAACGCAACTACACGGAAGTAAATAAGAACAATCCGACAGGCGACCAGCCCTATTGCAAACGTGCCTCAGGGGAGAGTCGCTATGCCTGCATACGAGACGTTTTACGACGTGATGCGGCGCCACGGTGTCACGCGCCGCAGTTTCCTCAAGTTTTGTAGCCTGACCGCCGCCAGTCTCGGCCTCGGCCCGGGCTATGTCAGCAAGATCGCGCACGCGCTGGAGACCAAGCCCCGGACCCCGGTAGTCTGGCTGCACGGCCTCGAGTGCACATGCTGCACCGAGTCGTTCATTCGCTCCGCCAATCCCCTGGCCGGAGATGTCATTCTGTCGATGATTTCGCTCGACTACGACGACACGATAATGGCCGCAGCGGGACACCAGGCGGAAGAGATCCTGGAACAGACGATCGAGAAATACGATGGTCAGTTCATTCTCGCCTGTGAAGGCAACCCGCCGCTCAACGAAGACGGGATGTTCTGCATCCAGGCGGGCCGGCCATACGTCGAGAAGTTGCGACACATGGCGGCCCACTGCAAGGCGATCATCGCCTGGGGCTCATGCGCTTCCTGGGGCTGCGTGCAGGCGGCACGGCCAAACCCGACAAAGGCGGTACCGATTCACAAAGTGATTCGCGATAAACCCATCATCAAGGTTCCGGGGTGTCCCCCGATCGCCGAGGTCATGACGGGCGTAATCACCTACATGCTCACCTTCGAGAAATTCCCGGCACTGGATCGCCAGGGCCGGCCGAAAATGTTTTACGGTCAGCGCCTGCATGACAAATGCTACCGGCGTCCGCATTTCGACGCCGGACAGTTCGTCGAGAAATTTGACGACGACGGTGCACGGCGGGGCTTTTGCCTTTACAAAGTCGGCTGCAAAGGTCCGACGACATACAACGCCTGCTCGAGCATCGAGTGGAATGGCGGGCTTTCCTGGCCGGTCAAGTCCGGTCACGGCTGCCTCGGTTGCGCCGAAGACGACTTCTGGGACAAGGGCAGCTTCTACAGCCCCGTCAGCGATCTGAACATCACTGGCAACGTCGAGCACACCGCCAACAGAATCGGCGGCGCGATAGCCGGTGCCGCGGCCATCGGTGTCGCGGCGCACGCTGCTGCCACGGTCGTCGCTAGAGCAACCCAGAAGAAGCCGAAAGCTGCTTCTGAAGAGGAGGTGAACAATGGCTAGTGTCACCACAGCAAACGGCTTCCAGCTCGACGATAGCGGCCAACGGGTCGTCGTCGATCCTATCAGCCGAATCGAAGGTCACCTTCGCATCGAAGTAAACCTCGACGAAAACAACGTCATTCGCAACGCAGTGTCTACAGGAAATATGTGGCGCGGCCTCGAAGTCATCCTCAAAGGGCGAGATCCGCGTGACGCCTGGGCGTTTACCGAACGTATTTGCGGCGTTTGCACCGGCGTACACGCGGTGCAGTCGGTTCGCGCCGTGGAGGATGCGTTAGGAATCGATATCCCCGTGAATGCCAATCACATCAGGAACCTGATGATGCTGGCACAGTACACGCAGGATCACATCGTCCACTTCTACCACCTGCACGCACTGGACTGGGTCGACGTCGTCAGCGCGCTGAGCGCCGATCCGCGGGCTACGTCCGATTTGCAGCGGGCAATCAGCCCCTGGCCGAAGTCATCGCCGGGCTACTTCAGCGACGTGCAGAACAGGCTCAAGAAGTTCGTCGAGTCCGGACAGCTGGGACCGTTCGCAAATGCATACTGGGGCAGCACGGCGTATAAGCTTCCGCCCGAAGCCAATCTTCTGGCGACGACGCACTACCTGGAGGCCCTGGATTTCCAGAAGGAAATCGTCAAGATCCACGCGATCTTCGGCGGCCGCAATCCGCATCCGAACTGGGTAGTAGGCGGCATGCCCTGCACGATCGACATCGACAACCCGGGCGCAGCCGGCACGGTCAGCATGACATGGCTGAACATGGTGTCCGACATCATCGACCAATCCATAGCGTTCACCGACCAGGTCTACGTCCCGGATCTCAAGGCAATCGCATCGTTCTACAAGGACTGGGGCTTCGGCGGCGGATTGTCGAGCAAGAACGTCCTTTCGTACGGCGAGTTCCCGGCCTATGCCAACGACCACAGCAACGACAGCCTTATGCTACCGAGCGGCGCCATCATCGGTGGCGACTTAGCTAACGTACAGGATGTGGACTTGCGGGATCCGGAGCAGATTCAGGAGTTCGTCAACCACTCGTGGTACAGCTACCCGGACGAAGCTGTCGGCCTACACCCGTTCGACGGTATCACCGAACCGAACTTCGAGCTCGGCCCGAACTTCAAGGGCACCCGCACAGCGATCGAGCAACTCGACGAAAGCGGCAAGTACTCATGGCTCAAGGCGCCACGCTGGCGCGGCCACGCCATGGAAGTTGGACCGCTGGCCCGTTACCTGGTCGCCTACGCGCGCGGTCGCGAGGACATCAAAGCACAGGTGGACGGCCTGCTCGCCGAACTGGGGTTGCCGATCACGGCACTGTTCTCGACGTTGGGTCGTACCGCGGCACGCGGTCTCGAAGCCTCGTGGTCCGCGCACAAGATGCGCACGGTCTTCGACGAGTTGATGGCCAGCCTGAAAGGCGGCAACTCGGCGACCGCCAACATGGACATGTTCGATCCGGCTACGTGGCCGGGCGAAGCCAGGGGTGTCGGTTTCGGCGAGGCGCCACGCGGCGCACTCGGACACTGGATACACATTAAGGATCGCAAGATCGAAAGCTACCAGTGCATCGTGCCGACAACCTGGAACGCATCGCCGCGCGACCCGGCCGGCAACATCGGCGCATACGAAGCGGCCCTGCTTGATACTCCCATGGCGAATCCCGAGCAGCCGCTCGAAATCCTCCGCACAATCCACAGCTTCGACCCGTGCCTCGCATGTGCATCGCACATCATTTCGCATGACGGCCGTGAGCTGACCCGCGTGACGGTGCGGTGAGGAGGGAAATATGGCTACCAGCAACGAAGTCATGCAACAAGGCGGCAAGGTCCCGGGTCCGATTTATGTATTCCAGCTGCCAGTGAGAATCTGGCACTGGTTACACGCGTTCTCGATCGGTACGTTAATCTGCACCGGCCTCCTGATCGCAACACCGCTCCCCTCCCTGCACGGAGAAGCCAGTGAGCACTTCATCATGGGCTACATACGCATGGTGCATTTCTCCGCCGCATTCGTGTTCGCGATTGCCTGGCTGGTGCGCGTTTACTGGGCATTCGTCGGCAACCGCTACTCCAGGGAGCTGTTCGTTTTGCCGATCTGGCGCCTGGATTTCTGGAAACACGTGCTGTTCGAGATCAAGCATTACTTGTTCCTGACGCGCAAAATGCGCAAGTACGTCGGCCACAACCCGCTCGCACAGCTGGCCATGTGGATTACGAACGTGGCACTGGTGGTGTTCATGATCTGTACGGGCTTTGCGCTCTACAGCCAGGGGCTCGGCGACGGCAGCTGGGCCGACAGGATGTTCGGCTGGGTCTTCGCACTCGTGCCGAGTTCGCAGACCGTGCGTATGTGGCACCTGTTCGGCATGTGGATCATGCTCACGTTCGCAGTTATCCATATCTATATGGTGGTGCGTGAAGACGTATTCTCGCGGCAGAACGGTGCGGGCGCGATGATCAGCGGCTGGCGACGGTATCGGGACGACGGGCCGATGGACCCGCGACACCCGCAATGAATTACGAGGCGCTGATCCTCGGCATCGGCAACCTCCTCTGGGCCGATGAGGGCTTTGGTGTACGCGCCGTCGAGGCGCTGCATTCGAAGTACGAGTTTCCGGAAGATGTCGGGGTCATGGACGGCGGTACGCAGGGCATATTTCTCCTGCCCGCCGTGCGCAGCACCAAGCGACTGCTGATTTTCGATGCGGTGGACTTCGGCGATCCGCCCGCGACGCTGAGACTTGTGCTGGGCGAAGACGTGCCACGTTTCATGGGCGCCAAGAAAGTCAGCATGCACCAGGCCGGCTTCCAGGAAGTACTGGCCTCGGCGGATCTTGCCGGCGACCTCCCGGGCGAACTTGCACTGATCGGCGTGCAGCCCGAGCGACTGGATGACTACGGCGGCAGCTTGCGGCCGTCAGTGAAGGAACAGATCGAACCGGCGCTGCGTCTGGCCTGCCAGGTCCTGGAGCGGTGGGATATTCCGTTCAGGCTTCGCGAGGGGCCGCCCGAGGAACTTGTCGGCCCGGGCGAAATGGACATGCGTGCATACGAGCTGGGACGGCCACAGATCAAGAGAGGATCGCTGTGAGTCATCCCCTGATCGAAAGGCTCACCTCGGAGCTGGGCTACGCGGAGATTTCGCTCGACAACCACGACGAATTTGCAGCCGGTACCGGGCTCAATGTCCTGTTCTTCCCCGGCGAACCGAAGACCGTCAACGATGCGACCGACGTCGCGGTCGTGCTGCCGGAACTCGTATCAGCATTTGGCGGCCAGCTCAACCCGGGGGTTGTGACCGACACGTTCGGCGCCGGCAAGACGCTCAAGCGCAAATACGGATTCCAGCGCTTCCCGGCACTCGTTTTCCTTCGCGGCGGCGACTACGTCGGCACAATTGAACGCATCCAGGACTGGGCGTTCTACCTGACGCGCATCAATGAGCTGATGGCAGCCGAAGCGCGGCGCCCGCCGAGCGTTGGCATCCCCGTGGTCGAGGAGCAAGCATGAGCATAAGGGACATACCGATACACGTGATCGGCCCGGGCAGCCAGCCCGGAAAATCCGGAGACACGCTCTCCTACATCGACATGCCGGGCGAGATGGCGACCTTTGTCGCGCCGAGCATTCCCGAACCGGAGGACGTTCGGCACCTTGGTGCGGCTCGCGAGGCGATGGAATGGCTGCAAAAGTCCCTGCGCACGTACTCGCCGGGACTGCCGTCGCAGCTGGCCAACCTGAGCCTGCTTGACGACGATAACCGAGAACTCGTCAACCAGGTGCTCGGCGAAGGCGAAGTCTCGATTACATGCGAGGGCGAATTTCCTGCACGCATCCAGGAGAGCGTACTCGCGGGTGTGTGGCGCACGTTTTACTTCGACAAGGACGGAAACGCGGTCGCAGATCTGCTGGAAGTCGCCGACGTTCCCGCACTCGTGACGGCAACGCTCGACGGCGGACCTGTCGATACCTCTATCGCGAATGCGGATCAGGCGGTCGCCGGCAATGCGCGACCAATACTCGTCGAATTGCATGCGGCACAAGCGGCGTTCGCTGCCCACGGCACGACGCATTCCATCAACCTGAGTTTGCTGCCGATGTCAGAAGGCGAGCTGGGATTTCTCGATCGACGACTCGGCCGGGGTCCGATCGATATCCTGTCCCGCGCATACGGAAAATGCCAGGTCATCAGCACGCAATCCGCCGATACATGGTGGGTCCGCTATTACAACGGGATGGGTACGCTGATCCTGAACACGATCGAGATAGCGCGAGTACCGGAAGTCGTCGTCGCGGCAGCAGAAGATCTCGGTGATTCGGCTGTGCGCTTGCGCGAGATTCTCGCACCCTACTGGAGCGACGACGCATGAACGATACGCGCCTCACGGACGAGTCGCGTATGGAATGCAAGATCTGCTGGTACGTTTACGACCCTGCCGAGGGAGATCCCGTGCAACAGATCGAGCCGGGAACGCCGTTCCTCGGCCTCCCCGATCACTGGCGTTGTCCCCAGTGCGATGCCGAGCCTGGCGCTTACCTGCCAATGGACGATTGAGGATCCGGCGTTGGCAACGTCGGCTGAATCGCTGGAACGTCGCTACCACGCGATCTACGATGAACGCATGCAGGGTATGCCTATCATTAACCCGCGCTTGCAAGTCGAGTGCACCGGTTTTCGCGAGTTCGATGACGGCGAGGTCGGCATCCTCGTAACTCCATGGTTCATGAACCTTGTGTTCCTGCAGTCTGACGCGCCCTGGTCGTCGGAACCGCAAGGCACGTTCCACACTCTGACGTTTCCTTCGGGACCGATTGAATTCACCCTCTGCCATGACGACGAGATCGACAGTTTCCTGTCGGCCGTCTTGTTCAGCGACATGGGCGATTTCCCGGACCAGCAAATGGCGCTCGAAATATCGGCGCAGGTCATGCACGACCTGTTTGAAGCGTCTGCGGACAGGCAGACGATGAGCCGCCGCGACTTGTTTACGCAGCTCAGGTCTTCCTGATGCACGAGCTATCGGTATGCCTGTCGCTGCTCGAACAGGTCGAACGCATAGCCGCGGACCACGACGCAGTGTCCGTGGAGCGGATTGTGCTCAAAGTAGGGCCGCTGTCCGGTATTGAAGCCGACTTGCTCGCGAACGCATACCCACTGGCGGCCGCCGGTACGATTGCGGAGGATGCCGAGCTGGTAATCGAGGAATCCGGTGTCCGCGTGCGTTGCACGCAGTGCGAGGCCGAGTCGGACGTAGCTGCCAACCGTCTGATTTGTGGCGATTGCGGCGACTTTCGAACACGCGTGATCAGCGGCGAAGAGATGATTCTGCAGCGCCTCGAATTCAGTGCGTGAGACGGTAGGTATAAATGGCAATTTGTGTGATCCGGCCGATATGGTCTGATCGATAGCGGTGCCGCACCTGCCCAACGGGAGGCCAAATTGGACGATGTACTGAAACGTGTCCTCGAAGCGGAACAGCGTGCCCAGCGACTCGTCGACGACGCGCTCGAACAACAGAAGAGGATGCTCGAGCTCGGCCGCGAAGAGGCGCAACAAGAAGAAAAACGCTTCGAATCCCGCATGCACGAGATGAAGATCGACCTCGAAAACAAGTCGGAGGCCGAGGCGGCGAGGACGATCGCGCAAATGGAACGCCGTGCCGAAGAGAATCGCGCCAGCCTGCGAGCATCCGCGGACGCGCTCCGTGTCGACGCGCGCGATGCCGCCGTTCGCATCATCGCAGACCCTGATCGTCTCTGAGCCATGTCGGCGATAGCGGAATACGCCTATCTGAATTGCCGCGTATCCATCCGCGCCGAAGGCCTGCTGCCTTCACCGAGACTGTCGGAACTCGGCACGCTGCCATCCGGACAGGTGGCCGACATACTTCGCGAAGCCGGCTTTTTCGAGATTGCGGATGAGCCGCCGCAAACCACGCGCGATCTCGAGCAGGCACTGATCCGCGACTACCTCGACGACATCAGCGTGCTGATGCGTCCGCTGAAAGGCGCCGCGCGTGCGTTCCTGAATCACTGGAAGCACCGCTATGAAATTATCAACCTGAAACGCTGCATCCGTCACCAGATTGAGGGCCTGCCGCCCGCCGAATTGCGCCAGAATCTCATCGATATGGGTACGGCCAGCCAGCTGCCGGTTGACGAGCTCGCGCGTGCCGAAAACGCCGAAGAGGCGCTGCGCCGCCTCGAGGGCACCCCGTACGCGCCCATGGCACGACGCGCACGCGATACTTACGAAGAAAGGCACAGCCTGTTCGATCTCGAGGCCGTTCTCGACACTCACTACTACCGCGGCCTGTTCGATCGCCTCGACGACCTCGCGGAAACCGACAGGCGCCCGCTCGAGCCGTTGCTCGGAACATTCGCCGACCAGCTCAACCTCGTCTGGCTGTTACGGTATCGCTTCGTTTTCGGCCTCGCGCCACCGCACGCTTACCTGTTGCTGCCGCCGCCGGGGCGCGTGCTCAAGCGCGCCCAGCTCTTGTCGCTCGTGCAGCTGGACAAGCTCGCCGACGTGATCAAGGCGCTGCCGGAAAGTCTGCAACCCGTTGTCGGCGCAGCCACGTCGATCGTGCAGGTCGAGAAATCCATGGACAAGCGCACCCAGCGCGAGGCTCACCGGGTGCTCAGGAAGACGTCATTCAATCTCGCGCGGCCACTCGCTTACCTGATCCTGCGCGAGCGACTGATTCTGAAGGTACACGTCGCGCTCAAAGGCCGGCTGCTGGATCTCGACGAAGAGACGATTGCGATCGCGGGGTCCCTGCCGGATTCTTTCCTCGACGTGGCGGCGGCCTGAGGTCATGTTCACGCCACTCGCCATGCAACGTGCCACCGTTTACCTCGTCAGGGACGAGGCACCCGAGGCCGCGCTGGCGCTCGGTCGCTGCGGAGCTTTCGAGCCCGAGTTGTGCGAGGACGACGAACTGGTTCTGAGCGACCTTGGATCCGCTTATCGCGAGCGGTACGCCAGCGCTTCGAATCGCTTCGCGAAGATCTGTGCTCACCTCGACTTCAACCCTGCGACCGCGGCCCAACCCGCGCCACGGCTGGTATCGCGCGACGAGCTGGATGAAATCGACGCCCGCCTCCAGGTTCTCTGGCAAGGCTGCTCCGATCGGGAACAGCGACTGCAGTATCTGCGCGACGAATTGCGGTCGGTTGAACAGCTCGAAGATACGATCGACGTTTACGAGCCGCTCGACTTCGACCTCGGTATGCTGCACGACGGTTTTCGTTTCCTCGACGTTCGGATTGGCATCGTGCCCGTCTCCGAACTCGAGAGATTGCGCGAGGCCGCTGCCCTGTCCGGCTTCCGTGTCGCCGATTTCTCGCGGACCGAGAACGCCGTGCATGTGTTGCTGGCTGGCCTGGTTGGCGACGCGGGTGAGCTCGACCGCGTCCTGAGCGCTGCCTCTTTTACGGAGGTCGTCATTCCGGATGACTTCGCCGCGCACCCGCGGCGCGTCCGTGACGAGCTGCAGCAACGCCGCAGCACCATGCTGACCGAACAGGCGGAGATCGAAACCGCGATTGCAAATGAGCGGGAAGCGCTGGCCGGCGAGTTGCGCGAAGCGGCTGAGACGCTGCAACTGGCCTCGGCCTACGCCCGAATGAGTGAGACCACTCAGCAACGTGGGGGACTCGCCCGTGTCAGCGGCTGGGTGCCGCGGGAGCGCAGCGCGCAGCTCGAAACGATGCTGGCCGAACACCTGGCAGGCCGCTTCGTGCTCGAGATACGGGACCCGCTGCCGGAGGAACGCGCCAGTGTGCCCTCGGCGCTACGCCATCCCCGCCTGCTCGAACCGTTCGCGGCACTGGTCCGCAACTACGGCATTCCCCGCTATGGCGAGGTTGACCCGACATGGCTGTTTGCGCTGTCGTTCATCGCGATGTTCGGCATGATGTTCGGCGATATCGGGCACGGGCTTGTCATTGCACTCGGTGGACTCGCGGCGCGCAGGAAACTCATGGGATTCGCACCGTTTGTCGTCGCCATCGGCGCGTCGTCGATGGTCTTCGGGCTGCTGTACGGCAGCATCTTCGGCTACGAGGAGGTCATCCACCCCGTTTGGATTTCGCCGCTGAGTGATCCCGCGCTGATGTTGAGGCTGGCGCTGTACTGGGGCATCGGTTTCGTCCTGTTGATGCTGCTTATACACATTCGCAACTGCCTGCGAGAAGGCGCCGTCGCCGAAGCCGTGTTTTCGGGCACCGGGCTCGCCGGCGCCGCATTCTACATCGGTATTATCTATGCCGCCGGCCACTGGTTGTCGACAGGTTCGCTCGGGAGCATCGGCCTGGCGGGCGTGCTCGTGCCACTCGCCGTCATTCTCGCGTACCAGTGGCATCATCTCGATGCGACGCTGGGTGAGAAGATCATCGTCGTGTTCATCGAGGGCTTCGAAACACTGCTGGGATTCATCGCAAACACGCTGTCATTTCTGCGCGTCGCGGCATTCAGCCTGAACCACGTCGCGCTCGCAATCGCGGTCTTCACGATCGCCAACATGCTCGGTCCGACGGGTCACTGGATCACCGTAGTGCTGGGCAACCTTTTCATTCTCGTGCTCGAAGGCGCGATCGTTACGATCCAGGTATTGCGCCTGGAGTACTACGAGGGCTTTTCCCGTTTCTTCAGTGGCGACGGGCGCGAGTTTCGTCCGCTGACCATGAAAACCTGAATCGACAAGGAGACATCACATGTACTGGATGGTGGCATTACTGACTGCAAGCCTGCTGGGCGTCATCGGCGCAGGCATCTATCTCGAACTGCGGCCGAAGATGAAGCCGCGGCGCGCGTCCTGGATGCGGGGCGCAGTACTCGGCAATCTGTTTCTGTACGTCGTTGGCCTCGCCGGCGTGCTGTTCTTTGCCGTCGATGATGCCCTCGCGCAGCATGCTGCCGAAGCCGGCACCGCGACCGAGGTCACGCTCGGACTCGGTCTCGCACTGATCGGCGTTGGCATCCCGACGGCGCTCGCGACCATCGGCGCCGGCATTGCGGTCGGGCCCGTTGGCTCATCCGCGCTGGCGACGATCTCCGAGAAACCCGAGATGTTCGGCCGCACCCTCGTTTACCTGGGCCTGGCCGAAGGTATCGCGATTTACGGTCTCGTCGTCTCGATCCTGATCCTCGGCAGGCTTTGATGCCCGATACGACACAGATCGAGCACGAGCCCGAAACGCGCCTGATCGCGATGGGCGGCGCCGAGCTGACGCTGGGATTCCGCTTCATCGGGTTCGAGACGTTTCCGGACGCCGACGAAGCTGACGTCGAACGCCTGCTTGGCGAACTGATCGCAAACAAGGAACGAGCCCTCGTATTGCTGGAGCCTCGGCTGGCGCGTTCCGGTTCGAAATCGCTCGGTACCGTGCGCAGCGAAGGCGGGCACGTCGTCGTAACCGAGATTCCCGCGCTGCATGCGCCGCACGATTATCACCCCGAGGTCGAGGACGTCGTTCGCAGCGTGCTCGGTCCCGGCGCACTGGAGGAACTGCAATGACCGAGCCCAAGGGCGTATCCGACCTCGAGGCCGCATTGATCGACAGGGCGGAACGCCTTGCCAGCGAATACCTGCAGAAAGGCAAAGACGGCCGCGAAGCCATCATTAACGAGGAACGCGACCGCCTGCGCACGCGTGAGGAACGCATTGCGGATGAAGCGAAGGCCGACGCCGACCGCGTCTACCGGCGGCGCGTCCAGGCAGCACAGCTGAAGGTACAGGCCAGCCTCGACCGCGAGCGCTGGCAGTTGATCGAATCGGTCATCGACGAATTGCCGCAGGCACTGGCGTCGATCGCGGCAGACGACGAGACCTACACCGACCTGCTGCAGCACCTGCTCGCGCAGGGAGCAACAAGCATCGGCGAAGACGATCTCGTCGTGTCGCTGAACGCACGTGACCGGGGACGACTCGAGGCCCGGTGGCAGGAATTTGTCGATCAGGCTGCACCGGGCAGGCACATCACGCTCGATATGAGCGACGCGGACATCAGCGGAGGCATCCGCGTGTCCAGCGCGGACGGGCGCGTAAGCATCGACGCTTCGTTCGAAGGGCGTACAGAACGATTCAGGAACGAACTCGTGCAGGTCATCGCGGAGCGGCTCTTCGCCAACGCATGAACAGAGGTGGAATGACAAATGGCTAGCATTCTCGAGATCAACGGACCCCTCGTCATCGCCGAGCTTCCGGGTGTCCCGAACGGCGAGCAGGTGCTGGTCGGCGAGCTCGGGCTCACGGGAGAAATCATCGGCCTGGACGGCGACACCGTAATGATCCAGGTGTACGAGGCCACCGACGGTCTGCGTCCCGGACAATCGGTGGAGCCGCTGGGTCACCCGCTGTCCGTGGAGCTCGGGCCGGGGATGCTCGGACAGATATACGACGGTGTGCAGCGGCCGCTGTCAGCGATCGGCGAGATCAGCGGCGACTACATTGCCCGTGGCATCAACGTCGAATCGCTGCCACGCGACCGCGCCTGGCCGTTCGAGCCCGACGCCGAACGTGCCGTCGGACAACGACTGGAGCCCGGCGCAACGCTCGGCAGCGTTCCGGAGACGCCGGTCATTCGCCACAAAATCCTGTTGCCGCCCAACCTGTCGGGCGAACTCGTCGAAATGGCGGGCCCTGGCGACTACACGCTCGATGACGTCATCGCGCAATTTCGAGACGCCTCCGGCACGGTGCACGACCTCAAGCTGTTTCATCGCTGGCCCGTGCGTATTCCACGGCCGTACCGCGACAGGAACGATGCGGTTGCGCCCCTGATCACGGGACAACGCATCCTCGATACGTTCTTCCCGCTGGTCAAAGGCGGCAAGGGCGCCGTTCCCGGCCCGTTCGGCGCGGGCAAGACGGTCGTGCAGCAGCAGATCGCGCGCTGGTCGAACGCAGACATCGTCATTTATTGCGGCTGCGGCGAACGCGGCAACGAACTCGTCGACATCCTCGAGACCTTCCCCGAACTCACCGACCCGCACACCGGGCGCTCGCTGATGGAGCGCACACTGCTCGTGGCCAATACCTCGAACATGCCGGTGGTCGCCCGTGAGGCGTCCATCTACGTTGGCGTAACGATGGCCGAGTACTACCGTGACCAGGGATTCGATGTCGTCATGGTGGCCGACTCGACGAGTCGCTGGGCCGAGGCACTGCGCGAGGTCGCGGGACGCCTCGGCCAGATGCCTGTCGAGGAGGGCTACCCGGCCAACCTGGCGTCGCGGTTAGCGGCGTTCTACGAACGCGCTGGTCGCGTCGAGTCGCTGTCGGGTGACTTCGGCTCGGTGACGCTGATCGGCGCAGTCTCGCCGCCGGGCGGCGACTTCTCGGAACCGGTGACCAGCCATACCAAGGAAATCGTGCAGACCTTCTGGGCCCTGTCGAAGGAACTCGCCGATGCCAGGCACTACCCGGCGATCGACTGGACCGACAGCTTCTCCGAGTACATCCACGTCGCCGCAACCTGGTGGGCCGGCGAGATCGATCCGTCGTGGGCGCGAAAACGTGGCCGCGCTATGGCCTTGCTGACCGAAGCCGACGAGCTGTCGCGCATCGTCAATCTCGTCGGACCCGAGGCGCTTTCGTCGCAACAGCGCTGGGAGCTGGAAAGCGCAATGCTGATCAAGGAAGGCGTGCTGCAACAGAGCGCACTCGAAGCAAACGACAGTTTCGCGTCGCCCGAAAAGCAGTTCGCGTTACTCGATCTCGTCCTCGACATCCACGATCGCGGCGTCGCGCTGCTCGAACTGGGCGTGCCGGTGCACCAGCTACTCGCTCTGTCCGTGCTCTCCGAGGCGCGGCGCATCAAGAGCGTATACACCAGCGAGCAGGCGGCGGACATTCGCGCATTCACCAAGAACGCGCGGAGCGAGTTCGACCGACTGCGAGCCGAATACGTCGAAACGGCGGAAGCATCATGAGAGAAAAAGAATTCAGGCGTGCGTCAGCGGCCCGCGGCGGCCTGCTCGTCGTCAAAGGAGTGCCAGGCGTTGCATTCGGCGACCGCGTGGTCATTCGCGATCATCGCGGCAGGCGCCGCAACGGGCAGGTCATTCGCGCTTCGGACGAAGCCACGCTGGTCCAGGTGCTCGAGGGCACCGACGATCTCGATCTGGACAACACGTGGATTCGATTCCTTGACGAACCGTTCGAAATATCGCTGGCGCCCGACATCCTCGGCCGGATCTTCAACGGCGTCGGAGAACCGCGCGACGATCGTCCGCCGGTCGTGGCCCGGTTGCGGCGCGACGTCAATGGCGCTCCGGTCAACCCGGCAGCACGCACCTATCCGCGCGAGTTTATCCAGACCGGCGTTTCCGCAATCGATGGGTTGAATTCGCTCGTGCGCGGCCAGAAGCTGCCAATCTTTTCGGGCTCGGGCCTGCCGCACAACCGGCTCGCCGCCCAAATCGTTCGCCAGGCACGGCTGCCCGGAAGAAGCTCGGAGTTCGCCATCGTGTTCGCAGCAATGGGCGTTGCCTACAGTGACGCGCGATTCTTTCGCGAGGACTTCGAATCCAGCGGCGTGCTCGGCAACGTCGTGATGTTCATCAATCTGGCCGACGACCCGGCAATCGAACGGTTGATCCTGCCGCGCACGGCACTGACCGTGGCCGAATACCTCGCATTCGACCTCGACAAGCACGTGCTCGTCGTCCTGACCGACATGACGCACTACGCCGCCGCCCTGCGCGAAGTCGCGACGGCAAAAGGCGACGTGCCCGCGCGCAAGAGCTACCCGGGCTACCTGTACTCGGACCTTGCGACCATCTATGAACGAGCCGGACGAATTCGCGACCGGCAGGGCTCGATCACGATGGTACCGGTGCTGAGCATGCCTTCGGACGACATCACGCACCCGATCCCGGACCTGACCGGTTACATCACCGAGGGACAGATCGTCCTGTCGCGCGAACTGCACAATGAAGGCACTTACCCGCCCATCAACGTGCCGCCATCGCTGTCGCGACTGATGAAAGACGGTATTGGCAAGGACTTCACGCGGGACGACCACCCGCACGTCGCGAACCAGCTGTATGCTGCTTACGCGCGTGCACTCGAGATCCGCAACCTCGCGTCGATCATCGGGCCCGAAGACCTGTCGGCGTCAGATCGCCAGTTCCTCGCTTTCGCTGACCGCTTCGAACAAACGTTCGTCGGCCAGGGCGAAGACGAAGATCGTTCGATCGAAGAAACTCTCAACGTTGCGTGGGATCTGTTCGCGGTGTTGCCGAAAGAATCGCTCACCCGCCTGAGCGAGCAGGAAATCAACGAGCGCCTGGCGCATGCCTAAGCTGCTCAAAGTCCCGCCGACGAAGAGCACTTTGCTCGAGCTACGCCGCCAGGTGCAGTTCCTGCAGGCAGGATACGAATTACTGGAGCGTAAACGGGAGCTGCTGACGCGACTCGTGTACGAGAGACTCGCCGACTATCGCGAGATCCGCAAGGAAGCGCGTGCCGTGCTCGCCGACGCGTACCAATGGCTGGGCATCACACACCTGCGAATGGGAAGTCGCATGCTCGAGCAGGTCGGGTTGGGGCTGCCGCCAGCAATGTCGGTGCACGTGCTTCCTCGCAGCAGCCTGGGTGTCGAATACCCGTCGGTATCGGCAAAAGAGCTGCCGCTCGAACCCGTGAGCCTGCTGTGGACCGACATGACGTTCGACCAGACCCGGCATCACATGACGCAGCTCGCGCTGGTGCTGGCGCGGCTCGGCGAAGCCGAAACCGCGCTGCGCCGCCTTTTGGCGGAACAACGCAAGACACAGAAGCGCGTCAACGCGCTTCTGTGTCTTGCGTTGTTCCGCC
>JAAUYH010007499.1_pt1 | contig 16029 bp, 13 predicted proteins | sample 7278061 | NCBI WGS metagenome assembly JAAUYH01 (sample SAMN14350203, study PRJNA611818) | marine sediment metagenome | isolation source: surface marine sediment (0.6m) | place: French Polynesia: Moorea | collected 2018-08
AGTTGGCATAGCACAACCGGGGCGTGGGCATCGATAAGAGAGATACGCAGATGATGAAGAAGTTGATTTTTTCTCTTCCCTCAAAGGCCATGAGCGCTTGTACAACCTCTTTCTTGGTCGGAGGAGACAAAATCAGTTCGTTTGAATTTTTGGAGCCCTGTTCTTGGCAGATGGCTGCCGTAGAATCGGGAGAAACTCATTAAAACAGCAATATGCATTCCAATTTTTATTTTTAAAGCAGTACGTATTGCAATACGTGCTGATATCACAATAGAAGATTGAAATATAAAATCGCAATCGATTTCAATACGCATCGGTTTCGACGCATCCTTGGCTACGGTACCCACAACATTGATCAAGATTCTAGTTTGCCATGCTAAGAGTCAGTTAGTACCATCTAGCTCCTATTTCTCTAAACTTAATTGCCGGCGCGTTTTAGTAATTTGTAAAATGTGGACTGAGACATATTTGCTGAGAAAAGATGAACACTGAAAGCGGGCTTACCATGCTTCAGTCATAACAAAGCGGTACAAAATGTATACCACTTGGTTATGACTGATGCATGAACATCACGGGATCCGCTCTGTAGTGTCTAGCCGTTGTCCTACCGCAGCGACACATGTTGAAGTTCAAATATGGACAATTACCAAATAATTCCCACTCAACTCACAAACATCTCGAACGGTTGCGTTAGAAGCTGGCCACATGCCACGGTAAGGATACGTCACTAGTGCGTAGATAGACCGTTGCATTGTGTAGCCATTACGTAGGCTAAGGGAAATCCATGGAAGCTGACCTGAGCTCCAACTTGCGAGGCAGCGAACACCAAACAAACCCCGACCAGTCTAGCGATCACCGCGTCGCTGGACCTGGGGTTCCTCCGGTCTGAGTGTCAACACAACCGTGTAGACCGTGACTGATCTGCCGACCAAAAGCTATACACTCCATCCGTTCTCGGTTTACAACCAAGGTCATCGTCGGACTTGTGACACTTGTGTCTTCGGTGGCTTGCTAGTGTCGGGTTAACCGTTTCGTGATTGCAGCGTAGAATAGTATATCAGACTAACAACGCCTTTGAACGCGCTGAAATTGCTTTGATTGTTCATGTCATCAGTCACAGCAGAGCTTTAATTGCTCTTCTCTGCGCTGGTCATTGCTCGCAAATCGTCAGCTACAAAATACAATTTTCTTTGGTGTTTTTCCTCTGCTATGAGTTAAATCAAAGTTTTTCTCATTGAATTCCATCATGCATAAACCAAGGCTAGCTCCATCATCTTGTGTGGTCTATCTTGCTACTTTTCACCAGACTTGTAAAAAAAGATATCTGGATTTCAATAACTTGAATAATATTCCTACTGATTTATTTTTCAATCACTAGATGGTCTTATATTAATTTCTCTCCAAACAAATTATTCATGATTCACGATGATTCGATTTTGGGCACTGGCACTAATTCTAGTTGATTTCATGCCTTTGCTCATTCAGTGAAGCGCCAGAGTACATAAGTTATAAAAGAATCAGCTCTCACTCTATTCACAGAGAACACAATGCCCAGAGCTTCACGTGGCCAGCGGATCAGGGACGCATTTTTCACTCGTGTTAGCCCTGAAAGTGACGAATGGATATGTGTCTGTGGGACCAAGCGTAAGAATGCGGGCACAGCTTATACAAATCTGGTGAGTCATATTCAGGTACAACATCCGAACGAATTACAGAACGTAGATTCTGCAGAATCTATATCCAGTTTTCACTCTTCCAATGCTCCTAGATCAATATTCTATCCGAAAAAGACACTGCAAGTAACTGGGTGCCTGAAACTTGTGATCAATGAGTTGTTACCATTTCGTATTGTTGAGTCAGAAGTTTACCGAAAATCCGTGAAGTATCCCCCCATTTCGAGGCCTACTCTCATGAAGTACATGTCTTCGTTGACAAAGCATGTAGAAAAAAGATTAGTTCTGAACTTCTCTCTAAATTTTGTATCGTTTTCGATAGCTGGAGCACAAATTTATCTCATTACGTTTTTGTACTTGCAAGGTTTCCAGATATTGCTCAAGAATGTGGTTACAGAAGTGTTCTACTAGGAATGTCCACGTTTGAATCAGAACATTCACAGAGCTCTGAATCGCATTATGATTATTTGTGCTTCGTTCTGAAGCTATTCGGGCGATACTTTTCTAATGTCGTAGGGATTGTGGGAGACAACCGTAATGTCAATCGAGCTCTCGCAGATAAGGCAGAAGTAGGATTTATTGGTTGTTCAAGCCATATATTTAACCTTGCTGTCAAGGACATCATGTGTTCTGGAGATTCTACTAACTGTGTTGAAAAGGTAAGATTATTAATGAAATATCTCCGCCGCCCAGTAATAGCAGAAAAACTACGCGAGAAATCGCACTTGTGTGCGAAGTATGATTGTCCCACTCGATGGAGTTCAACGGCTAGTATGTTGGAAAGATTTATTCAATTAAGTAATAACGTGTTCCATGACTGGGACGATGATGATATTCCACTGTTGAACAACCGTGATATCAGGACCGTTACGAAAATATACGAGCAGTACAGTCAATTAGATTTGATTACTAAGACGCTCCAGTCCGACACGACTACGTGTCGTGAAGTTAGGATTCTTTTTGACGCTGTCATACAAGAATATCTAATATCACGCTCTAGGCTGGCATCTAACGCAAAAATAGTGCACAATCCACAATTTGAATCAGCGCTAGTTAAAATCCAAGATTCGTCAATCGATACGCTAACTTCTCAAGAAGTGCAAGCGGTCGAAGTTCTGAAAATTTCAGATGAAGAACAGGAGGGAAACGATATAGACGATTCTTCACTATCTTTTGTGCAGCGTGCTCTCAAGAGACGCAAGCTATCTATTAACAGCTCAAGAAAAAAATATTTGGGCACGCGTTTTTTGTTGCCACACTCTAATATGTGTGAACGTTTCTTTTCTAAAGCAGGGTACACCATGACAGATCGTCGGAAACTAATTCTTCCGTCTAACTTTGAACAGCAATTATTTCTTTGTACTAATGCTTCTTACTGGGGATTGATGATGTGAACCAAATTTTGAGCAGTAAATAGAATTCGAATCATTCGAATTTTCAGCATTTACTCGAAACTGATCTTCGAGTGTTTTACTTACTTTTCTCATTCCTGGTCTTGAGAATAGATAGGAAATAAAATTTTTAACAAGTCTGGAGTATTGCTATTGATCTGATTCTGAATTTGATTCGCCGTGCATACAATCATTTCATCGGACACAAAAACATTCTTCATGAACATTTGCGATACCCATTGTACTAGAGATTTTTCAAATTCAACTGTTCGCAGCCGTAGTCCTCTTTTTTTCGTAATGCCACTATTTTTTATTATTCGTAAAATAGTAGACCGATGAGGTGCGACCTTGAGATTGTATTTATATTTCCCCCAAAGGGATAAGGCTGACAAAGTAAAGTTTTGATCTGTCTGCTCTCGTTGCTGATATTCCGCGAATAAGCGTAGCCTTTGAGCGGCATTCATCGTAAAATAGCTGTGTATGAGAGAAGGTGTGTGTTGATGATCTGTCTATGCTACTAAAATCTCGCACTGTTCTGTTTCTATTTTACTAATCCCTAGTTTCTACGCGATCTTGATCGAACGCTGAGACTACGTAGCTCTTTCAGAGTAGGTTCCGTGATAGGTTTTTTGTTGCGGATTTGGGGGTGCGTCTGTATTGTACTGTACTTGTACTTACCTGAATGAGAAATATTTGTACCGGTTAAACGTGCGGGCACCATCCACTACAGTAACTAGTTTACTGTTAATTATCAATTATTATACTGCACAGAATATTTAGTGCAGATTGTGAAATTTAGAAGTGCTTACGAAAAAAACCTATACTTGTAATATAGTCACCGAGCATTAAAAAGGCAGTGTACAAACTAAGAGAATACCTATTTAGTGAATGGTCCCTCGCGCTTAACTGGTACCGGTACCGAAATATGTTAGACCAAAGCATGTGAATCGTATGCGTTGATATAAGAAAAAGAGAGCCAAAATCGCGAATGAGAGCTATGGACTACACAGTAGAGAGCAAAAATACTTGAAATCTTTAATCTACAAGAATATAGTTTTAAAAGAAGGAGTATGCATCAAAAAAGTCTTGTAAATTGATAGTAGGCCAACTCAGAGCTGGTGATGCATATTTCTACTGATTGAGAACAATAATTTGGATGGCAAGTTGTGAAAAAGAACTAGGCACAGAATTCAAACTACGGTCATTTGGTATTTGCACCGAAAAAGATACTATTTCTTTGTTCTAATATACAGCTGTGTATGACTTGTTTTCGTCATTAATATTTTAGTCTTTCAACACGAAAACAATCGAACTCCTGGTCTGAACAAATAGGACTTTACGAATCATGTGCTTTCACACAAATAGCTACGATATAATCATACACAGAGATTGTCGGCAACCGATTTGATAATTTTCTGAACAAGAATAGAATTTTTTTATTCTTTAAACGATCTCAACGTGATCGAAATATTTCACGATGACTGTCTACAATGCGGAGCAATGTATTGCTCCATGTCGCATATTGCTTGCCATGAAGTCGATTCCTCAACCTTCTTCGATCAGTATTTACATATGCAAGCTCTTAATGTTATAATTCTTCTTTTTGCACTTCGGTACTCAAAGGAGATTTGTATGTCTGGTGATTTTTTCTGCTTGATCGAGTTTCAAATACAGTATAAAGCAATATATATGATGAGCATATCCAGCACGAAACAAAAACACCTTGATGACTCATTTTGTTGGATCTCAGAGGTGTTAGCTGCTTTTGATTACAATAGAAATTATACACAGCCCTTCATTACAGATGCTTTAAAATTTTGAAAATTCATTCTGGACTTGGAGCACGAAATGGACTAAATTTTTTGGTAATTACAGGTACGAGTAGGTCTTTGAATGAATAGACACCTAGAACTCGAAATCAAGCTCAAAAGAATTAGAATTTTTTCTCGCTTTATCTGAATTTCTAGACTATGGAGGTACTTTCTAATATGCATCACCCGTTCAGAACATGTAGAAAAAGTAAATATGATCCCAAATTTTCTATTAACATACACCACCCTAGAACATTAACAACAATTTCTATGTAGGAGAGGAGAAATCTGGAATTGTTAGGCAATTTTTAGTAAAAGCATCGCGTGTTTTCAGCACTTTCACGTAGAAATATTTGTGTTTGTAATAAGTCCTAGCTTGTATAATATTCAATTATGCAAATGTAACGACTCCAGAGTTAGTCAGGTCGATTTATTCGTTTAGCTATGTATCAATAAGACTGTGATAAATGGGAATGGACAGTGAAAATTTAGGGGTGAAGTCTTTAAGAGCTGATAACACTACGTCAAGTGTTTACTTTTAAGTGGTGTGCCAAAGTAGAAATCAGTACTTTTAATATTCTACTTGTTCGAATCATCAGCTGAATCACGTAGACTGTAGCAGAACCACTTTACTGATCGGAAGGACTGTAAACTCCCAGCTACCTAAGAACGCCTTGCGAGCGAACTGAATTGGTGAGACCACTAGCCTTAGGCTAGAGATGGGAAATCACAATCGGGTTCTCCCGTGCGACGAGGCGAGTGGTAGGACAGTACGTCACGGGAGCTGTTCTCTGCGCGAGGTTCGAGAGGCGCGAGACTCGTGGCTACCAAAGCGTCAGAGTGGGTCGAGTGTGCCCTATTCACTTCCCGCCCACGCTGCGGTCAGTAGTCCAGCTGGGTCTGCACCAGGCGGAAGTGTTCGGAAAAAAGTTTCTCGTTGTGTTTACTTTCGGCGCCGTCGGTGAGCTTAAGTTATCGACGCACGTTCTTTACAGAGATAAACTAAACTATCTGAAAAACGGTAATACTAAATGGAAAACTCGGAAACCACCCAACTTGATATTGACCGCCATTACGGTGCCCGTTCTACTACATAGACTATTCAATCTCCAATTCAACTTTCTATCAATGATATGCAGTACAACGAAGACTTATGATAGCGACTTGGCTTCTTCCTCTTTAGGATACAGCTATATGCTATAGAATTCTTTCTCGAGTGATAGTTTCTTTGCTTTGACAATTTTGTTAGAAGCAATTAGGAAAGCACATCAAAACTTGAAAATAATTTGGCACTAGTAAGAACTAATAGATATTTTTTGTTTGAGATTCATGAGGATTTTAAGAACAAGAGAAATGTTGAATGAAAATAATGATTGAAATATCGGTATTAAATATCGTACGAATACTAAGCCTGTGCCACACTAACATCAGGTTTTGGTGTACTGACTGCAAGTCAATTTCAAAAAAACATATATTTCATAGTTATTCTGATCTATTAGAAATCGATTTTTCTTCTTTGGGCTTGCATCCTAATACATTCAACAAATGATTGATATCAGAAAAACTTGATAAGTGAAAGAGATTGCAAAGTTTTTAGAATACTACCGCAGATTTTCAAAAATCTCAGCAATACAGTTTGGAATAGTCGACTGTATTTTAGAGTAAATTCAGTTCATTTTGACTACGCTACGATCAGGTTGGAGTCATGCTGTTCTAAGAATTAGTACTCTCTTTTTCGAAAATTAGCCACCATAGCTCTCAGCAAATTACACCAGCAAGTGGTCTATAATTTTCTGAAAATTGATCTACGTTTAAATTTGTAAAAATTTAGTACTGTACAAATTGCCAGTTGTCACGTAAACATGCAGAATGAAATTCAAGTTGGGTCGTTGGAATCCAGGTATTCAACCGTCAAACATTTAAAATTTTGACTGGGCCATATTCCTGGAACACAATTATTTTCGAACTATATCCGTTAATATTGTAGAAAATCATAGAGTTCGAGGCTGAGTCAGTCATTGTGACAGGCGTATTCCCGTGGAGGTAATCTTGGCAATTTGATATGGTAAGCAAAATGTTCTATTTTTCACTTTGAGATACTAACACAACAATTTTCAGGCTGATGAAAAGAAAGAATCTGAGAATGTCGCTACGCATGCTACTGATTCTCAAAATAACGAGAAGGATGTCCAAGACGGTAACTTTGTGATACCACAACAAGCGCCACTTACGGCACCGCAAACTTACCAACCTCCACCGCCCGGTTATCCTGGACACTACGCCAACTCGCAATCAGGTACACCACAGTCGTACCCGCCGAATCTCGTGAACCCAAGCTTTGTACAACCGCCACCCCCACAGCCCGTCTACGCCCCATACGGGTATCCACAATATCCACCACCTCCACCTGCGGGATATCCTGGAGCTCACTACCCGCCTGGTTCTTATCCACCGTTACCGTCAGATGGAACTAGCCGACCGAACGGAACGACAGGTGTAAATAATGGCGTTCTAGGTGGGCTTGGTGCCTTGGCGGCATGTTGCATATGTTGCGAAATTCTCGACTAAAATATTTAAACTTGAAAGAATGTCGATAATTGATGTACTTGCACTGTAGTGTTGGCATAATTTATTGATAGTGTAGTTCGAATTGTTCAACTCTGGCAAAAAACTGTCAACCAGAGAATCATGATTGCACTACCGATAGTTGATTCAGTATTCTGAACCTAAAGAAACTGATTGCGATTTTTGCCTGCAGGGATATGATCGTCTGAAATCATTCCTTTGTTGATTATGGTTGTTTGACAGCTGTTCGGCTTATCAGGACAGAGCGCTGCTTCCTATTTTTGTTTGTTGGTGTATAACAGTATCGTGTATCTCCTGGATAGAATGTGTAAGATGGTCGCGAAATAGATGAATTTCTGCATAGACTAGGAAGGATTTACAGCTTGCATCCAAAAAAACAATAAAAATTGGCTTCATATAGATTTTGTGGATTCCTAACTTTCATCCGATATGGCTTAAATAGTGTGAAATTTGATAACACGAAGTCGAAAAATACACACATGATAAATTTATAGAAAGCCGATAGATTTATGGAAGCAAATTAAAGTACAGTACTTTACCGTACAGCAAGCATAATGTGAAATTTTAACCGAGGTGAGAACAATTGGGCATTATAGACAGTGCATCATTGAGTAGAGCACAGGGAATTGTGGGTATTTGATAGGGTACTGTAGAACATAAGGACAGTAACACCAAACAGAACAGTGAGCGGAGAAATGATACTGTACATAAGACAAAATGTAACGTCGGAAGGTACACCACAGATGAAAATTTTCAGTTTCCGACACGATTCAACGATATTGTAAGGAATGAACGTTTGTCCTGAACCAATTAGTCGCGCAAGTTGTGGAAAGAGGAAGATATAGGGAAATACGTGGAGGACTGCTGTCAGTGTAGTGCGAGACCAACTTGGGACGCAAAGCGCTCTGCAAGGTGTGTAACAGTGCTCACCATTCCACCCTCAAGTGAGTGATTTCCTTGACTGGGGAGAGGGATGTAGTGAAAGCAATGCTGCAATCACAGGCGAAGTACGGGACTGCACCGAGGGAGGATTAGGTACAGTATAACTGAGAACGAATCGGTTGCACAGTAATTTGCAACCGAGCGTGTGGGCGAGTCTCGAGAGTTGGACTGCGATGCGAGAATGAAAACGGACAAGAAACAGCGATGGATCACCCATCAAAATAAAAACCTAGATACATTCGAGGTGTCGAACGAATGACAGGTGAAGCGTCAACCTCCACCACATCTTCCACGCATCACGCGATGCATGCGCACACACAGACATACTCAAACACTCACGTGTGCATACCGTTCTGTCGGTTTGCTCGAAACCCCTCCACCCAAACACTCACCCAAGTTACAGTGCACTATTGTTTTGATCCAACGCAGTGCTGTAGTAGGAGCTACAACACAACAAGAAATGTAACTCACGCACATGTCTTCGTCGTCGGCAAAGACGGCGACGGCATTACTCGACAGTTTCTACTAGTAAAGCAATGAGGAATAGGAGAGTGGACGAAGGGAAATTGAAGATTGTAGTAAGCACGAGAATTATGTCAGCAACACTGCGCAGTACAGTACAGTACTGTACAGTGAAGTGCACACTAAACGCCACCAAGAAAGAACTCGAGACAGACATGACATAGCACAACAAATAGGACCAATCCGGTACTGGTACAGAATAGTGCAGTCCTGTACTGTATTGTACATTATAGTATAGCTTAATACGGTGGCAATATGAGTCGATCTGTGGCTGTTACCAAGGCCGACGAGTACAGTAGAAGCATGAGACCAAAGGCTTGTATTGCAGTACGAGCTGCGGAAAAAACATTTGGGGTTGGTTGGTTACAAAACTGGAGTGACTCATTCACTCGCATTACTTGGGGATGGCTAGCTACCCATAGCAGGCCAAGACTTTGAGGGAGAACGGTAGGGTCATGTCTGAAAATCTGGGAATTTCCTCAAACCAAAAAACGCATGGTTAACACGTGCTGCGAAAATATCCGCAATATCCGTAACGTACAGTGTGACGGCACAGTATTCGCACTTACCAAAACTCATCACAGTGAATGGGCGGTTCACAATGATCAGTTCTATATGCAGTGACCACAAAAATCTGTTTCTCGGCCGATCGATTCATCCGCCACCGACAACCCCTCTATGTATACTGTTGCGTGCTACCGAGCCGACCGCCCGTCTGCCCCGACGCGACACCCTGTCATGGCTACCAACAATCCAACTACGGAAAGTCCCGACGAAGCTACCGACCAACGCCTCCGCGTTTTAGTGAGTCGATTCACAGACGAACTACACAGCCTTGGTCTAACTCTGCGAGAAGTGGTACTCACCAAATCTGATAACAACTTATCTACTCCTGACTCTCAACAACAACCGCGTGCTCAACCCAACGTCGTCATATACGACTCCACTGCGCAACCGCAACAATCGCTACCGGTAATGCATCCCCCTGCGATCCCACAATATCACCATCATCATCCTTACCCGATACCACCGCCTTATCCGTACTTTCCGCAACCACCACAACCAACTGCCTTTTATCCACTACCGCCGCAATTCGCACCCGCCACCGCACCACCACCACCACCGCCGCCGCCACGAGCACCGACCGCTGCGCCACTTGCTGCATCATCATCTGGTACACAGGTGGGTTCCGCTTCGGCTTCTAGGTCATCTGCGGGAACTTCCTCGTCACCACCGCCAGCGAAGCGCGCCGCGGTATCACTCCCGTGCTCACATTGCGGTGCCACATTTAACCAACGTTCTAACTTAAACAAGCACATCAAAACCGTTCATCTGAACGAGCGGCCATTCGTGTGCAAAGAAGCGGGTTGCGATGCCCGTTTTGGACATAAAAACCTACTCGTCGAGCACGAGCGCACAGCGCACCGCGGCGAGCGACCATTCGTGTGTTCCGAATGCGGCGTAACATTCGGGCGTCGCTCGAACAAGTATCAACACGAACAACTTGTACATTGCAAACGGCGTAACTTTGCTTGCAAAACTTGTGGTATGACATTTGGCCTCAAGGGCAACCTCACCAAGCACGTGCGTCTTGTACACGAGAGACAACGTCCGTTTAGCTGTGATCGATGTGACGCAGCTTTCGGACTGAAATCTGACCTGAAACGACATAAGAACGCGGTGCACTCCGAGCCTCCATCACCCCCGCAGAATGGCCGTCAGAACAGCGCCGGACCGTCTGCACCGACGCAATAATATCATCGGAATTAGCAGGCCCGGGGGCGGAACGAGCGTGTCGCTGTTCGCTTTAACTAAAACTAATCATTACAACTCCAACTACTGTGCCAATTGCGGAGTGCGCCACATCGCGGTACATGCCCTAAGCCGCACAAAATGACGCCCACCTCGGATGAGCTACAATCACAGGTTTTATCTCCTTGTAGCTCGGCAGTCAGAGGACATGACCTTAGGTGTCCACGGAAGCGTGCAAATGCGAGGAATGCTCGTTTGTGCCTACTCATATTTTGTCACTCGTGTTTTCGTTGGTGGGGTTCCTCTCTTACCAACCTCCGTTTTGCATCTGCTCGCCGCCCTCGACACCTCGACACTATCCCAGTACAGTAACTGTACCCCAGCTTTCCCTGTATCTTCTGCACTATGAGGCGCGATTCTTATCGATCTATCAACTGTTATCCATTCCATCAATCTCGTCGTAGGCGACGCGTGACATTGTGATGATGGTTACATCCGAGGCTTCCCGCAATTCCTGTGGGTCGTCATTAGGTTAGGCTTTTCCAACCGCGATGTGGCATTAGAGTTGCAAGCGTATCAAAATCAAAACATCTACACTCAGTAGCGTAGCGCTGATCACAACAGCGGAATCAACGAGTAGTGTTTAGTGAACATTACCGGTAGTGACGATTGTAGGAATCTTGCTCGTGATCATCGGCATCGTTGTCGTCAAATTTGTCTATCTACACATGGAGGCGGTTTCGCAGGCGATCAGATAAAAGGAGAGGATTGCGTGCGCGGTATGATTCTTGTGACAAACTCGGCGAACGAAGTCCACCCCAAACGAAACTGGCTGACGTGACCGCAGCCTAGAACACGTTCCTATTCGGTAACTTTATCGATGCTTAGATGCACCTCATACGACCTCCTAGAAACAACTTATCGTATGAGGTACCGTACTAGGTTTAAAGAGTTCTTGGAGTAAGTGACATACTCGAAGTATTTCTAGGTGATTAACGTTTGTGTGTGGAACTTCCATGCTAAGTAGACTCCTTTTGTTCAAATTGCTAGTTTTTCATCGCAGCTTCGATGCACTTATAACTGTCATTTTCTCTGGTATTGCAACCTGCATGCACAACAGACAATAAGGATGCTGCTCTTGCGATCTATAAGGAGAAGGTTCCATAGCTTGGAACCATTACACTTTGTTCTATGTCTAGAAAGGATGTGGTTCATGAAGACAACTATTATGATAAACAAAGAATTACTTCTCAGCTTTAATAAATAACTTAAAGTTGCATAACTGCAAACGAGCTATAGCGAATTTAATGTCATGTCCTCATCGTGGCTGTTCTCTACGTGCTATTCCTCAACGCCACCTTCGATCCGAACAACTCACTCCCTCACCCCGATCAAACACCATGGCCAAGACGATCTTTGCTTTCCTTGCTCTCGCTCACATCGCGATTAGCGTCGCGCAAATGCCGAGCACGACTCCGAGCGCGACGCGAACTCCGCGTTACATGCCGAGTATGCCCGGGAAAGCGAAGAACAAGCCTAGTGAGACGCCCAAGGAGGCGAAGCCGGAGAAAGGCACTCGTAAATATGTCGAGTACCTTTTCGAGGCCGCAGCTGAGGCCGCAGCCGCTGCTGCCGCCGCTCAAGCAGTTGCAGGCGCAGCGGCAGCGAAGGCTGCCGCAGGACGAGCCTTACCACTTCGATCGGCATCGCTCGCGAAGGCGGCGGCTGTGGCGGCTGGCATTGCGGCTGCGGCGATAGCAAAGGAGAAGAGGGCAAAGAACGAAGCGGAGAGCGAGGCGAAGAAGTTCAAGAAGAAGAACCCCGACGCAGGCCCGTTCGTGTCTCCGAGCCAAACGTCTATGCCGTCGGTTCCTCCTTTGCCCGAATTCTCCAAGAGGCCCCCGAATCCGTTGAACTCTCAGAACGTGTATTCCCCCGTCCCCGAGCAAGTGTCCGAAGTGAATCAGGCAGCGACGGATTCCAAGCCACAGGGCGTCGGGCAGGATGCGGCGGGAGCAACTAACCAGACTGGTGGTGCCCAGAATGAGATAATCGAGGCAGCGGTTATTATTGACAAGAGCGATCTTTTCAAGAAGGATTGAGGTGTCTATGCTGGCACGCGTGGCAACAGTGCGCCTTGTCTAGTTCAGGTCTCGTTGCCATCGAGATGGTAATCGCGACTGGCGAGCCTACCGTTCCCTACTCTTATTTCTATATACGATACAGTACCTGGTAAAACAACATGGTTCGGTAAGCTAATGTGAAAGGTGACACATGAATTTTAGTTGAATGTGTTAAATGAGACGATACCGGACATAGAACAGAAGATAAGGCGATTGCGGGAACTATGTACTGCTTAGTTGAAGCACATTCTCGATAAGCGTTTCTTCATCGACCCAAAGGGCGGCACGAAGGTGAGCGCGCAGTAGATGGTCGTCAGCGTCTTCAAAATCGATTTGCACGGGGCAGTTCAGCGGCTTGCCAGAAACATCGGCGAGGAGCATAGCGAACAACCCGTCGTGGCTTCGCGTCATGACTTTCCCGTCATGGTTCTCGTCGATGTCGGCGCGTACTTCAACATAAATCACCGCTCCTCGAATCGCAGCGACACGCGCGGTGATGCGCCACAAATTCAGAGGCATCATCGGTTTGACGAACGAGAAGTACTTCAGCGCGATACATTGCGGTGATGTGCACAACCCGCGCGACAACCTCGCTGCAGCATACGACGCCACACGTGTTGTTGTTTCCAGTAAGTCGCCACCAAACACAGCGCCAGCAAAATTCTGGTGTCTCGGTAAATATTGTTTCGACACAACGAGCACGCCTGAAGCGGCCGGCAATACATCCTTGCTATCCCCAACGAGGTCTCCACGAATTGCAGGTAGCGGTGAAGCCAATTTCTCTATCCTCGCAAAATGTTTCCGTGTGCTAGATAGTCGTGCTTTCATGGTGGTCCCGCTTTCATCTACAGGATCTAATATCGGGACTTCAGAATTGCCATCCTTCGCCACACAAACAAAGGTGCTATACGCCTCAACAATCGGCGTGTACTTCAATGTACTGATATCCTCCGCCTCTGCCTGCACGCGTAACAGAAGTGACGTCCGTCCCGTCGCAACAATTCTCGAGCTCACACGCACATGCGCACCACGCGGAATCGGCGCTAACAACCGCAATTGTTCGAACGAAGCGGTAACCACTACTTTCCCGGAATGACGATATGCGGTACGCCCGCATGCCAAATCCATCAGGTCCAACACGTCGACCAGCGATGCGACGCCATCACCGGACAAAATTTCGTCGAGGGTGGTCGCCGTCTCGTCCGCCGTGCGAGTTGCCGGTGACACAGCCATAGCTTCTGCCGCACCAACCAAATAGTATGTGGTGCTTATAAAGTGTTCGGTTCAGTACGGACCAACGATGCGCAGGTCAACGGGAGTAGCGGAATGGCCAGATTCGCCATTGCAAAATTGTACGACGTGGGCGCAAACATCATCGCAAGATGCATTGGTCCTTTGGCTGCAAAAGACGGAATCGTACGTCGCCAAATGGAATGATGAAATTTAATATTTATTTCGACTTTATGGCACGCGTAGGACTTAGATCCGTCGTGCTGGAACCTCAGATTCACACACATCTTGCGAAGCTCGGCAAGATGGACGTCGAATTTGTAGCGCGTTATGGCGCCAGTGATAGCGCTTCGAAATCGTTCGATGGATCCGTGCTGCTGGTCGCGTCCGTGACTGTCGGAAACGTGCCCCAAATGGCGGTGGATTTGTTGCTAACTTCGTGTAAAGCAACGCACGTTGGTCGACTGCGCGCACCCGCGCTGTTACCGTTTGTGGGTTGCGACGAATCGGGTAGTCTTGTAACGGCGGCAGAGTTATACCGCCTCGATTCTTCGTCTGAAAGGCCGACTTATGTTTTGCAACAGCGTTCACCGCCGTCACGTGGGCGTGCCGCGGAACATGCCAATGCGCTGACGAAATGGGCGAGTGCAGTTGGGTTTGTTGAATTGGTGGTCCTAGCTAGTGCGAATGCGGCGGGAAGGAAAGTCCGACAAATGTTCGGTAGCAATGCTCGTTGTGTTCGGGGTGCGTGGGCGCCGGAGAAGGCGGGGGTGGCGGATGCCTACGATGCACCTACGTTGGAGGGATGCGATGAAAACGGGGTGTGGGTAGATAGTGATGATGCACCTGCGTTCTTGCCGCTGAGAAGGAAGGAGTCGTTTGTTCGCGCCGCTTTAGACATGACATTGGAGACAAAACTAGTCTGCTCCTTGTTACTCGTGTTTGCACACGAAGGCGATAATACGAATGATGCGGCTTGGTTCGCCGCGCTTGTTGTGCGTGCTGCGTCATTGAACGTTGTCGGTGCACCGGTTAATGCAACTAGTGAGGCTGTTGTGCACTGTTTTGTTCCTCCGGAATCGTGGGCTGCACTAGCTCCCCCACCACCTGGTTTGTACTAAATTTAACAATAAGTGTTATTTCTTAACCATGGCTGTACAGTACTGCTTTGTGTTCTATTGATTCGTATTCCTGTCCTTATACTATCGATTGAGCTGCACATTACCATTTACCACTGTGTTTACTGCTACCTCTGTGCTGAAAATGTGGCACCCTCCAAGAACGACACTTTTACTGGACTAGTGGCGATTCTACGGCCGGTAACTTGCTATTCACGTTCAGATTATTCTGCGCACCACAGCGAACATCTAGTATTTCTGTGCTGGAGTAACGATGAGCTTGTTTGGTATTGAATCGATGGACCTACTGCAGATTCAATTTGTGCAAATGTGGTCCAATTAACCCAAATTAAAGGAAACAGTACGGTACCGGCACCGCTGAAGTTTGTGAGCACCCTTCCCTAACTAGTTTGAAACCTGATTTATACACTGTGCTTTACAGTAAAACGTTCAATTAAGGTGTCGTTGTTGTCGTCGTACTCTTGTAATGCCGAGTAATAGTCTGAGTGACGCGTGACTAGAATAGGCCGTGTGACGCCTGACAGTTACCTCTCGTTCTGTTCATAGTACACAGAAAGCTTCTTCAGCCTTCATTTTCGTTCCACTGCTTCGCCTTGACTAACCTACTTTAGAAATAAAAATTTACATCAAGGAGCGAGATTATTCAATCAACAATCAATTGGCAGTGGAAACATCTTGAGTATGAAAGTCAGAATATTCTGAATGAACTGAAATAATGAGATTGGTTTTTGGCCAATTATTGAGCGTTTCCATGACGAGTGTGAGGGAAATCTTCTGCAACGTGTATACAATGATTTACGGTACAGTAGCCGGACAAAAGTCTGAAACCATTTCTAAAGGACAACTGTCGTTTTGTGCTA
>JAAUYH010007596.1_pt1 | contig 16024 bp, 18 predicted proteins | sample 7278061 | NCBI WGS metagenome assembly JAAUYH01 (sample SAMN14350203, study PRJNA611818) | marine sediment metagenome | isolation source: surface marine sediment (0.6m) | place: French Polynesia: Moorea | collected 2018-08
CATAAGCCCAGTACGCTCTCTTGCCAACGTGCAGACGGATCTCGAACCTTTGCCAAATTAAATCCTGCTATCGAGATTCATGACCTTGCGCATTATGTAGTTGAAGTTGAACTGGGTTTCAACAATGCCTTTTACGGACTGTTAGCTCAAGGATATGACATTCAAGACTTTGAATTACCCATTGAAGAACGACCGGAGGAATTGATTCCTGTAAATCTATCGGATGAAGCACTGCAAACAGAACATATCGTAAATCTGTTACAAGTGCATTTATCGGAACAAGATGGAAATTTTGATGTTCTTGCATCATTGAAAATAATTCTTAAAGAGAACAACCTGCCCTTCCCTGAGCTGCTAACGCAAGAAAAATTAGACGGTATTTTTAAGAAACTTAGAATGCTCTATGCCAGATGGATGGACTTAGGACAAGGAGATGCTCTTGAACTTACTTTCTAGTGATGTGACCTCTTCAATGCAACTGACCCAATGAAACCTTTATCTTTACACAAACGAAGTTTGAAATCTTATGCCGCAAATCATTGACCTAAGCCAGGATATTTACGAAGGTATGCCAGTTTATAAGGACTTACCTCAGGTTAAAATGTCAGTCCATAATACCCATGAAGCTTGGGACGGTATTAAAGACCCTATCACAGAAACTCCAGCTGTCTATAAACTGGAGTTGGGCGAGCATACAGGTACACATGTAGATGCTATTAATCATATGGCTGCGGAACACGTGGGCAAATCCATAGATACCATGCCACTTTCAATGTTCTATACAAAAGGGATCTGCTTAGATTTTTCTCATAAAGATTTGCAAGCGTTAATAGAGCCAGAAGAAATTGAAACAGTATTAGAAAAAGAACAACTTAAGATTGATAAAAGAAGTACCGTACTCTTTTACACGGATCACTACAGAAAACACTATGCCTCTGAGAACTGGTCAAAGGGTCCTGGGTTGTCTGTCGCTTCAGCAAAGTACCTCGCCGAGAAAAAGATTGCAGCTTTTGGCGTGGAGACCCAATCCCCTGGCGTACCCGGAGTTTCTAATAAAAAAGTACATCACATTTGCGGAGATTACGGATTTACTCACTACGAAAACCTCATCAATTTACATTTACTGATTGGAAAAGGTGAATTTCAATTCATCGGGTTTCCCTTAAAGATCAGGGGAGGTACGGGGTCACCAGTAAGAGCTGTGGCAGTTTTTAAATCATAGCTTACTTATTCAGATTGGGAGATATCAAAGAGCTTTACAGCTATATTCGAAACTTCTTGTAGTGCTCCAGAAGTATTTGAAAGAACGATTATAGTTGTTTTAACTTCGGGTAATAAGAAAAGAAATGAGGAGCATCCTGTTTGGCCACCTGTGTGCCCAATAACATCTCCGTAGTTAGCATTTTTCCCATACAAATAAAATCCCAGGCCATAACCACTCCCTTCTTTTTTCAAACCAGAATTTTTAGACATTATTTTTAAGGTTTCAGGTTGTATCAATGTTCCATTCAAAACGGCATCTCCAAATTTCAGTACATCATTAGTATTCGAATAGATGCCTCCCGCAGGAATGCGATCACTTAAATTGGTCGGGTTCGCTTGTTTGATTTTGCCGCGGTGATTTTTATGATATAGTTTCGATTTATTTGGATAATTAATCCCAATTTTTTCAAACCCCGAATGCATCATTCCCGCTTTATCAAAAATGTTTATCTGAACGTATGCTTCGAAAGACTGTCCTGAAAGTTCCTCTATGATTAGTCCTAAAAGGGTATAAGCATAAGAAGAGTAACTAAAATTTGTGCCAGGCTCAAACAGTAGTTTTCGATCAATGAAATGAGCAGCGGCATCTTTTAAGGTAGTATATTCTTTTGTATTCTCTCTTTCTTTATTCGAAGTGTATCCGGCAATGCCAGACGAATGACCGAGCAGCTGTTTAACCGTAATGTATCCTTTATCTTTAGTAATTTCTTTCGGTAAAATTTCGCTGATTGGTTGTTCGAGTTTTAGTAGACCTTTTTCAACTAATTGCATAATAGCAACTGCAGTCATAGGTTTCGTGACCGAACCGATTCGCGTACGTGTGTTGGCACTAAAATTTATTTTTTTATCTAGATCGCTAAAACCCTTAGCATCCAACCATTTTTTACCGGCTACTACTGAAAAACCCGCCGCAATACCTATTGATTTTTTGTTCTCAATCGCCTCTAATAGTAAACTTGAAGCCTTTACTCCATCCTTTTTTGTTACATCTGTACCAAATTTCTCTTGCGCAGTTGTAGCTATAGAAATGAATAGTAGTGCTGCTAAAAAAATGAATCGTGTCATAGTAAATATGGGTTAAGATTTGGTATGACAAACCTACAGACGAAACTAGTTGCTACCTACTCATTATCCGATTTTGGGATAAAAGTCAGCCTGCCAGGGACGAATTAAATGAGTCTTTCAAATATGGTTTGAATTTTTTTGACACAGGGATTTCCAAATCATTTACAACAATTGTATTTCGGTCTTTCCATTTGGTAATATGATCACTATTGATTAAATGTGAGCGATGCACCTGAGTTAATTCCGGAATATCTTGTCGTATGGTTTTTAGCGTTGTTCTTAAAAGTTGCTTCTTAACTACGCCATTCAACGTGTAATGTACTTCAACATAGTTCTGAGCACCAGAGATGCACAAAATGTCATTGGGGTTGACCCGTAAGATATCGGTTTTGCCAGTTCCTCTCAAAAGGATCGTACCACTGTCTTTTTTGGCTTGTAACTTATTAAGGTATACTCTGCCAAAAATTAGTACCACAGATATAACTAGGGCTATTGGTAAATAAATAATACCGATAAATCCCCAAAAACTAAACTCACCATTAACCCAATCACTTTTATAATACGGAAAGCATAAAATCGCTCTAAAAATATAGGACACGAGAATGGCAACCATCTCAAAAATAATATTCCAATACCCTTTAATTTTATATAGATTGTTTTGTAAAACAACACTTAGCATATATCCTATGAATACCAATAAAGCATAAGGTGGTAACAATTCAATCCTCGCTTTTAAATCTAAATCTGCGACATCAAAGGGCGCAATAAAAATTAGAAAAACAACTAACCAAATACCAATTGCTAAACCCAAAATGCTATGATGTTTATAAGAAGTATTCAGGGCAATTGATCTCATAAAATAGCTAACATAATAAGAATAGTAGTCCTTAAAAATATTAAATTCTCAAGAATAAGGCTTATGCTATGAACATTAATACTGTAACAAAAAATACTTTTTCACAACATATAAGTACATTAATCAAAAAACAACTTCGTATGATCGTAACAACAACAGAAACCATTCCCAACAGGGAAATCAAGGAAATTATTGGTATCGCACGTGGCAGTACTGTACGTGCTCGAAATATAGGTCGTGATTTTTTCGCCGGACTCAAAAATATTGTGGGTGGTGAAATAGAAGAGTATACCAAACTTCAAGCACATGCAAGGGAACAAGCCATGCAACGTATGGTCAAAGATGCACAGCGAATGGGTGCTGATGCCATCATTAATGTACGTCTGACAACCGCCATGGTCATGCAGGGCTGTGCTGAAATATTGGCCTACGGTACCGCCATAAAATTATAGCTATGGAAGTAGTTGCCATTGGTTTACAAATTCTTATCTGGGCATTTGTGGGTATCGCAATCATTTATCTCATCATTCGACGTATCGATATTCGCGAAAGAGAAGATTTTGATAAACGGGATAATTAGACGGAGACAGTGTCAAAAAGAGAACCTAAAGAAGAGTCAATGAATCGAGGAAAAACCAAAACATATTACGAATTCTATTCGTAGTTATTTTTACAACTTAACCAGCGGGACTTATTAATTATTATCTTCTCGATTTGTTGTAATTTTAAAAAGCAATAAGTGGTCAAGTCTCTTAAAAAAATCGGCATAATTTTTATAATTCTGATCTTTGAAAAACAAATTCAAAATAGTTGTCATTGTATTGTTGAGCTTTCTTTTCTTTGGTTGCCCGCCAGCGCATAATAAAGAATATGTCCTTATTGGAAAATTACCAATCGAAAAGAAGGACCGTTTCTATAAAATCGAATTAAAAGATGGGAAATTCATGTATACCACTTGCTATTATCACCATAGTTTTATAGAGGCGAAAGAAATTGTACTCATTTCGGTCATTAAGTTCGAAACTGAAAATCATGAAGAAATACCCACTATTGATGCGTATTCTTCGACCTTAGGGAGGTTAATAAAGAAAGATAGTCTAAGCAATAATTCATATCGGCATTATGATAGCAGCGCTTATTATTATGAAAAACCGATCAATAAGCTCAGCAGAAAACTATACAGACAATTAGAAAACGATACTATTTCAATCATTTTAAACGATGACCAAAAATTACTATTTACTAGAAAAAATGGACAATGATATCCACAAACTAATAATCTCATAAACCTTAGAAAATGACAGCACACGAAATTGATTACACCATTTATGGTGAAGAAATGCAATATGTAGAAATAGAACTTGATCCACAGGAAGCGGTTGTGGCAGAATCAGGTAGTTTCATGATGATGGATACCGGTATTAAAATGAACACCATTTTTGGGGATGGTTCAGGGCAGACGAAAGGTGTTTTAGGTAAAATCTTCTCAGCCGGTAAACGTATTCTAACGGGTGAAAGCTTATTTATGACTTCTTTTTTGAATGTGGAACATGGCAAAAAGAAAATAGCGTTTGCTTCACCTTATCCGGGAAAGATCATTCCGCTAGACTTAACAAATTACGGGCATAAATTTATTTGTCAGAAGGATGCCTTTCTCTGTGCGGCAAAAGGTGTTTCTATAGGAATAGAATTTTCAAAGCGGCTAGGCCGCGGATTATTCGGTGGTGAAGGTTTTATCATGCAAAAACTCGAAGGGGATGGTATGGCCTTCCTGCATGTAGGTGGTACGGTTGCCAGAAAAGAATTACAAGCTGGTGAAGTTTTAAAAGTCGATACCGGATGCATTGTTGGATTTGACAGCACGGTAGATTATAACATAGAATTCGTCGGTGGTATTAAGAATACCGTTTTTGGAGGTGAAGGATTATTTTTTGCTACACTTCGTGGGCCAGGAACAGTTTATGTGCAGTCATTACCCTTCAGCCGTTTAGCTGGGCGCATTATTGCATCAGCACCACAGACAGGGTCTAAGGATAAAGGTGAAGGAAGCATCTTAGGGGGCCTGGGTGATATTCTCGACGGCGATAACCGGTTCTAGACGGGTTGATAAATTAGGGTGAAACTTAAAAAGATAGCACTTCGAGAATTCAAGTCGTTATCTTTTTATTCCTTGCTTTTTATGTCTGCGATAAACTTTTCCAATTCCTTGCCATATTTGGAAGCCTTTACTTCTTTAGACAACGAGTTATTGACAGTATCTAATAAAGCAATATTGGCATTGTAGAGCTGTGTTAAGGCCAGGTATGGGGCAATTTCGGCATCTGCATTTTTAACGGCAAAATTAGCTGTATATAAATACCTGCTTTTCAGAAGGTTATTTGATATTTTTAATATAGAATCCCGCTTCAAACTATCATTCTTAGATTCAAAATCGGCTTTAATCAGGTCAAGGTTCTTATCCTGATATTTTTTCATCATTTCAGTATATTGGCCTAACAATTGCTGATTCCTTTGTCCTTTTATTTCAGCACTCAACACAAACTTATCCAGCTTCGTGGTGATTGTTATTTCGCCTTGGTCTCCGAAGAACTCGATTCGCTTATCTTTATCATCTCCTAACGACAAATAGTAAATCTCAGGGCTTTCCAGGTCACTTGACAATGAAAAAGTACTTATCCCATCCAACGAAACAGAATCGACCGGGACCAAAAGGGTATCTTGTAATTTTTGCAGGTATACGGTTCCTTTTTTTAATCCTTTGATTTCTCCATTTATAACCATAGTACTTTTTTCGTCGCTTGAACAAGCCATAAAAGAAAGTGCCATACAACTCGCTAGAAATATACGTTTCATGTTCTCTTTTTAACGGATGCGAATATAGAGCTTTTTACGGATTTCTACCGTAATTAATACAAGGCGATTCATAAAATTTCGAAATGGCAAGGCCAATGAAGACTATCCTCCTGAGGCTATTTGCATTAGGATTGTACATCCGATGGCTGCCACGGTTCCTACCGCGTAGCCAAAGACGGCTAATAATACGCCAACCGTGGCCAATGAAGGATGAAATGCAGACGCCACCACTGGTGCGGATGCCGCACCTCCTACGTTGGCCTGACTACCTACAGCAAAGAAGAAATAAGGTGCTTTAATCAATTTGGCAACCAGAATCAGCAATACCGCATGAATGGTCATCCATATGGCACCAACGGCAACAAGACCTATATTCTCAAAGATGAGGGTCAAATCCATTTTCATACCTATAGTAGCCACTAAAATGTAAATAAAAACGCTTCCAATTTTACTCGCCCCGGCACCTTCATAAGTTCGCATCTTTGTAAATGAGAGTAAGATGGCGATGATCGTGGCAATGCTTATCATCCAGAAAAATTGAGATCCTAAAAAGGTGAAAATATTTCTTGTGGTCTCAGACGCAATTCCTTGGACAATAGTTTCAAAGTATTCGCTGAGAAAATTAGCTCCGAAATGCGCAATGCTTACAGATCCAAAAGCAATGGCTGACAAGATCATCAAGTCAGAAAGTGTAGGATTGCGCTGTACTTTCTTGGCAAAAGTCGTTACCTTTTCTTTGAGTTCTTCGATAGCCGAACTATCTGCTTTTAACCATTTATTAATTCGATTTGACTTGCCAATACCTATTAGGATGATGGCCATCCAGATATTTGCAACCACGATATCTACGAATACCATACCTCCGTAGAGTTTCGGGTTATAACCATAAATTTCGAGCATGGCCGTTTGATTCGCCCCGCCTCCTATCCAACTACCGGCTAACGTTGAAAGCCCGCGCCATACGGCGTCGGGTCCGGCACCTCCCACTGTTTCCGGGGAAAATATAGATACTATTACTATTGCAATTGGCCCGCCAATTACGATTCCGATCGTGCCCGTAAAAAACATAGCTAGTGCGCGCCAGCCCAAATTGAAAACTGCCTTTAAGTCAATGCTAAGTGTCATCAACACCAAGGCAGCCGGTAATAGATATCGACTTGCCATGTAATAGAGATTTGTAGAATGTTTGGTCACCTCACCTGCCTCGTTAACCGTTTCCCAATCTGGCGCAATAAGCCCAATGGTAGTAAACAAAGCGGGAACCATATAAGCCATAAATAAGGCGGGTACTATGCTATAAAACTTTTTCCAAAAACCTTTTTGAATTGAAGACGTATAGAAAATAAAACCTAAGGCGATCATTAACAAGCCAAAGACTATGGTATCCTGGGTAATAAGAGGAGCAGTATTCATCTCACCTAAATTTTATTGTCCAACTAGAAATACAGCATTACAAAACGCTAGTTTTCCGTTTTCCCAAAAACTTCTGAAGAGAGGGTTATCAGCCAAGTATACTATTTCTCCTTTTCCTATTGCTTCTACTCCAAACACCAACGACTTATCGACATTCTTTAGCGCGTTTGCACCTGCAAAGCCACTCACCTGGTCTTTTTTATCTTTAATCACGCTTACATTTTGTCCGTCTTTTAGATAGGCATAATGGGAATTATTGAGACGTAATGTGTGATAACTTTTTCCATATCCGAAACCAAGTGGGTTCGTTGCGTCCATCGTGGCCTTAAAAATACTGCCGGTAATCAGGTTTGAGATCGATTGACGTTCTAAATTGTCAAAAGCTTCAAGTTCTAATTTTTCTTTACGCTCTTTTGCGGCTTTTTCTACAGCCTTCTTTTCATCATCATCTTTAAACTTTGATAATTTAAACTCTTTGCTCTCCGCAAATTTATTTAAGGCCCTATCAATGGCGATGATGCGCCCACCATTTTGCACCCATTCTTTCAGGGATTTTAACCCTTTCTCATTCAAAGTGCTGCCATACCATCCATTTGGTAAAATCAATACAGAATACTTATTGAGGTTAACACGCCCAAAGTAATCGGTATCGATCACCGCAACAGGATACTTTAACTGCTGCTCAAAGAAATGCCAAATCTCTCCAAAACTTAATGTAGAGATACCCTTACCCGAAAGTACAGCTACTTTAGGGGGCTTTACATAGCGTACTGTAGACGATCCAAAATCTTTCCCTTTTGAAACCATTCCCGAAGTGACGGCATTCAATTTTCTGCCATGTTCTTTCGCAATTTTTCTTACCAATTGATCAAATGTATCTCCAAGCTTTTCATTGCCTGTACGTGTTATTATTAATGATCCGGGTTGATAGTTTTTCCCTTCGATGCTAAATGCCTGCGTTGAAAAACGAGCTTTAATCTTATGCTTTACTAGCGCTGCCAAAAAAGAAGCATCTTCTACACTATTCCACTTTGAAAGGTAGGCATACGGTTTTGCTGGGCCTGAAATTTTTCCTATGTCATCAACTTGCGGGGCTTCTTTTACTGCGATAGTATTTGATAAGGCATAGGCTTTTAACCCACGGGCATAGGGTAATGACCAAGCGGTAATATCGTAGGTTAATGAGTCCTTTAGTTTTGCCTGCGGCTCAAATAATGATTTGATCAAATTCGATTTTGGCTGATTCATAGTAACCACCAAATCATTTTCGGTAAGTTTTATTGTCTGCTTTTTATTCAGCTGATAATCAAATCCTTTTACGGAAGAAGTGGAATTTGAAATTCCATAGCTGATCTCATGCCGATCCAATAACTTTCTTAAACTATTCATCTTATCTCGATCATTCGATGCGCTAATCACAAAGCTTTTATAGTCTCCTTTAGGATTTGTTTTTGCTTTTCGAAAATACTCGGCAAACTCTTTAGTAAGCACATCAGCATTCTTAGATGCGACCTCGATAGTTGATAACCCTGTAGTATAATGATGCTCGATCCTGTCCTTTAAAGTCAACTCATTCCCCTCACTATTTGTAATTCCCAAACCTGCCCTGCCATGGCCTGCCTGCTCATAGGTCATGCCTATAGCTCCGTTAAAGGTAGGATACGTATCGCCATAACTGGGATATAAGAGGTCAAACCATTCTTTGGTAAAGTACAGCCATCCGTTTTTATCGAAATACTTGGCATGGTTTTTACCAATTGTTGTCTGAAAATCACGTTGGAATTGTGTGATCACCTCATGATAAGGTTCAGCCGCCGGAGCAAAATAATACGGATTATCAACACCTTGTTCATGAAAATCTACATGTATGTGAGGTAGCCATCTATTGTATTGCTTCAGGCGTTGTTGTGATTCTACTTGTGTAGCCCAGGCCCAATCCCTATTGAGATCGAACATATAATGGTTGGGTCTTCCACTTAACCAGGGTTCGTGGTGCTCTTTAGAATCGGGATTCTTATTATAAGGACTATTACCATATTGATTGTACCAGTTTGCATAACGATCGCGACCATCAGGGTTAATACATGGGTCAATAATGATAATGGTGTTCTTAAGCCACTCTTTTGTTCGTTGGTTATTTGAGTCAACCAAAGCAAATAAAGTTTTCATTGAGGCCTCGATACTCGATGCTTCATTACCATGTACATTATAACTCAACCATACAACCGGAATATCATTGGTGGGCATAGCTTCTACTACACCGGCGTTTCGTAAATGATTTTGTCTTAACTCTTCCAGTTTTGAAAAATTTTCAGGTGCCGTTATAAATGCTAAATAGAGTGGACGATTTTCGTAAGTCTGACCATATTTTAACAGACTCACATTGTTGTTAGTCTCCTCAACGTGTTTGAAGTAATCTACTACTTGATGGTGCCGCGAAAATCGCTCGCCAAGCTCATATCCTAAGAATTCTTTAGGTGATTTCGTCTGAGAAAAAATGGTAAGTGAACTTAAAAGAGTAATTAGAAAAGCTACGTTTTTCATTGTAAAATTGAGTTAGGAGTTCAAATATATAGAATTATATATTCAACCAATAGGTAAACTTTAAAGTCAATGACCTTGTTTTCGGCGCCAGCACATTCACAAAATAATTGTCGTTATAGACTATAAAAAGATCTGAAAGTGGTTTAAAACGCCATTGTAAACGACTATTAATACCTAAATTATCGCGTTGGTTACTATACTGCACAAGGGTTGTCCAAAATAATTTTTTATTAAAGGTTACATCAAACCTTGGGCCGACCAGCCAAATGGATGCATCAGGATAGGGTTCTGGCAGGTCGATATTGTCATAATTGATCTGTGCAGAAGCTACGAAATAAGGCTGTAAACGTAAATTTAAATTACCTTCAAATGAAAATCGTTGGCCATTAAAGAAATCGCCATAAGATGTTTCTATATTGTAGGAAAATCTCTTTCGCATATCTGAACGGTATTCAATTTCATATTGTGTGTAATCATATTCAGAATCTTGAGGTAGCTCAATGGCATCGTCTGTATCGGTAGGATCAAAACTATCATCCACTAATTTTGTAAACCGATGTACTATAGAGAATGTAAGTTCTGATTGATTAATGAAATTACTTTGCCAACGCAATAAATTTAGGCGATCTGAAACTCCGAAGTTCAGTGCATCTGGCCTGAAAATAATAATTGGTAAAAATGTTAAACTGTGCCTGTTAAAGACACCCTTTTTAGGCCAAAACTTAAGTTCTAAATCCAGAATAGACTTAAAAATATCTGTGCGTCTAATAAAGCCCAGCTCCGAGCGAAAGTCATCGCCAATATAGACATTACTTAGTCGGGCGTCGAAATAACGACTATTGAATTGCGTGGTTGCCCCGGCAGAAAAATCTTTATTCAGTGTGTTGGGTGTAAAAGATTTATGCAGATAATACTTACCTGTCCAGGTATTATTTTTCGACGCCAGGTTATAATCTAAACCAACAACTCTGTTATAGGTATTATTGTCAGTTTCATCGTCATCATCATTTAAAAAATCGTAATTTTTAGTCGCCTGTTTGTTAATGAATAAGAAGCTTAAGTTAGATCTGCTAAATAATTTATGTTGCAACGCCACTACCGTATTATTGGTCGCTCCAATTTCATTCGATACGTCTTCATCTGTTTGCATATTCAAAAGGCCAACTCTTAAATCATTATTGAGTTTTCCGCTTAAACGTGCGCCTGCAATAATGCTGTTTTCTATGGTCTCACCATCTAAATCTTCGGCAATACCTATTCTTCTTGAGAAAAAGGCTCTTGATTCCCGAAAATCTCCAAAGCTCCCGAACAGATCGCTGTTTTCTATAAAAAACTGCCTTCGTTCTGGTAAGGCAATACTAAAACGGGTCAAATTGGTAATCTGTCGATCTACTTCAACCTGAGAAAAATCGGGGTTGATCGTCAAATCTAAATTCAGGCTATTGCCGATCGTAAATTTAGCGTCGCCTCCCAGCTTAAAATCACTGTTATCAATATCGTCTTCGAAGTCTTGCAATCCGCTCGTATTAATGTACGGAATCAGTGATATTGGTGATTTAGACTTTCCTAAGGGTTTTTCAAAATGCATATCACCCATATAGGCTAAGTTGAAAATAAATTGATTTTGCGGAATATTGATCCATGTATTGCGTTCATTGTCCTGCGTGTCAAAGTGATAGCTATTAAATCGCCATTTCGTTTCTCCTTCTTTATACTTAAAAGCATACAGAGGTATCTCCCACTCACAGATATAATAATTTTCGTGAATTTTCGATTCTCCACGCCATTTTACATCCCAGGCACTGTCAAAATCGCGAACATCGGTACCTCCATTGGCAAGTAAAAATTCTCGTCGTACACCATATGGGTTCGAACCAAAAATAAAGGCATTGGTGGCATCATTAAAAGTGTCAAATAAAAGCGTAATATTATCATTACCTCCGGCCCTGAAATCCCTGCGTAAAGAAGGTATTATAAAGTCATTGCTTTTCGCATGAACCTTTATTCCAACGTACAGGTTTTCATCATCAAACAGCATTTTAATTTCCGCCTGTGCTTTTGCCTGTAGTGAATCCGTTGGAAATTGTTGCCAAAAGTTGGTAGCAATATCTGCAGTTTCCCACACTTCTTCATCAAGTACGGCATCGATTTTTACGGGTGAATTGATATATTTTACGGTAAACTTTTTTTCTTGAGCGGCCAGGTTATTGAGAAAAAAGAATACGAATAGGGTAGAAAAAAAATGCTTGTTCATTCCACTAGTTGACTTCCCTCAAATATATACTATTTAATTGTAAAAGAAGTCTTAATTGTCTTCTGCTTTTTTTTTGGGTTCTCTTTTGGCATGCTTTAGACTTTGATGCAGCATCCATTCTATCTGCCCATTGGTACTGCGGAACTCATCGGCAGCCCATTTCTCTATTGCTTTGAGCATCTCTTCATTTATGCGTAAAGCAAATGCTTTCTTTTTGGCCATATCATTCTTTTATAAATGAAGTAATTGCTTCGACTAATTCTTCTGATAGTGGAAAATCAGCAGAATAATAAGATGGCAAATTGTCCTTGTCTTTTTCAATGATTTTTAAAACGTGGTTCATATTTTCTATAATCATTAATTGAGAGTTGGGATTTGCTTCATGCAGACTGACAGCATCTTTTTCCTTGATTTGAAGGTCTTTTGTTCCATTCAAAATTAAAATCGGAATCTTTAGCTTTTTTATTTCCTCTACAGGGTCATATTGCATATATGATTTTAGGAAAGGTAAATTTATCGGTGAAAATAGAGATATCAAAACTGGATTGACATACTTTATGGAACCGGTTTCGCACAACTCCTTAAAATGAGCTTTGAGCGTATCTGTATGTATGTTGGGGTTCTGTCTCAATTGTTCTACAATGACGCTGTCAAAATTTCTGGATGCTCCCGCTACAGAAATATATTTGTCAACATTCTTTGCAGCTAGCATCGCAGTTAAAGAACCCTGACTATGGCCTATAAGTACAATTTCGGAAAATCTTCTACTATCTTTAAAATAGTTTATGGCAATATCCAGGTCATCTACCAGGTCATTGAAGTTTGTACCTGCAAGAAATTTAACGTTCTTTGAATTCGACGTTCTTTTATCAAATGAATAAAAAGCAAACCCATTTTTATTTATCCGATCTCTGAATTGCTTAATATAATAGGAGGTTATTCCTCGTAGTAATTGATTGCCGTTTCTATCAATTTCTCCTGACCCATGTACCCAAATTAGTAACGGCACACCCTCCTTCGGATACGTAAGTGTTCCGGGTAATTGAATACTATCATTCTTAAGTAAAACTTCTTCAGAGATCATTTCGTTTTGTCCAAATGCAAGTGCATTTAGCAACAAGATTAAACCTAAGCTATACTTACTGATTCTCATTGTTATTAACTTTATCTTGATACCTTACGAGTACGCTTTTTACTTGGTGCTCCTTTTGAGTTCCAATGAGTACTTTTTTCCCATTCTTTAGAACTAATTGAATACCAATGTTACCAGAAACATTGTAAGCAATTCCTTTCTTTTTATTCCGGAGAACTCCGCCCTTAATTCCCCAACCACCATACTCTGAAATTGGGTTATACTTTCTCACATGAGCTTTCTGAATTTCATTCCAGGGTATAAACCTTGCATGAAAGTGAAATGGAATAAATCGATATGCTATGCCCCGCTCATCAATACGAGTTCTTAACCTCAAAAATAGAATCAAAACGAAAACAAGTACTACGGCAATAGTGACTATTATCATAGCTATAATTGCGCTTTGATCTTGACCATCAGATTCAATTACTTTTTTAGCAGCCAGAGTAATGGGTAAAAAAGAAGTTAAAACCACGACAAGTAGTATCCAGGATTGCATGAAACGTTGCTCCTCAATAAAAACTTTCATCAGTACTTAAAAGAATTGAATGATACTACCCGTTACTATTAAAATTATAGTAATGATCAGTAAAACCATGATTTTCGTTTTGTTCTTTATTAATATACCCAACATATCATCTGTTTTTATCACGTTCTAAGACAACAGCACTGTAATTAGAGGAAAATTGTATGAAACGCCAACCTTCTCGAGCATGCGTGTTTAATATATTTTCAAGCTTTTCATTGAATTTGGTTAAACTCATGTGTATTTTTACAACTTTGTATTCTTTCATTTTTTAGTGACTTAAAGTTCCTGTATTTAAGACCGGTGTGGCATCTTTATCACCACATAATACAACCATTAGATTACTTACCATGGCAGCCCTGCGCTCTTCGTCAAGATCGACGATTTCTTGCTTACCCAATTCTTCCAAGGCCATTTCTACCATGCTCACTGCACCCTCTACTATTTTATGACGAGCCGCTACAATAGCGGTGGCTTGCTGACGTTTCAACATGGCATTGGCAATTTCCTGCGCGTATGCCAGGTAGCCTATTCGCGCTTCCAATACTTCAATACCCGCGATCGCCAAACGCTCTTCAATTTCTTTTTCTAGTGTCTCGCTTACCTCGTTTACGCTGGAGCGGAGTGTGATGTCTTCATCATGGCCTTCATCGGCAAAATTGTCATAAGGGTACATACTTGCCAGCTTCCTTACGGCAGCATCTGTTTGCACTCGAACGAAGTTTTCATAATTATCGACGTCAAAAGCTGCTTTATAAGTATCGGTAACCCGCCAAACCAGTATCGTGCTGATCATAATAGGATTTCACAATTTATGATTCACTTTTAAACGCTCGCTGTCTAAGTTGCTTGATATTAAATAAATTTTCTTTTTTGTGTAAAAGGGATTTACCCAATAGAAGCCATTCTTCTTTACAGATCCAACATATTTACCAAATAGCAACAGTACTCTCGAATTATTCGGTTGTACCATAATAAATCCGATTACTGCTAAAACTGTTAAGACTAGTCCAATAATAAAAATTGGATTCTGCAGCTCAATTAGTCCATACAAACTAGCTGCCAGCAGTGCTAATACAGCGAATAACATGAGATAGCCATTTGCAGGTATGATCGTTTTTTCTTGTTCCATGTTTGTTGATTTTAATATGATATTATTTTGATATCACAAAGATATAATAAAAAAAATGATATTTACAAATTTTTTAACACACTTATTTCATACTTTAGCAAAAATTTAAAACTAATGAGAGTAATGATAGCGCTGCTATTCGCAGCTATTTTTAGTTTACCAATAAACTCATATGCCATAGATTTTTGGGGTCCAACCGGCCATAGGGCTACAGGTCAGATTGCCGAAAAGCATTTAACAAAAAAGGCTCGAAAGAAGATTAAGAAATTATTAAAAGGACAGAGCTTGGCCTTTGTCTCAACATATGCTGACCAGATAAAATCTGATAGAAAATACGATAAGTATTATACCTGGCATTTTGTAAATATGCCGTTTGACAAAACGTATGAAGCTTCGGAGAAGAACCCTAGAGGCGATATCATTACGGGTATTAGTAAATGCCTTGAAATACTTAAGGATACTAACAGCTCAGACCAAGATAAAGCCTTTTTTCTAAAAATGCTGGTACACTTAATTGGTGATTTGCATCAGCCTTTGCACATTGGAAGGGCTGAAGATAAGGGCGGCAATGATATACAGGTGCGCTGGTTTAATGAAGGAACAAATTTGCATCGCGTATGGGATGAAAATATGATCGAAGAATGGAACATGAGTTATCTAGAACTTGCCAATAATGTTGAAGATTTGTCAAAAGAACAAATCAAGTCCATTCAAAAAGGTTCCGTTTTAGACTGGATGCGTGACACGAGAAAACTTACGAAACCCGTCTATGAATCAGCTAAAGTTGGAGAAAAATTACGTTATCGGTATTCTTATGACCATTTTCCCACGGTTCGTAAACAGCTACAAAAAGGTGGTCTTCGTTTGGCAAAACTATTGAATGATATTTTTGGATAAGTGCCCCAATACTTGTTGATGTTCACAATTATCTTCTTCCGGTAATTTTCATTATTTAATGATGTAAGGATTTACATTTTTGTAATTTC
>JAAUYH010083426.1_pt1 | contig 16022 bp, 10 predicted proteins | sample 7278061 | NCBI WGS metagenome assembly JAAUYH01 (sample SAMN14350203, study PRJNA611818) | marine sediment metagenome | isolation source: surface marine sediment (0.6m) | place: French Polynesia: Moorea | collected 2018-08
CAGCCCGCGCTCTCGGGACAGGTCAAGAGGGCAAGAAGAGGAAGAAGACGCAGAGGTTGCACAAATCGCACATAGTGTTGCCACCTGTTTACAAATGGACGTAAAAGAAAACAAATATTATTATCGGGGTCTAATCTATTATGGTTGTAGAAATAATCAATTAAAATAGACCGACCGGACAAGACCTCGAGCTCTTCAACTACGGTACAGTCCTGTTGTGGAAGAAGAAATGGACTCAAAGAAAAGCACACGCCCGCACTAAGCCGTTCTGGAACCTGCTGGTAGAAGTAGAAGCATCGACAGGACCCGGTAGAAACGCACAGGAGGAAGAGAGAGAGAGAGAACGGGAAAGAGATTGGAGAGGAATTCAGCTCAAGAAGTATGAAAAAAATAGGCAGTCAGTATCACACGCACAGTCACGGTGTGAGCTAGCATACAATATATAAGAGTATAAAAATCGTATAAGCAGAGACGACAGGAAGAGGAATAGGGCTACCTTATTCCAGCTACAAAACAAAGTGGGTCCTCCTCATTCTGACCGCCAAAATGTACTGTGCAGTGCAGTAGTGCTTAGTATATACCCTATTTTAAGATCGTTCCTCTACTCATATATTGAGCGCGCGCGATTTACTGTATTGTCTTGTCTTGTTCCCTAGTCGCGGTAGTACTGAACTTGACTGTGCCCCTGCTGTATTGCGACAAAGAAGAAACACACACATACACACACACACACACACACACACGATGAAAGAAGAAGCATATCGTAAGCACACGGAATATAATAAACGATAAGTATCGCAAAAAAGGAGATATGACATTTAGCTACGGAAGATGTGCGAGTTTCAAGAGATGATACCAATAACGGAAGTACATCTGCAAAGCGCAAACACGCAGAACACAGCAGCCATCGAGCGACTCGGGAAGGCACGAGAGCTTTGGGGCTATCGAACCGAGCGTGACCGAAAAGTGATAAGCACAAGCGGTAGAATAATGTTGGCGTCCCCCGGCGACGCTAACCGCAGCGACTTACCGTTCCGTCTATGGTTTATAGGCGAGGTGCGGGCTAACGCACCGAAAGGTCGTGTAAGTAGCGCTAAGTCGCGGCCAGTTTTGATACCACGCCCATCTTTTTGACTTGCCCTTCCCACCTCTTCATCGTCGTTGCTCCACACACCTCCTTACTTTCTTCGCCCACTTGCGTGTACCTTCGCCGCGCTTGCTTGCTCCACCTCGCCTCTGACATTCTTCTTACAACAACACTCGTCGCACACGTGTGCGGTCGGTGGTAGTGGTGGCGTCCCGCCTCTGTCGCTGCGTCTCGAAGCGTTCCGGGTAACAGGAACCACAGTAACAGTAACAATTAGGAACAGATTCAAACAACAATCCCAGTAATAATCGAGTAGCGCCCTGTCCGAATCACACTCAAAAAGACGTATCGAACATCACTACCTTATGCACGACATGGTGTAGATAGCGGAAGGCGAGCATGGCGACAATCAACCAGCAAGCTGATGAGGAAAGAGATAACTTCGAAATCTAGTTGCATCCGGTCGTCGGTCGGGTCAGAACACTCTACACTTGCATATCACTTAACGTTTTCCTTGTTCACTACATCACTCCACCAACCGCCACTGCCCTCAACTCCCTCATCAACTGTACCATCTTGCTTCAACATCTCATCAAACTTCAACCTACTAAGATTGACATCTTGTCCATTGTTTTATCAACTTCCCGATCCGTCTTTACTCTAGTAAAACTATCATTACCATCGCAACCATTACTACTACTACTACTACTACCTCGACCACGACCACGACCAGCCTCACCACATACAACACTAACAGCAACGAATCCGTTCCTACCTCTGCCCACACGAAAGCTTATTTTAGCAACACAAGCACGGAGACACAACAGGAAACACGAACAAGTTAGAATAATCCGCGATTGATTTTACTAGCGCACTTCGTAGCGATTGCTGTGTAATATAAAGGATTTCTCCGTGTCTGCATCTACCGAACAAGCTGTGGTAGGTTGTTCAAGTCACACTCTTGTATAGTTGAGTTTTGTATTCGTTTGCAGTAGGCTATGTACATGATCCAGCCGATCGATCACATCGCACTCTCATCGTTCATTCTGCGCCGCTGACACCGCTCTCCCCGCACCGGACAGCAGCGCGCCCACATCTCGGGGCGGTTGTTGTACCTCGCCCGGATGGTGCTCGTTGACCTGCAGATCCACACCCGACAGAAATGCGTGTGGAATCGAGTGTTGCGTGGTAACGGGCGACGTCAGCTGATCGAACGGAGGTGCGTCCGGGATTATTTGTTGCTGCGTCGACGACACTGCTGACTGCACTCTCCGCTGCGATCTGAGCGCACGAAAGTGGTGAGCGGGTTTCGTGATGCCCTTCACACCGCTCAAAATGTCCGATACGCCATCGCCATGGCTCAGCAACACGTTGGTTGATGGCGCTTCCTGCGCGCCGAACGCTCTGGCCTCTTCGTACGATTGCGCCGTCGTACTCGCATGTGTGCCGCCCGTAGTTCCGTAAGTTCCCGCATATCCATTCGTAGTGGTAGTTCCGTACAATAATGAGTCTGCACCTTGGGGCGGTGCACGCAGCGGTGCAGCAGCCGCCGCATCCAACAACGCATCGGCCCTTTTCTCCGAATATCGTTGATCTAGCGGTAGCGCCGAAGTGGTGGTCCAATCGTGGGAAGTTCTCGGTTGTGCGATGGGTGATCTCGCCGGCTGGGTGTACCAGGGTGGAGCAACAATCGAGGGTTGGTTCTGTGTTCGCCCATTCGTCGCGCCAGTCATCGGAGTACGAAACGTTAGGGGAAATCCAGCAGCGGCGACTGACGCTCTATCAAGCGGCGATAAACCCAGTGGCCGATTTGTGTCATGTTGAGTGTTGGACGGGTTGGTGACCGCAAACATCGATCCGAATTCGTCAAACGAGCTGGTGTTCGCCGCAGAGCCGTGGTGATGGTGATGATGTCGGTGATGCGGATTGTTGGGGTCTAAAGCGAGTTGTTTCTCGAATTGTTTCTCGATTTCCGACATTTCCGGCGAGTCGAGGGTGAGGTCATGAATGGAACGTTTGTTCTTGTTTTGTTGTTTCTGTCGCAAATAAAATTTTTGTGCATGGCTCTGCACTTGAGTGGCGGTTCGCGTTTTCACATCGATAGCGATTTGTTTCCAAGCCCCACGGCCGTGAGTTCGCAAACCGGATAGGAATAGGTAATGCTCCTCTTTCGACCAGCCATGTTTGTACTGCATCTTTTTCGGAGGTGTTAACGGTTGTTGTTGTTGTTCGGTGACAGGAGTAGCGGGATCATAAGAACGAGAAATCGGAGTGTTGTTGTCCGGAATTACGGTTCCGGTGGCATCCACTTCGCCGTTGCAAACGTTATCTCTAGAAACTGGCGTGGAATAGTAATGGAAGGGACAACGGCCGATACGATGACATGGTCTGTCGTGTTGATTCAACACGCCGCAGATAGGATGGCCTTTGTCATTATACACCTTTCCACGAAACACGGTGCATTTGGCGTTAATCAACTTTGCGATATCGTAAATGGCGACAGGCACGTCAGGCGTGGTTGCGGTGGTAGTTGTGGTGGCGGTGGTAATAGCGGTAGTCGAAGTTGGTTTGAGTGGAGGTAACGAAGAGGAATTGTCATCTCGGGGTAGTGGGAGCGGGTCCAGGCGAGGGTTATTGTCGTTGGCAGCAGCGGCTGCAGCAGCGGCGGCGACATACCGGGCATCCATGATGAAGGAGAAAGGTAGGGGAGTGGGAGGAGAGAGTTGGAGACGAAGTTGCATAAGGATATGAGAGCGAGCTTCGTGTCAGTGTCAACGTCAGCCGACTCCGTTACTTCAAAGCGAGCCGGGGCGACAAGGTGGTGGTGCAATTACGCGCGGGCTTGCATGCATTCGTGCACGCCTACATATAGATAGATCGTCGTCCTGATGGCTTGCTCACAGCCCGCGTCACGCACGCGTGACCGCCCAGACTCGAGTCTAGCCATTTGTCAGTCATCCCCTCGTATCATATCGTCACTTTTTTTGCGACGTATTTTTATCTCTCACTGGGACACAAAAACCATCACAAACTACCGTACCATACCTCAACGTCTCCTGTACTTTTGCTTCCCATCCACTCCTAACCTCCGCCCCGTCTCGACCTCGTTTCTCTTTTCATTCATCGTTCCTCCTTTTTGCTTCTACACTCTCAACTCTCTACCAACTCCTCAACTTGGCACTTGCTTCTATTTTCTATACTGTACCGACCCAATCCGCCCACTCGCCCTCCACCTATACCTTTACTCTTATCCGTTTCGATTACCGTACAGTACTGTGTCATGCAATTCCTTCATCGCTGCTCACTCTCTTCATCCCTCCGCTTTGCCTCCCTTTCTCATCTCTGCATATCGTCGAATTTATCACCTGCGGCATTATACGCTTTTGAACCTTTCCTTTTTACAAAATTGATCATCTCTTTAAACTCAACAACTATCACTGTACTGCTACCACAATTTAACCATCACCACTACTAAATCCACAACAACCACTATAATCTTTTTCATCGCTTCTTTCCTCTTGCTCCTCCTTCTACTCTTCAACCTACAACTCATGAACTACTCATACTACTAAAACCATGTGAACGATATTTACCTCATTCCGCGATACCAAGCACACATCACACAGACACACACATAAAAGGTTCATATCAAGCCCACGCGCACAGCATGCATAATGCAATCGCACGTTGCGTTCACACAAACGCACGTTCTACGCTGCAAATTCAAGTGGTCCCCTTCACGAGACAAGCGCGGCAACATGAAACGCGCGTTTTGTTCACAGCAAGCCACATTTCCTACATAGCTACGAGCACATTGGGCAACAGCACATCTTGACGCGTAGCAATTCCATTGGTCTAAGAGAACAGCAACAAAACCAAGCCTACAATGCTTACACCTTATCTCGGCGCCGACCTCCGCTAGAAGAATGCGCATCGCCAAATTCGCGTTCGCCGCGCCACTCACACTGCACGCGCGGCATCTCAGCAGCGATGTGGCCAAGCCGACGGCACGGCTGACGATCCGCTCGTTCGCGCCGCGCGCGCGGCGGCCGCGGCGCGTGAAGCAGTGGGTGGCGACGGAGGGCAGCGCGCCGATGCGCATCGCGGTGGTGGGCGGCGGGCTGGCGGGGCTGGGCACGACGTACCACCTGCTGCATAGCACGCGCCGCATGGCGAAGAAGCGGGGCGCGGACAGCGAGGACATCCGCGTGACGGTGTTCGACCCGGCAGGCGCGGGCGTGGGCGGCGCGACGGCGGCCGCGGCGGGGCTACTGCACCCGTTCTCGCCGCGCGTGAAGAGGAAGGTTTGGCACGGGAAGAAGGCCGTGCCTGCGGTGTCGCTGCTCGTCGACGCGGCGCAGGCGCACGCCGACAAACCGCTCATGCGCGTGTGCGGCCTCATGCGCCCCGCGCTCGACGAGCGCGCCAAGGAGGACTATGAGATCGCCAGCAACCGCTACCCCTTCGAGGTCAAGTACTGGGACCCCGCCACCGTCGCCGAGCGCTGCCCCCAAGCCGCCGCCAACGGTGCGCCCGCCGTGTTCCTCCCCCACGCGGCCGTCATTGACGTACCCCGATACGCCGCGGCGTTGGCCAAGGCGTGTGACGCCACCGGCCGAATGACGTGGCGCAGCGAAGCCGTAACCGACGTCTTGCCGCTGCTGCAGAGCGATTTCGATGCCGTGATTGTGGCGAATGGTGCCGGTATCCGAAATTTGCCTGGGCTCACCGGGTTTCCCGTCACCCCGTGTCGCGGACAAAATGTGAGGTACGCGCCGATGAACGACAAGGCGATGCAGCCCGCATTCCCCATCATCTCCGGCAAGTACATCATCCCCGACGTGTTTGGCGAGGGCCGTGGTTTGCTGGGTGGCGCGACGTTCGAGTATCTCGACAAATCGAAATCGCCGGTGGAGGACTTCATTCGTAGTCATGTCACCGACGTACGGCAAGCGGCAGGCGAGCTAGATAGCCATCTCAAGGCGATGGTCCCATCGCTGGAGTACTTTTGGAAGCCGGAGTCGGCGATGTCGGGCATTCGTGCGCTACCACCGAGGTCGAAGTTGGGCACGGTGCCCATCGCTGGACGACTGCAGGGTGTGCCGGGCGGGAAGGACGTGTGGGTGCTCACCGGATTGGGTAGCAGAGGTGTGTTGTATCACGCGTATTTGGGCCGGTGTGTGGCGCATGCGGTGGTGGCTGGGAACGAGAAACTCATCCCACTGGACGCGCGTCAGAATGTGCCAAAAATGGAGCATGCGTGATGGTAGTGGTCGTGGCACTGGCACGGCGTTACTGAGGAAACACCACGGGTTGATTATGTTCATTTGCGGTGAGAAACGTTAGAGCTATAAATAAAAACAGGTCGATATAACTAAACGAAAGTCCTACTGCTGGAGGTGATGCTAATCAAAATTCATGGTCTTAGGAGAAATCTGAGGCCTTTGCCATCAACTCCGCCTGCTCCTCTTCTTCCTTCTCCACCTCCCCGGTCGTGGCGTCGCCCGGCATCGCATCGGGCACCACCTCGCCGCGCGCACTGCGCTTGCGACGCAGCCCCACGCTGGAGCCGCCACTGCTGGCGGTGCCGCGCTGTGGCGAGTTCTGCACGGGCTTGGCCTGCACGGGCTGAGGTGCGGGCTTGGCGGGCTGCACGAGGAACTCGTCCCAGTCGCTGGTGCCGTAGCGGCGGACGCCGGCGTGGGCGTGCTTGACCTCCTGGAAGCGGATCTCGATGTTGGTCCAGCAGTAGGAGCCGTCCTTGGCGACGGCCTTGGCGGCGACGCGGATGCGGCGGTTGAACAGCGGGTGCATCCAGGGGTAGAAGTCGCCGCGGAAGTCGCCGGCTATGGTGTAGGGCGCGCTGTAGTCGCGGCCCTTCTGCCGCCCGTTCGTGTACCACTGCACGTACTGCACGTTGCCCGTCGTCTCCGCCAGCAGGCTGATCTCGTCGTCGCGGTGCAGCTGCACGATCCCGCTCAGATCGTTGTCCAGCACCGTGTCCGTCTTCGCGTCGATCAGGTGCAGCCGCTTGATCGTTACGCTGCTCTTGTGGCTGTGCACTTTGCCCTGGAACCACTTCGACAGCACCGGTGCTGGGGTTTTGCCGTCCTTGAACTGCTTGGGCACCAGCCGGCTCGTTTTCCGGATCGGGACGCACGGCTCCTTCCAGCACACGCCCAGTGAGTCCACCGTGCTCTCGCACGCTTCGTCGTACTTGCTCCCGCCCCCGCCGTGGAACGTGGGCGTGTGCGACTCCTCCAGCCGGTCCCCGCCCTCGATGCGGATGTACGAGCAGTCGTAGTAGTCGCCGAAGTGGCCGAAGTTCTCCCCGCCCCCGAACCACGTGAAGCCCAGCACGTAGTCACCGTCCGGGTAGATCGGTGGGATATACAGCATCTTCGAGAAAGCTTCGTTCTTGCGGTCGTAGTTGCAGTCGCGATGGAAGTCGAACTCGTTGCAATGGAAGCGCCCCACGTTCCAGCACCCGTAGTCGAACGCCATCTTCTCGTGCGACTCCTTGTCCCACATTCGCTCGAGTGGAACAATCGTCCAGCGCACGAAGCCGCCCTCTGCATCGTCGCGTGTTAGTGCGGGTTGTGTGGTGTGTGTGCGTTGGTGGTACGTACCATGATTGTTGCGTGTCCATACTACGCGGTTATAACTGCCTCGCTTCCATACGGCGGCTGGGTTGGTCGGGTCGGCGTCGGCGGCAATGTTATAATTTGGACACTATTAAAGTGTTAGTTGGTTTGTCGCGATGTTTGCGTTAGTTTTCTAAACGTACCGGACCTGGGCAATTGCCGATGAAGCCTCCAGTGCCACCTATTCGGCAGCCATCTAATGTCGACATCGGACATGGGTGACTCAGAAAGCTAGACTCAAAGTTAGGCGTACATTAACGGACAGTAATATGGCGATAGCGCGTACCTATGTGCGGAGGCGATGGGGAGGAAGCAAAGGGCGCCAAGCCACGCGAGGCGTGGCGCCATTGGATAAAATCGAAAAAAGGATGTCACGAGGCTGTGTGTGAAACGCGAAGTGTGAGCAAAGTTGGGGGTGGGCGTGAGAATGACGACTTCATCAACGGAATGGGTGATGGGCCACGGGGTGGCCCGACGCAGGGAAGTTGGCGAGGTTGAGGCCGAATTCACGAGCCGCGCTGGCCCGCGCCGTTATCGCACGGGATTAGTCGTCTGTGTGCGTTGCGGTTTGGGCTAACCATAATTGGTGTACAGTACAGTGATCGCGTGTGTATTGAGACGGAAGCTGCGGGAAGTAGATAGGGCGCCGCATGACGTGATCGATATCAGAATGCGAAACGAAGCGCGCTCGTTCTGATTCCGATATGGGCTACGTACACTACGCGTCGCTTCACGCTAACTAGGACACAGGTGGGAATGATCACGGGGATTCGTGTTGCGACGAATTACGGACATCAGCGTTGCGCTGTGTGTTGAATGCTTTTGGGTGTTTGCCTGTGTGTGTTGCGCCACGATTTGGAAATGAAAGTAATAGGATTCCGAGATGGTCAGACTACGATGCAGGCTGACGTAAGCGTGACAGTCAGTATGCACCTGGGCGACGAGATGCCCGATGCGGCACCTCTACCACGCATCCTCCACTTGGCCGACCGCTTCACCACCGCGCCGCCTTCATCCACACCTTTGTCGCGAGTCTCTACTGACTGGAAGTTGCCACGCAGGCCACACGCCCACCAACGCGAACGAGTCTTGCATCTTGACTTGTTTGCGCTCCATTCCGCCGCACACCAAGACGACATCACGCTACGCAACACACCGCCCTGCACCGCACCGTCCACTTCTTCCGTGCCTAATACAGTACTGCAATCGATCTATCGGAGCTGCCGCGTACACATTTTTCCCATACTGCACTGTACTGTACCTTCTTGATTTCGATATCCTTCATGTTCTTCTTTCTTCTTCGCGTGCTTTGTGCGATGCCCACCTCATTTCTGTCCCTCCTATGACACCACGCCGTCCCCCTGTCACGCCTACATACAATGCATTTCTGTGCCCATCGTTTTTCTCTTCGCCTACCTATACTTGTTCCCTCATTTCCGCTTATTCTTTTTGAGACGCCAAATCCACCCACCAACGCAGCACCCTCACTTCTGTACTGTACACTACACTCTAATTTCCTACTAATTTCCTATCCCCCCCGCCCTCTACACGTCCCTGGGTGAGGAATCTCTACCTACTTTTGGGCCTGTCTTTCTATTTGTTTGTTACACTAACCCACACACTTGATTTTCGTAGTCCCCTTTGGAAACTACAGTAGACTAGGCACTCGTAATACGAAACTGCATTACTGAACTACCATAGTATTGTACAGGTACAGTCCTACAGTAGCATTGGACAGTACAGTACAGTAAACAAGTGGTATCAACCGTAATCACCGAGCGAGTGTACAGTGCAACACAGTACACAATGAAATAGAACGCATGGTGCCATCGCGGCAGTGAAAATGCAGGCCAACGCTACAATGCTTTGTGCTCACCACGCGCACACACTCCAATCACTATGCTGCGCGTCTAGGTAGCCTTTGTTTTCCTGATCCCTGGCTCGCATGTGCATAACTTGCCAATTGCTCAGCTAGGCGTCCTACGTCGGTCGAGCGCACGGCCACCTGCCACATGCGCTCCTCCATGTTTGCTCGATTGCATTTGTATTTCCCAGCTCTTCACCTCGTCTCTCCGTCGGAATTGCTCGCCTTCTCCTCACCTTCCCACCCTCATTCTTTTAGCTATCTCCGCAGGAATGCCCCGCCGCTCTATCATGCAAAGTGATATTGATTTCGGATCTATACGCTCATGCCAACATCAATCATACTATTCCTCTCTTTTTCTCTCTATCTATTTAGCAATCTTTTTCCAATTTGATTTACATGCGTGGACGCTTACGACTGTACGCGTCTTTTCCGTGCACCACATCGCACCGCACTGCACTGCCCTGTACTGTACACTAAATTTATTTTACCCTCGTCCCACTAGGTGATGCTTCTTTTGCGTTCCCGTGTTTGATGATACGCCTTTGCTTTTTCCTCACTCGTTTTTTCTTGGTTCTGTATCTTTCTAATTCATTAAAACTCTTTTTTGACTTGGACTCGCGTTATTCGAAACTGATTTTGTTTTCGTTTGCTACTTCTTTCCTGCTGCAATTCACTCGGAAATCATGTTTCTCGCTTATCATTTTTTCTTGCATCTGCCACACTCCCACCTCGGATCCTTGTTCACAATCGATAGTCATTCTGCTCACCTTCAGTCAATAAGCTACGAGTTATTTTTGCTAACCTCGCATTGTCTAGTCGAAATCCTTTTCTAGTCTCTAGTTTCAATTCACTCGCCACCTGTGTTTAGTTGTACTGCTATACTGTACTCCCTCAATTTTAGTAGATGTTCTATTAATTTTCCGACTGGCTCGGGTTCATCAATTCCCACCGGTATTGAATGCTCGAGACATTAGCAAACTATACTGCCATAACGCTGTTTCTAATTACGAGCCGAGTCAACTTCTGCCTTCATATTTTCCACGCACCTGCCGCCCAAGGAGAAGAGTCTACGGTACGCATTCATCATGATACAAACAAAATTCCGAAATATTGTATGCAGCCGATTTTATTTAATTTGATGATTGACATTCATTTCTTCTTTGTCGTGCACTTATCGACTTGGTCACAGCACCTCAGCTGAATCTTTCGTTAACGTGAAACTTACAAATACAGAAGCTTTGAAAACAGTGGAAAGATCGAACTTGCAAAAATCCACAACCTATACTGAAAATTAGCAAAATCCCTATACTGTCCCGATGAATTAATTCATCGGTGAGGTGCCACCACCCTACCGTATGCTCACATGCAGTCCGCCATTCACATTGACAACAGTGGGATAGCCATGGATTGGTAGCAGCATCGCACCCGCATATCGCAATCGCAACACCGCTCGTCTCCGCAATCATGACGACACGCGCCGCGACCGTCGCAGCTCACTACGCGCGGCTTGGACTGCGTCGGCCGTCCACCCGCGACGAGGTCGTGGCCGCGTACCGCGCCGCCGCGTTCCGCGAGCACCCCGACCGCGGCGGCTGCGCGGCGCGCTTCTCGCAGCTCACCGCCAGCTACGAGGCCGCGCTCGCCGACTGCTGCGTGTACAGCCCGTCGTCCCTGCGCTCGCACGGCGCCGCGGGGCAGGGCCGCGCCCACCGCGCCGGCGAGACCAACCGCTTCATGCTCGGCGTGTTCCTCCCGGTCACCACGCTCGCCGCCGTGTCCATCAAGCTGGTCTATTCATCGGATGATACCCCAGTGCTGCGCGCGGGCGGCACCAGCCGCTTCTTGCCGCAGGACGAACCGAAACGCTTCAAGGCCGTACCCAATTCTGAAGCCGATGCGGGCGCGGCGTGATGTTAGGTGCTCTGTTGTTAGCACACGTCATACCGTGCCTTGTATTTTACATTTTGTTCTCCTGCTCAAGTCCGCGGCTGATGCGGGCGCGACGCGATGTTGGTTTCATGCTTTGGTGTTAGTGCACGTTAGGCTGTGCGTTATAATTTACATTTTGCTATCCTCGTAGTGCGTAGGACTGCACGGTTCTTGCACTGCGAAACGCACGGCACTCAAGAACCCAGGCGTTGCTTGTAGTGGCATTGGTTTCGCTTCGTGACTACTAGATGGTCTTTCTATGGACTGGACACGTGAGTAGTTTGTTGTCAAAATGAGCAGTCCGTTTAAAATTCAGTATACATGTACTTCGGCAATGTGCTCGTGCGCGGCCGCCAGCGCAGTTTCGTGAGGCTGCGGAAGCTGGGGAACTCGTCGACCTCCTCGATCTTCAGCGGCGACACAGTCTCCACCGGCTCGTCGTCTTCTTCCGTGATCTCCGAGCTCGACACCATCGTCGTGGTGTCGGAGAAGCCGAACCCGACGATGTCGGTCGCACTCGGCTTCTTCGCCAGCCCGAACATGTGCCGCTTCCTGTTGTCGGGGCGGTCCTGCAGGGTGCTGCTGTTGTCGAACGCCTTCATGCCCGACAGGTGCTCGGTGTCGAAGTTCATCGTCGCCTCACCGATGCTCACCGCGTCGTCATGGTCGCGTCGTAACCGGTTCATGCGGCCCTCCTCCAGCAACACGTCCCAGTCGACGTCGGCGAAGAACGTGCTCTCGAACAGGTCGCTCATGTTCCATCGGTCCTCCTCGCGTTTTTGGAGCAGTCCCGTCAGCATCTCTTGCGCAGACTGTGAGAGCCAGCCCGGCACTGACAGGTCATCCAGTTGTATCCGGTCGTACACCTCATGTGCCTCGTTGCGCCGGTTTTCGATGTCTGGTCGCACGTCGCTGAAGGGCGCGTGTCCCACCAATACGCGGTAGAACAATGCGCCGAGCCCCCACAGGTCGACGGAAATGCCGTAGCTTCGATGCCGCACCATCTCGGGCGCCATGAATTGCGAGGTGCCGCAGAAACTCTTTGTTCTGCCGAACCGCCCGTTCGTGAGCACCTTGGCCAAACCAAAATCGCACAGCCGTACATCCTGGCCGTCGGAACTCAGAAGTACGTTGTCGGGTTTCAAATCGCGATACAGAATATCGAGCGAGTGCAGATGTTGCACTGCTAAAACAAGTTGTGCGAACAAGCGCCGCGCTTCAGTTTCTGAGAACCGGCCCTTCGGGTGCCGATGCAGCGCTTGGCGCAGATCACCGCCACGACAAAATTCTGTTACATGATACAATGCACGCTCGTCTTGGAACGCGTGCTCGAGCCGTACAATAAAAGGTGAGGACCGCGCAAGTTCGAGACATAATCGCTCGTCTAGTGCATGTCGGAGGGAGGAAGAGCTGCTGAAGGCGTCTATTTTTCGAACGACTTTCATCGCGAACAGTCGACTTTCACCGGTCCGTCGAACCAGGTACACCTCGCCGCCGCCTCCCCGACCTAGCGGCTTCAACAGATCGAAATTCGACGTGCTGGGTGGCGTCATCGACGCGCGCACCAACGCCCGGGTCCAATCCTCCGCAGTATCGCTACGCAGCTTCAGGGGTTTCTCCTCGCCAACGAGGTGCACGCGGAATTCGCGCTCATTCTTTTGCGTCGCACCGCTCACTTCGTGCGCCGCCTCGCCGAGGAACAGCACTGAGCCGCGCAGCTGCGCGTGCGCGCGGCTCCAGCGCAGTCCGCACCGCACGCGCACGGGGCCTTCGCGCAGCAGCGGCCGCCGTCGTACTAACGTCGCCTCGCCCATGTTCACCATTGCTGCGGATCGAGGGGTTGCCCACGGCAGCGTTAAGAGTTACGAAATACGCGGCCAACCGGTTGTGGGGTCAATGTTCCGGTGGACCATCCGGGTGGCACTTATTGGCGCGCCGGAGGTATTACGTAACCCAAGCTGGGCTACAAGTGCTGGCGATCATGGCCAGCGAGTGATCGCTGGTCGTATCTTCTTTCGAAATTATTTCACTCCATTCCGCGTCCGCCCATTGGCTGATTCATGTTTGCGTGCGTTGGCTGCAATTGTAATTTTGCGGCTTCCGATCACTCCTTGAATTTCAAATAGCGATGCACCAATTTCTCGGCCGCCCATGGCTCCATGACCCACTTGCTCGCAAATTGCGTGTTTGGTACACGAGTCCTGTACATTACTGCCGCACACCGCGAAATTTGCGTGCCCTTTTCGCTCTACCCCAATTCTGATACTCATACGCTACTCTGTACTGGTGTAGACAAGGAGCTCAGAGTTCTAGAGTAATAATCGCCAACTAGTGAGTGGGTACGCGAATTTCGTAATGCGTTGTCCAGCTCACTCAGCTCATGTATTCGTTTCTCTGCATTTCATTTCACTATAGCGCACCGAGAACGGTCCATTCATAAGTTCAATTTTGTGCAGGTTGCGTATTGGTGTTCAGCAACAATTCTCTAGCTTAACTCGAATTAAATCTCACCAAAGTTTTGAAATTTTAAACACTATCGCGCGACTCTACTCGCTCGTAGATTTCCAATCTACTGGATGCCTTAACTTAACTACCGATTTGAATACAATTTGCAAAAAAGTGGGCAGGAATATTTACGTTCCTGACTTCATCAATGATGTGTGCGAGCCCTGTGATGATGAAATGCGTTGTGTGTCCCTGTCGATGCGGGTATCAGCGTACGCTGCAACCTTGAAAAGTAGGCCCCTCGAAAAAAGGCAAGTACCAGTTTGATAACTAATAACGGAATTGAGAGTGCAAGAAACAAGTCGATATATATGGCTTCATCCGTAATGTATCAAGTTCACGATGTGCTGTTTCTCCTAGACGATTGCGCCCATGAACAAGTTATTGACGACATAAATGGCAGGAGCGAAACCAAGGCTTTGCTCTTTAAAGAAGAATTGATTTTTGGCATGACAGACCAAACTTTGAACGACTGTGTGTCCTTCCATATTGCAGGACCACAGCTACGCAATGAATCTTAATTCTTGGCGATGCATGTATCATGTTGAAGTATGGACTATGGAAATGCCATGGTAATGACGTCTTCATTCTGGAAATATTAATTGGGGATAAGTATGAAACGAAGTTCACCTAATTATTTCTCTAAGATGCTAGTTGTTCTCAGAAGGGATAATTCAATTCATAGATGAGAACATATTTCGTAGAATTTGTGCTGTATAAGAGCTATGAACCAAGAACTTATCTTGACGCGTGATTGCCAGTTATCTCTGTTACCTGACCAAAAAAGAATTGCACTACGGACCAATAACAGTTAATAATAAGATCTATGTTAACTGATGTCGTAAATAAGTAAATATGAATTAAGCAAAATACTGTTTGGATGGAATTAAAATCGTCAACAGATTTGTGATAAAAAGTCGATAAATACCAAGCTGATCAACATGGCTTCGTACAGTTGAATTGCTGCTTAGATTTAGCAATGCGTCAATAATTCTTTACTTATGATGGCCAAAAGGCAATAATCCTCCGATTTTTAGCAAGAAAACACTAACACAAAGGAAATACAAAGTGGATTCGAAAATACCGCCAACTAGCGGTTAGCAGTGATGTCAAAAAAGAGAGCAGTTATCAGTTGCAAACAATATGTGATCGAATACAAGTGATAAGCATTCACTGAGAATTCCTCAATCAATGATACAAAATGTTCTAAAAAGCATCGAGATTGTTAATTTAGACTACGAAGAACGACTCTAATAAGCAATATTTTGCTACAGAGAGCACCATCATTAGTTCTTAAGCTTCAACATTTTTATCTTTTTCAATTCCTGTCATTTTATACACATGGAGTTTTTATTGAAAATAATGACAGAATGGAGGTTACCTAGCACCAGAGAAGGGCATGGTAGCCAGTTTACGGTGTGAGAAAGTAAAGATTCAGTACACTACGAATAAAATCAAGAAGTTGAAGAACTATACAAGCCGATGCTGATTTAGGATTTGATAGGTTTCTGTAGAACAAATTTTACTGACGACATGAATCAACCCCACGGTGAATATACAAGGGGCTAAAAGATACGTTATTTGCGGCCTCCGATCAAAAGATGCTTTTTCTGTCTTAGAAGTTTCAAATATCTATTGTAGTACCATGAACTTTTACATAACACTGGTGGGCGACACGGGGCAACAGATGGACACAAGGTTGCCACTCCGCATAACAGAGGTGTATATCTAGGGGTTTTCCTCCCTAGGTATCAAGCTGCTCCAACGAAGGAAAACTAGTTCTAAGAACTGAGCCTATACTTAAATAAAAGTACTGCAGTAGTTTAATTATTTATGGTAAGCTATTATTATTAGTGCCTACTATAAGTAGTACTGGGCCTTTTGAAAGTATAGGAAGGAGGTTTTCGGCCTAAACCAGCCCGCCCGGGGTGTTCAACTATTGACTCCCATTAGTGGTGTTGTGTTAATTCCTCGTCACGACGGGTTTACG
>JAAUYH010114313.1_pt1 | contig 16022 bp, 10 predicted proteins | sample 7278061 | NCBI WGS metagenome assembly JAAUYH01 (sample SAMN14350203, study PRJNA611818) | marine sediment metagenome | isolation source: surface marine sediment (0.6m) | place: French Polynesia: Moorea | collected 2018-08
TAGACGCAACAGCGGCTTTGAGCAGAGTAACCCAACAACCGCAACCGATTGCGTTGGGTGGAGGGGCTACGAAATTTCAACACTTCCAAGACTTTTGTCAGTCAACCAGGTCATAACGCACCCTACAGATACCTAATTTTATTTAAAAATCAAACCGGATTCCTATAAACTGCTTTTGATTATCTCCTTCCAGGCAATTGTGATTCCCTATTCCCTGTTTTCTCTTTCCTGTGTTTCTTCGGAGAAAATAGATGTGGTTTATTTGTATTTATGCATGTAGAATATAGTTAAGCTCTGCTGATAGCCAATCTTGAAACATTTTATTTAAAATTTCTTGATATCTTTGGGGTGTTAATTCGGCAGGGATAAACTCTTCTACCATCAACAAATAACTAATTTGTTCTGTTGTTAGTGGACCTAATACATCTCCAGGTCTGGAACTAAATACAATTGCTGCTACATCTGCTTTTAAAGCCCAACGGTAAAATTTACCCTCATAACCACAGTAGTTTCGGCGTTTTTTATCAATATCATAAAGGTGAGCAGCTTCATAAAAACTGAGTTCACCTTCTTCGATTTGGTAAAATATTTCTTGAGCTAATTCTGGAGAGGAAACAACTATTTTATATAGTATAACCTGGTCATAATCAAGCTGATTTTGAGCAAAGTATTTGTCTACTTCTTTGGCAAATAAAGCCTCGGATAATTTTTTACTCAAGAGGGCATCACGAATGCCTGCTTCCCAGTCATCGGGGCTAATCAACTGTTCTGAAAGCCATGCAAAAGTATCACTGGCTTTGACTAAACGATTGGCATAACGCACTTTATTTGCTTCTTCTTGAATTTCCTCTGGTGTGATTGTGATATCTCTTTCTTTAACAGCTTGTTCTATAATTTTTTGGTGTAAAACTTTATTACATATTTCTTTGATTCTCATGTTCCTTTGAAGAAATGTAATAATTTCTTCCGGTAGTATAATTTCACCCTTAAATTCAATCATTTTTTTATTAAAACCTGTTTATCTCAAAATACAATTTAAACTTTATCCCAGTCGAAAACTAGAGCTTTTCAAAGTAAATATAGGATTTGGAAACAAAACCAGGTCAATCAAAACTATGGGTTTCAAAATAGACCTAGTTCATAGAATTTATTTGTTTTAAAAATTGATGATATACTAAAAACTCAACATGATAAAAAACGAAACTTGCTATTACATAATGATTTACAAAAAATATACCTGTTTTTGTTCAATTATTGTGGACAAATTGGCAGAAACTTAACCTTCTCTATTTTTCCTCTGTCATTGAGAGAGAGTGTGAATTTTGCCTGGGGCTAGAAGTCCTCAAGAGAATCGAGGTTTTATTTAAGAGGTTGTTTATAAATAAAAGAAACCGGGTTTTTATAGGTGTCAAAAGAAACCCGGTTTCTGGACTCTCGCCACAGTTTTATATTTATTTTATAAAGATACTCTAACTATAGGAATCCGGTTTGATTTGTAAAATTACTCGTGATGGTAGGGAACGGGGAACTCTTAACAGGGAACAGAAAGTGTAGTGAGATTTTTAAGCGCAAGCGCAGGCTACGCGAACAAAAATCAAATAGTAATCCTATAATTTAAGACCTCTTTCCTAGAAGGAGAGAGGCTTTCCTAGGGAATTTAAACTAATCAGTCTGGCTAATTACAGTTCAGATCGTTAATGTATTCATAGGATGAATAGTATAAATTTCCTCCTTGGAGACTGGCTTCTTTTTCGTCAGTATTTTCTACATAATCCAAGTCATTAATTTTGGTTGTAGAATTAGACCTATTTGCAGAGGATTTTATCCCAGCTTTGATTTTATTTTGTGTATGTGTGGATTCTTTCTTATATGGGTTATTTTCTTTCATTAAACGACTGTATGTACGGTAGGGAATGAAGTGGAGTGGATTGTAACCAGCGAAACGCAAAATCAATAAACAAGCCCAGGAATATTTACCCCCAGCAATTGCTTCCACAATTTGATTAAATTGTTCAGGATTTAAACCTCTAGTCAAATTTTTCTGAGCAGAAGAAACATGGTAGTTCATGACTAATCCCTAAATAAATTTTTTAATTCAACTTTTATAAATTGACACCGCTTTCTTTTAACTGCTTCACGGGGTCTAGCAGTATATCTATAATCCGACGACGACGGATTATAATTTCAGCACTGGCTGCCTGACCAGCTTTAAATTTGATTTCTTGATTATTTGCCCTGACATGATTGCGGTCAAGAACTATTTCCAAGCGATAAACTGCACCCAGTCGTTCGTTGGGTTTAGCATCTGCGGAAATAGATGTGACTTTGCCTGAGATAATTCCATAATCCTGGAATGGATAAGCGTCTAATTTGACTTGTGCTGAATCTCCTACCTCGACAAAACCTGCTTCCCGGTCTGGTAAAATTGCCGATAGTACTAACGGTGACCCCTGGGGAGCAATTTCGGCAATGGTTTGTCCAGTTTGCACGACTTCACCACTGTTGCTGAGGTTCAGGGATAATACAAATCCATCAACAGGGGCAGTTAAAGTTAATTGTTTTAGGCGAGTTTTTGCTTGTGCCAATAACTTTTCGGTTTGCTGAAGTTTGGCTTGCAAGTCAATTTTTTCTACTTCCAGCCTTTGAATTGTCTGTTGTGCTTGTAAATTAACTGTGCTAACTTCAGCTTGTTTGCGGGCTAATTCAGCTTGCATTCGCTGCGATTCTGCCATTACTTGTTGTAAATCAGATTGCAGTCGAGTGGATTCTGTCAGAGCTTGTTTGATGTCACCACTTTGCTGGATAATTGTACGCTGACGATCGCCTAAATTCCGCTGTGCTTGAAATAATTGATCTCTAGAAAGTGCCCCTTCTGTCACTAGAGATTTTAGTCTTTCTAGTCTTTCCTGTTGAGCTGCGGCATCTGTACGCAATTCTTTCATTAGCATTTGGCTGGTAGCAACTCTATCCTCAATTTGAGCGATCGCTGCTTTCTGGCTATCCATTTTGGCTTTAACTTGCTCAATAACCGCTTCTTGTCCTCTGACCTCTGCTTGGGCAATTTTGACGCGGGTTTGAGCTTCTAGACGGGTTTTCTCAATCAAAGCTTCTGTTTGCAGCAATTGCTTCTGGTAAGATGCTCGCTCTTCCTGTAAGCGTGCAACGTCATTTAGGGCTATTTCTTGATCTAGTTCTGCGATTACCTGTCCTGCTTTAACTGCTTCACCTTCTTTGACGAGAATGCGAGCAATTTTGCCTGGGGTAACTGGATGAACTTTATAAGTCTCTCCTTGGGGAACTAATTGTCCTGAGGCTTTACCGACTTCGTTAATTTGACCAACACTTGCCCAAGTTACAAAAGCTGAACAAAACAGCATTCCCCCTAACAGCATTTTATAGGGAAGAGATGAAGGTGGCTGGTCTAATACGGTTTGTAATGATGTTGACCAGTTGCTATTTTCTTTAGCATCTGTATCCTCTGTGTTTGCCGTTAAGTCATCTGACTCATCAGTGGAGGTATTCGGTGCAAATTGTACTGGTGTTGCTGTACCTCCAAAAATTGAAGAAGATGCCTCAGAATCTAATTCTTGAATTGAATCTAGACTCGACTCCATTTCAGATGTAATATCCGGCATATATGCCCCCTTGCGATCTGGAGATTTAGACGATTCTTTCATGGAAGCTATCTACATAAACTTCGCTTTTTGTTATTACGTTCAATTGCAAGTTATTCAATCTTGCTACAATGACTTTATTAATTGGGCAGAAATTCATTTAACTCTAGCCTTTTTTTGATAGAGTAAATTATTTTTCGAGCAATTTTTATTAGAATAAACTAGTTTATAGGGAACAATTTGTTAACTGTTTGTTTGCTATATCGTGTTTGTTAATTATTACCTAGCAGTAGCTCGTTGTAGTATTACTCAGGTAATTCTCCCACAATTATAGCTTTTTTGGTCATTACTTGAGACTATCAGACTATGACTATTATTTTAAAAATATCAAAAATATAATTTTTGAGTCTGACTTTCAGCAATCAAGAGTGTCAATTTAATTTTGTCAATTTCAACTCTGATTATTTTTAAAAATCCAATTTTATTGTGTTTATATTACCTCCCTGCATCTGGTAAACATTATAACACTTTTCTGAAATGAAAAATGCCATTTTGGCATTTTTCTCTGTAAATCATATATTACCGCATCCCTGTTTTATACTTTGATTAATTTCATTAATTTATCTTGAACATCATGCAATCTAAGATTATTCTACGAGTCCAATAAATCAAATAACTTGTAACAAAACTTAGGTATTCTGTGCAAATTATTTGGGTAATTGCAAATGCTTTCAACAAAATCAGAAAAATTTATATTACCAAATAGTTATCTTGATAATTTCGTCAAAGTAGGAGTATTTTCAACAAAAGCAAAGGAAGCGGCTTTATCAACGAAAATGAGGACAAATTTTCTTGTTTCACAATGGTATAACTATAAATCGATTTGCTGCTGTGCCAGATGATAGTAAAGACCTCCTTTTGCCATTAATTCATCGTGATTACCTTGTTCAACTACAATGCCTCGGTCAAGGACAAGAATGGAGTCAGCATGTCGTACCGTTGAGAGACGATGGGCAATAATAAATGTGGTGCGATCGCGGCTGAAGCGGCGTAAATTCTCCTGAAATCTTCGTTCTGATTCCGTATCTAGAGAACTGGTAGCTTCATCTAAAATTAAAATCCGGGGATTAGCAAGTAATGCCCTAGCAATGGCAATTCTTTGTCGTTGTCCTCCAGAAAGACTAGAACCCCGTTCCCCAACTTTGGTGCTATAACCCAGTGGTAAACTCTGGATAAAGGGGTGTGCTTCGGCAAGCTTGGCAACTTCAATCACTTCCTCTAGGTTATATTCCCCTCGATAAAGGGTGATATTATCTAAAATTGTCCCAGAGAATAAATAACACTCTTGAGGAACTACCCCAAATTGACGACGCAAGGACTGGGGAGACACATGGCAGATATCGTGTCCATCTACCAAAACCCGACCCTTGGTGGGATGATATAAACCTTGGAGGAGATTCACCAAAGTACTCTTACCGGAACCGCTACGACCAACAACGGCAATAGTCTGACCGGGGTAGACTGTAAAGGAAATATTTTGCAGAATATTGCGTTGATCGTCCTCGTTATAGCGGAAAGTAACATCTTCAAACTGCACTTCCCCCTTGAGTGGAGGCATTACCAGCATTGATTTTTCTGGTGTTTCTTCTGGTTCAGCGCTAAAAACATCCTCCAGACGTTCAACGGAAACCATGACTTCTTGTAGCTGGTCCCAAAGACCTACCAAAGATAAAACTGGTCCGATGACATTACCAATGAGCATATTAAAAGCCACTAATTGACCGATACTCAGTTGGTCTTGAATTACTAGGCTAGATCCGTACCACAGCAATGCGGTACTACCCAAACTATTAATTAAAGAACTTAAAAATTTTAAGCCAATGCTCAGTTTCTGACCGCGAAATCGAGCATTTACCATATTTGTCAGGTCATCTTCCCACAGCCAGCGCAATTCTTGTTCTGCTGCAACTCCCTTGACTGTGGCTACTCCGGTCAGCATTTCTACCAGGGAGGAGTTTTGCTTAGCAGCGGCATTAAAGATTTCCCGTGAAACTTGGCGCAACAGTGGACTTGCTACCACTGTCATAATTACAATCGGTAGCAGTAGCGATAGCACCAATATGGTTAAATTCCAGTTGTAATACGCCATCAAGATTACGTAAACAACTGCTGTCAGTACATCTAACCAAGCACCAATTGCCTGACGGGTGAGAAATGCTTGGACTTTACGGTTTTCTTGGATACGGGTGATAATGTCACCTACATGGCGACTGCCAAAGAACTGTAGAGGTAAACTCAAGGCATGGCTGACAAATCCACTGACGAGGGTGAGGTCTACCCTGTTAGAAAAATTCACCAGCATGTATTGACGAATGCCTACCAAAGCCATACGCCAAATACTAAACACCAGTGAACCGATAATAAAAACGTTTAAGGTGCTTAAGCTTTTGTGGACTAATACTTGGTCAAAAATAATCTGAGTAAATAAAGGGGTTATCAGACCAAACAATTGCAGCAGCACAGAGGCAGTAATAATTGGCCATAGCATGGAACGGTAAGGTAAAAATGCGCCCCAAAATCGCCACAGGGAAGGTTTGGCAGAAGCTACTTGCCTTAATACCGGTGTAGGAGTTAGTAGCAGCGCATATCCCGTCCAGCCTTGTTTAAACTCGCTTAATTTTATCTTTCGCCGTCCGATTGCGGGGTCGGAAAGGATCACCCGATTGCCTTTAATCCGGTAAACGACTACATAGTGATTTCCTTCCCAATGGGCAATCCAAGGTTGTTTTTGATCCACTAGCCGGTTTAAACTTGCCCTGACTGGTCTGGCTTGAAAACCGACCTTTTCAGCGGCTACAGCTAGGCTTTTCAGGGATGCTCCAGCACGACCAACTCCGCATAAGTTTCGCAGCAGGTTAATACTGAGTCTTTTCCCCCAGTACTGACCAATCATTGTCAAGCAAGTAGGACCACAATCAGAAGTACTTTGCTGCTGAATAAATGGATAGCTTTTGGCAAACCAAGGACGTCGATAACTTTTCTTTTTTGGTTTGGCAAAGGCAATTGGTTTGGACTCTGTTTTTAATTTGGAGTCAAGATTCTCCTGTTGCTGCTCTTTTCTCGACTTAGGCTGATTAACCACCACTGTCGGGGTTACAGGTCGTCGTCGTTTCCCTTGGTTAATTGCTTTGCTGGGTGTCCCTGACTGGGAAGAACTATCTGCTAATACCGGAACAATTCCTTGGGCTGATTCCCAATGCTCTACAGATAGCTTATAAACCCATAAATCTGTCTTAGCAATCCAATTGCTTGGTATTTCCTCTGGATGTCCCCAACTCTCACCAATACTTGGTGGTGTCTGGGATTCCTCTTTTGTACTTTCAATCTCACCACTGCGTAACCAGAAGTGACCGACATCAGCAGAAGTTGCATCAGACAATGGCGATCCAGCAGCAATCTTAATTTCTTCTAGATAAGGCAACAGTTCCTTAAGAGCATGACTAGAAAGCAATGACTGACGAGAAGAACTCTTAGAGGATTCTGGGGCTTGTTTGCGTTCTCTTGCCCGTTGACGCAAATCTGTGCAGGTTTTGAAGAAGATCAGGGTTTGCCGAGCATATGTGTTTTTACGTAGATGCTCTGGCAATGAACTCAGTTTTTCTAACCATGGTTGCAGTTGGGAGAGGGGTAAAAAAGCAACAACAACTGTACTGGCTGCGATCGCTCGATAACCCAGGGGTTGTTCGCAAAAAAGCTCATCTATACCACAAATTTCCCCAACTTCTAATAATGAAGTCGGAACTTCCCTTTGTGCGTCTTTGTCTACACTCAGTAGTCGCACTCTACCCTGGCAAATTATGTAACAACCACTCCCATTTTGTTCATCGTGAACATATTTTTTTGGTGAAGCAAGTATACTGTTATCAAGAAGTTCTTCTCCTAACTGAAATTCCCGAATTTCAAAGGCTTGGATAAATTCTGAAACCAAGCTATCTTGTCCTGGACATAAATTCACAAGAATAGATTCAAGGGATTTAATATCGCTTTCTCTTGCATCCTCAGATTCTAAAATCTGCTTCATATTTTTTTATAATCAAAATCTCAAAACATCAAATTTATGCTTCTTGCTTGCACCTAAAACATTAGGTTTTACTGGTTTTTGTTGGTAACACAATTGGTTTATCAACAACTATCAACAGCAAAATTGCAAGATAGCGGGTAATGCTAAATATTCTGGAAAAAGCAAAAATGTTTGTTATCTCTGTAGTTATATAGCCATGAATAGTCTAGTGTTTCCTAGATTTCAACAAAACTATCGTTGTTTTCTTTGAGTTTATATCTTATAATTAATACCCTCAATTTTTCAATTTTGATAGATTTCCAGTTGGTTATGAAGTTATGCAGTTTTTTGTATCTAAAATTTAATCAATTGTTTAGTAAAGATTTTGAAAGCGAACCGATGAAAATTATCAACTTTGTGTTTCTACTAATAATCCCCACAAATATATCCTTGATGGTTATTGACAACTCAAATTAAGCAGGTTACCCATTCTACAGCTTTTAAGTTTACAATATACCTCCAGGGTAATTCGGGTAGTTGTTTCTTTACAGCTTGACATTTGACATCATATTTTTATCCTCCCTGTTCCAATTTGTTGATTTTATATCATTGGTTAATTCTTGCAGTTATCCCCCATTGGGAATAAATATGAAATTCTGCAAATCTCCTATTGGAAGCAAGTGTATTTGGCAAGATATCAGAACATGTTTTTCTCGATTCTGGTTGACAACAGGATATTTTTACAGATTACTCTTGCCCAAAACATTCAAAACGGCTTGATGAGGCAATTGAGCTTGTGTTGTCTTCATATTCTCTCTCCACTAGTTAACTGATACCAGAATAGAATGTGAAATTGATAAATGAGGGAAACACTTAAAAATCTTTACAAAATCATTATTTCTACTTTTCAAACCTTGGAACACAAAGCCTTGAAAATATTTACCTGTCAATCAATACAGAGCTTAGCCGAGTATTTTGAGCATAAACATATCAAAATCAAACAAGCAGTTACTTGCCTGATAACAGGTTGTTTAAAAGATATAGCTCGCTGCTAATTGTATCAGCATTTTCTCTGTTACTCGTATAAAATTCTGATAAAAATCATAGACTCTTTACTCACAATCTTTACAATTACTTTAAAAAAGACCCTAGCACTTGATCCATTAACTGTGTTAAAACCCTGTAAATCAACAGGATAAGGCATTGTTCTACCCTGTTGATTTCAATTTGGGCAGATAAAATTAAGAGGGGGAAGAGGGGGAAGAGGGGGAAGAGGGGGAGAAATTTTTACAGGTAATCTGAGAACACCGAAGGGAGTAAAGTAGAGGCACGGTTTCCACGTCCCTAGGAACCAAAAATTAACTTTTAAGTATGACATTTACGTAACTCCTATAAATATAAAATTCACTCCTTTACCATTCTTTTTCTCTCACAGGAAGGGGGATGCTACCCTTGGGGGGTAAAGTTCTATTTTATATTTAATTATGTCTATCTAATTAAACGGTTATCGTAGTTAATGAACAGGCAATTGTTTGTAGATTAATCATTCTTAAGTCCGTTAAATTCCTGGCAAATAAATTGGAAAAAAAGTTGGGCTGTTAGGGACTGACAATTGAAGAAGGAAGAAGGAAGAAGGAAGAAGGCGTTATTGTTGGGGATACCCTGCGGAATCTTGCTACAAACCCTCACCAAATATGTAAGCGTAGTCTTGCCGTAGGGTAGGGCAGATAAAAAATATCCCAAAATTTGATAGTCCTCATACAGGCAAGGATGTCATGAAACCATGATATGACTATGTCAATAAATGATGACAAAAAAAATGGCAGGATAAACCAACCGATACTCTATTATAGCTGAAAATATGGCGCTGTAAACCCTCAAATCTCGTTAATTCAAAATCAGAGTGAATCTCCCAAATAGGCATATGTGGGAGAAAAATATCATTTTTGAAATTTTCATAAAACTTTACAATCAAATGGGTAAAATCCCTCTCCCATTGGCAGAGGGATTCGAGGTGAGGAGGGTGAGGACTGTTAATTCTTCGCCTGTGATGGGGAACCGGGAATTGTGACATCAATGGGGATTACCTGTGCTGATAGCTGTTTTAGGGGTGGGTTGATGCTTTTTTGATTCCCTACTACCAGAGTTACCAATTTATCTGACTGGAGATATTTCTGTGCTACCCGTTGCACATCAGCGGCTGTGGTGGCTTCTACTTGACGACGATAGCGAAATAGGAAATCTTCCGGATAACCATAATATTCGTATCGCATCAGCCGAGACAAGGTTTGTTTGGGGTCTTGAAAGTTAAACACAAAGGAATTAAGGGTAGATTCCTTAGCAAAAGCAAGTTCTGAGGATGGCACCCTTTGGGTTTGCAGACGCTTGATTTCTCCTTGAATTGCCTTCACAAATTGTACGGTAGCATCGGAACGGGTTTGTCCTCCAGAAATGAACATTCCGGGGTAGTCATGACGGGGACTCCAGTAACCATATACTGAGTAAGCCAAACCTTGACGCGATCGCACTTCATTAAATAACCGTCCTCCAAAGCCATTTAACACCCCATTTAACACGTCTAAGGCTGCATAATCGGGATTTTTGAATGTTCCTCCCAAATGTCCTATCAGTACGCTACTTTGGGTTAATTGGGGTTGATCGACAACAAAGACACCACCTGTTTTAGCTTGGGAAACTTCTGGTAATTGGGATTTCCTCAGGTTGGGATTAGCTTTCCAATCACCAAATTTAGCTTGAATGAGGGATTTCATTGCTGGGGTTTCAAAATCTCCCACAATTCCCAAAATCATGTTGTTGGGGTAAAAATACTCCTGGTAAAACTTCACCAAATCTGCACGGGAAATATTATCTAGGGTTGCATACTCTATAGTCCGGGCATAGGGACTATCTTGACCGTAAATTAATTTCTTAAATTCCCGACCAGCAATATCATCTGGATCGTCATTACGACGAGCTATACTACCACGTAGTTGGGTTTTTGCCAAATCTAGCTTCTCTTGGGCAAAAACTGGCTCTCGTAGCACTTGTGCAAACAATCCTACCACAGTTTGTGTATCTTCCTTGAGGGCTTCAAAACTAGCACTACCAGCGCTAGTACTAATACCAGTTTCCACTGCTGCTGCCCTTGACTCCAACATCTGGTTTAATTCATCAGGAGTATGTTCACGGGTTCCTCCAGTACGCATTACTGTCCCTACCAACTCAGCTAACCCAGTTTCTGCTGCTGGTTCTAAACGATCGCCTGTACGAATTACCGCTGCACCACTTACCAAGGGCAATTCATGGTCTTCCATCAAATATACAACCATACCGTTATCTAAGGTATAGCGTTCGTATTTGGGTAACTGTATCTCAGGTAGGGGTGCAAATTTCAATTCTGTGTAGTGCTTTGCTTCGGTGGCTGCCCAAGAAAAGTTAAAACTAAACAGTAGAAAGGCACAAGCAATTACCAACGCATAAGAAAACCTTTTAAGATGATGAATCTTCATCTGCTTTTTACCCTTTCTCTTATACCTATGCATATTTCTCGTCCTTTACTTATGCTTGTTTGGATAACAACTTACCAATGGTGCGATTTTCTGGGTTAAATGTACTTTTCGCTACTCGCTGAATATCCGCAGGGGTTACCGCAGCCAGTCGATCTAACTGCTTAAACAAGTTCTGCCAAGAGCCAGTTTTCACTTCATATTCCAATAACTGCTGTGCCATACCCATATTAGAATCAAGCGATCGCAATAATTGTGCCCGTGCTTGTGTCTTAACTCTATCCAATTCCTGGGGTGATACTGGTTCGGTTTTTAACCTTTCAATTTCTTTGCCTAAAGCCGCTGCTACTTCATCAACGGTATGTCCGGGGGCTGTAAGAGCATAAAATAACATTAAGTTTGGGTACTTATCCCCAGGAAAACCGCTAAAACCTTGAGCAGTGAGTGCTAAGCGCTGTTGTTCCACTAAAGATTTATACAACCTAGAGGTACGTCCATCACTGAGCAATCTACTGATGATGTCATACACTGCTTCATCGGGATGGGTAATGGCTGGACGGTGATAACCTTCTAAATACCAAGGTTGGGACTGTAGTTCTAAAGTGACTTCCCGTTGCTGTGTCTGTTGGGGTTCCGTGGGGATAGTTGTTTGGGCTTTAGCTTTGGATTGGAAGCGTCCAAAATAAGTTTGTGCCAGTTTCTTAACTTCGGTGGGGTTGACATCACCAACAATGGCTATAGTTATATTACTGGGTACATAATGAGTATCAAAGAACTTCTGCACGTCATCGGGTGAGAGATTGCGGATATCTCCATCGTAGCCAATTACTGGACGTCTGTAGGGATGGACTTTATAAGCAGTATCAATAAACTTCTCTAGCATCATACCGATGGGGGAATTCTCCACCCGCATCCGTCTTTCTTCTAAAATCACATCTTTTTCTTTATAAAATTCCCGGAGAATTACAGGATCGAGAAATCTCTCTGACTCCAGAGACATCCACAATTCTAGTTTATTGGCAGGAAAACTGTAAAAATACCGAGTTGCCTCTGTGGAAGTTGTAGCATTTAGACCCACACCTCCTGCTTGTTCCACGATTCTTCCTAGTTCATTTTGGTTAACAATTTTAGCGGCTTGAGATTCCAATTTTTCAAACTTAGCTGTTAACTTGGCAACTTTTTCCTTGTCACCAACCACCTTTGCAGCTTTAATTCTGGCATCCAGCATTTGCAATCGGTCTAACAACTGTTTTTCTTTTCGGTAATTTTTTGTACCAATTTTTGTGGTTCCTTTAAATGCTAAATGTTCCAAAAAATGGGCTACACCAGTCTTTCCATCTGGTTCATCTACACCACCTACGTCAGCATAAGTTACAAAAGACACGACAGGAGCTTGGTGTCTTTCTAAAACAATGAACTTCATGCCATTGTCGAGACGGAACTGGGTCAACTCCTTGATTACCCGATCTAAATAGGGTTGAATTGAAGTTTGATCTGTGGGAATTTGAGTTTTAGCAACAGCCTCTGCTGGCAGGAAACCCCAGCAAAATAAAAGTGCTGAAAGTAACAAGGCTAAAAGGCGATTTCCTTGTTGTTTGCCCTTAACTTGAGGTGAGTAATTAGGTTGGTTCATAAGCTAAAGATAACTGGAGTATGGAATAAATTAAATATGAAATAACCTCACTCATAAAATTATAAAGTATTATAAAAGTTTAGTTTAACACAAATATAGTCAAACGTTATTAAATGTCGTCAAATATATCAATAAAAAAATTTGATTTAAACTCCGTCCTTAAGGACGAGGTCTGATATGACATAACATGACTATGGATGAATTAAATCTCACAAATGAGGCATGTTAAGAGACATATAGTCAAAAAAGTAGTCCGATGTGGAAACAGATAGATAACTTATGTTTTCTATCTAAAAATCTATACAATTATGCTAATTATTTAGTTCATCAATTTAAACCCCGTCCTTAAGGACGAGGTCTGATTTTTGAAAAAGTTTATTTTGGCTTCAATCAATTTAAACCCCGTCCTTAAGGACGAGGTCTGATTTAGTCAAAGAACAGGCAGATTATCAAGCATTGTCTAGAAAAGTAAGTCAACAAGTTCCTGTATGTTTTAGAACAAAACTGGAAGTCTTTTTTTGAAGCGAATAAAGCTTATCAATCCAATCCAGATAAGTTTACTGGTAGACCAAAATTACCAAAGTACAAACACAAAACCCAAGGACGAAAGTTATTGATTTACACTATTGGGGAAATTAGCTTTCCCTGCCTAAAAAAAAGGATTAGTTAAATTATCTGGCACAGATTATGAAAAAAACTCACACCATAGAGTAACTAACCCTGAACGAGTAGCAGCAATAGATATTGGCATAGATAATTTAGCGGCGTTAACATCAAACCAAAAGGGCTTTATACCTGTTTTGGTTAACGGACGACCATTAAAAAGCTTGAATCAATTCTACTCTACTCTACAACAAAACTTTCGCTATTCTTCAGTCAAAGTTACCAGGTGAAAAATCAACATCGAGTCAAATTCAAAAATTAACTGCATTAAGCTTCGAGATGTATAATTGATTATCTAGATTCTTGTGTAATTTGCACTTTTGTTTATTGGTTAAAATCCTTTGTGTAAACAAGAAGTTAATAGAAGTTAATAACGGCAAAAAAATAATCAGTCTTTTGTCTATATTCCTCATACTCGTTTTATAGATATGTTGATCTATAAAAGAACAATCAAAGGAATTCAAGTTCTTACCACTTCTGAAGACTTCTGAAGAAAGTTATACCTCAAAAGCTAGTTTTCTTCCTGGTGACCCCATTCCTAATTATGGTGATAAAGGCGCTAAAAAAGTCAAGTTTAGTGACTCTCGATCAACCAGGGGAATGTACAAAATTAAAGGGAACAAGAGAAGATTAGAATTAATGCGAATGTGAATCGCAGTTATAACATCATGGGAAAAGTAATCCCAACAGTCAGTGTTAAAGCACTTTATCCTTTACCCTTTACACACTTGTGAGTGAAAAACAGGCTTTGGGGGAACAGGACGTTAATCTAACATTAAGCTTTTTGTGCTTTTTGTACTTGACGTTAGACAATAATGCTACTGGTCTGATTCCGAAGATTTCACTATAACTGCCATGCGAGTCTTTAATTCCTCTCCACCCTCAGAAGCACAAACCCGCGATCGCATTTTAAATGCAGCCAGGAGGTTATTTGCCTCCCAAGGATTTGATGGTACTACCACCAAGGATTTAGCACAAACAGCGGGGGTGGCTGAAGGAACCCTCTTTCGTCATTTTGCTAATAAAAAGGCTATTTTGGTGGAAGTTGCAACTGCTGGCTGGGTAGAAATTCTCACAGACTTGCTCACAGAATTGAGTGAAATGGGGAGTTATAAAGCCGTAGCGCAGGTGATGCGTCGTCGGATGTGGAACATGCAAAAAAATGTGGACATGATGCGGGTTTGCTTTATGGAAGCACAGTTTCACCCAGATTTGCGCGAACGCATCCAATCGGAAATAATTGAAAAAATGACCGATGTTGCTGAAGCTTTCTTTCAAACAGCCATGGATAGAGGAATCTATCGCCAGATGGATGCTAAACTAGTCGCTAAAGTGTTCTTGGGAATGTTTGCGATCGCCGGATTTTCTGACCAAACCCTGATTGAACCAGACGCTTCCCCCCAACAAATGCAGTCAATGGCTGAAGGACTCGCGGATATATTTCTCAATGGTGTGTTAGTCAAGGAGTAGGGGAAGTTATGAGTTGTGAATAGACTTCTTGCGTGAGGTCGGAAACTCTTAATGGGGAACACCGAAGAGTACCTTATATAATCTGTTGCCTGTTCCCTGTTGCCTTCCTCTTGTAGGGGGCACTTTTACAAGAGGTCTAATGAACATTAAAAGTGAGCAATAGTAAAGTTACAAATTTATAACTCCCAACTCCTTTCCTGCCAACTCCTAATTTCTAACTGTTTGCGCTTGTTGAACCCATATTTGTACTTGTTCTACTGGTGGACATAAGTCTCGTCGTTGCATGGTTGCAACTTGTAAACGTAAAATTTGTTTGTGCAGCCTGTGAGGAGGAATATTAGCCAGCTGTGCTACAGAAGCAACACCAGCATGAAGTAACAACCCACAATATTGCAGTCCGATGCTGGGAATACGTGCTAAATCTGCCAAAGCCACCCATTTATTCACATACTGCAGGTGTACTTGTAATTTATTCGCCAGTGCTAATTTCGACTGTTGTGTTTTTCCTTGTTCAATTAAACCCTTTGTAGTCAAGATTCCGCAGTTTTCTAGTAGAGTTTTCTCCTCTTCACTTAATCCCGGTAATTGCTTAATAGACCAGTCACTTAATGTAATACTATTGACCCTATTTTGATGCTTAGGAGACATTTGTGTAATTTATAAATTAAATGGGCTGATTTTTATATTTTCACAAGCGATCGCTATTCCCCAATCCCCAACCAAATCCAATTTTTGATACAATTATTTTTGTCAAAAAACCATGACAAAAAAAATTGCAGGAACAACTAACCAAATCAATATTATCACAAAAAAATGTAGCCTGTAAACCTTAAAATCTCGTGAATTTAGAAGATGATAATTTTGACTGATTTTGCTATTTGCCAAGAAAAAGCACTTTTTTTGACGACTTAACAAAAAGTTACCCTATTCCCTATTTCCCAACCAAATACAATGATTTTTGTTAAGAAACCATGACAAAAAAAATTGCAGGAGTAGCCAACCAAATCAATGTTATCACAAAAAAATGTAGCTTGTAAACCTTAAAATCTCGTGAATTTAGAACATGATAATTTTGA
>JAAUYH010199116.1_pt1 | contig 16022 bp, 12 predicted proteins | sample 7278061 | NCBI WGS metagenome assembly JAAUYH01 (sample SAMN14350203, study PRJNA611818) | marine sediment metagenome | isolation source: surface marine sediment (0.6m) | place: French Polynesia: Moorea | collected 2018-08
AGAATCGGAACCAGCCAGCGAACGTGACGGAACGGTCGCAGGGCGCCGGCCACGGCGGCAAAGCCGCGGTCCGGGTTGAACCACCGCCAGATGCGACCGTCGCCGCCGGCTTCTTCAGGCATGTCGGTGGCTGGACGGCCGGCCGGTCGCGACGGCGGCAGGTCGTCGAAATGTCCCGGAATGTCGCCGTCCAGGCCGATCTCGTCGAAGTCGTCCTCGAACAGGTCGTCCTCGGCCGGCCCGGCGGCGCCTCCGGGCGGTTCCTGCTCGCCTGCGTCGGGCGTGGCACGCACCGCCGGCAGCTTGCGACTGCTGGCCGAGGCGGCCTCGGCGGCCCCGGGTTCGTCCAGCAGGTGCCAGCCCCGAAGCATGGCGATGAACTCGTCCAGCTGCTCTGGTGTGATGTCGAGATCGAACTTTTCCCGGAACCGGGACATCGTCGCATCGGGCCCGCTGGTGCCGTCGAGGCAGGTGAGCAGGAAGCCTTCCTCCTCGCCGAATTCGAAGGCCTCGCCCGACAGGGGATCGATCACGGTGTTGACGAGCCCGTTTTCGTCACGCGTGCGCACGCGGCTGAGATCCGAGCGCAGCTTCGGCCAGTTATCGGTCCATTGTGCTTGTTGGCTGTGCAAAACTGGTGCCGACGTCGGTTCCTGGGTTGTCGATGCGTCGTTCGACCACGCGGGCGCCGGCGCGTTGCGCGCGCCCGCGGCCCGCTGGTCCGGCTCGCCGCGCGGTGCCGTTCCTGGTGCCCGCATGCCCTTGTTTGGCATGGCTTTGCGGGCAAGCGGGGCTCGGCGGCGTGCGGCGCTGCGGTCGTTGGCCAGTCGGGACACTAGCACAATAACCGCGCGGCGACTGCCGACTGGATCGCGGCATTAAGTCAATGATTCGTTGACCGGTTCCCGCGGTGCGGTCTAGACTGGCCGCCTGTGATGTCGCGCTGCGGCGCGACCAGCCATGGAGCCGGTGCGCAGACAGGATAAGAACAAGTCAACGTCACCCCAAGTTGACGCGATGCTTGCGATTGAGCCACGCCGTCCGCGCGTTCCGCAGAATTGAAACCCGAAGCTCATGCGGAGACGTCAATGAAAGTCGATACAACCTACGAGCCATACTCGCAGGAACCCGAATACATCGAGGCCAACCGGGCCTTGCTGGCTACCCTGCCGCTGGATGGTGTGCACCGGGTGCTCGACCTGGCCTGCGGCACCGGCCTGCTGAGCGACCTCCTGCTGGGCATGAAGCCGGGCCTGGCCATCAATGGCGTGGATCTGTCCGCCGAGTCGCTGAACATCGGCCGCCGCCTGTTCCGGGAGCGGGGCATCCTCGCCGAGACTCAGGACGAGCTGGAGGCCGCGGCGTCGAAGGGCGACAGCGCCATCCGTCTCGTGGAGGGCAGTGCCGATGAACTCGACTTCGCCGACGCCACCTTCGATATGGGCATGATGGGCAACGCGATCCACCTGATGCCCGACAAGGACAAGTTCCTGGCCGGTGTGTCCCGCGTGCTCAAGCCCGGCGCGCCGTTCATCTTCAATTCCGTCTTCTTCACCGGCACCTTCGCCGAAGGCACCGAGGCGCTGTACACGGAATGGATGAAGGAGGCGGTCATGATCCTCAACGACCGCAACGCCAGGCTTAAGGCCGAGGGCAAGCCGCCCATTCCGCGCAAGCGCGGCCAGGCCGGGCGCGCCTTCGACAAGGACTGGAAGTCGCCGGAACAATGGGCCGAGGCGCTGGAGAAAGCCGGGCTCAAGGTGACGCGCACGTACAAGCGGCCCATTCCGATCACCCAGCGCGGGCTGGAACTGGTCGGCGCCTATGGCGGCCTGGCCGAGGTACTCATGAGTGGCTATCCGGTGCAGATCGCCAGTGAATGCCTGCAGGAAGCGGCGGGCCGAGCCTACAAGAAGCTCGGGCTGACCGAAGTCACGCGTTACTGGCTGGAGATGACGGCCGAGAAGGGCTGACAGCCCCCCGCGTCAGTTGCGAAAAAGGCCGGCTTCGCGCCGGCCTTTTTTATTGCTGGCCGCGGTTTGCGCGCCGGCGGGCTGCCGCAGCGGCGAGCAGCCCAAGCATCAGCAGCGCCGGCACGGGCGGTTCGGCCACGGCCATCACCTGGCCGGCGACCAGCGCCGTGGCATCGCCCGGCGGCGGTCCCGGATTGTCGAGGAACGTGCCGAGCAGCGTCGTCGAGGTGAAGCCGCCGACAAAAGTCACCGACACCATGGCGCCTTCGAACTCGGCGGCATTGAGCCGCCAGTCGCCGGTCGTGCCGTCGTCGTGATCGATATCGGTGCCGATGGTGATCGACTCCCCGGCGTCGAAATCGGCGAACAGCAGCGTGATCACCGCGGCGCCGTCAACGTCGCCGAGGGCGCCGGTGTAACCGGTGCTGGCGGCGCCGGACGCACCGGGGGTCAGGCCAAAGGCGCCATCGCCCAGGCCGCCGCCGGGACCGCCGGCTGCCAGGTCGAAGAACGTCGAACCCACACTCGTCGTGGACAGGTCGATCACGATCTCGGCGATCCGGGCGCCACCGGTCGACAGGTTCTCGATCGTGAAGATATCGGGCAGGTTGTCCTGTTGCGTGCCGCGTTCCTGGAACGTGACCGACGCGCCGAGATCGATGGGCGTCGCCAGGGTCGGGGTCGCCGTGCCGGCCAGCAGGACGGCGCTCGCGCATCCGAGCAGTTTTCTGAAGGTCATCGTCAACTCTCCCCTGAGTCGGAACCCGCCCGAAGCCGGCAGCGGGTAGCCGCAATCCGTTACAGGCTGCGTACCGGTACACACTAGTGAAGGGCAGCAAGTTGTGTGCCATCGTCCGATTGCGGTTCGCGTTCAATCGCTTACGTTGTTGGCGCCGGGGTTCCTCGGAAGCCGTGGCCCATTCTGTAAAAAAATCCGACACCGGCCGGCCCCGGCGCAGCCTACCGCGGCGGTGGCGGTGCGCCTGTCCCTGTCGCGCGACGGCGGCGCGCGCCGTACACTGGGTGGATCATCATCTGGAATGGGGTTTGTCGTGCAGCCGGAAAGCCAGCGTGCTCACGGTCGCTGCCTGTGCGGAAAGGTGCGTTTTTCCGTCGAACTGCCGACGCTGTGGTGCGCCCACTGTCACTGTGGCTGGTGTCGGCAGGCGCACGGTGCGGCGTATGTCACCTGGTTCGGCGTGCCGGCCGAGCGGTTTCGCTACGACAGCGGTCAGGATCGGGTACGCACGTATCAGTCGAGTCCGCCGTCGCGGCGCAGTTTCTGCGGCAGCTGCGGAACGACATTTCTGTTCGAGTCGAGCACGTGGCCGGGAGAGACCCACATTGCGCTTGCGACAATGACCGATGCCATCGACCGCGAACCGCAACGCCATGTGTTCACCGAGCACCGCGTCTCCTGGGCGACGGTGCCGCCCCTCGATCAACCCGGGTAGGTGCCCATGACCGTACTCAGCGTCAACGTCAACAAGATCGCCGTGCTGCGCAATGCCCGGGGCGGCGAACGTCCACGCGTGACGGACGCGGCGCGCATCTGCATCGATGCCGGCGCCGGCGGCATCACCGTGCATCCCCGTCCGGATCGGCGCCACATCCGACCCGAAGATGTCGAGACGCTTGCGGGACTCGTGCGGGAGGCCCCGGGCATCGAATACAACATCGAGGGCAACCCGTTCTCGGGTCCGGCGGAAGGCTATCCGGGGTTCATGGCGCTGCTGCGCACCGCGCGGCCGACGCAGGCCACGCTGGTGCCGGACTCGGTGGACCAGATCACCTCCAATCATGGCTGGAACCTGGAACGCGACGGTGCCCGACTCGAGCCGCTGGTGACCGAACTGCGCGACATGGGCTGCCGCGTCAGCCTGTTCATGGACCCCGACCCGGAGGCGATGAGCGCGGCCCGGCAGGTCGGGGCACACCGCGTCGAGCTCTACACGGAGGACTACGCCGTGGCGCACGCCGCCGGCAACCACGCCGACGTGCTGGCCAGGTATGCCGCCGCCGCCCGTGCCGCCCAGGACGAGGGCCTCGGCGTCAATGCCGGCCACGACCTCAACCTGGACAATCTCCGCGACTTCTGCACGATCCCCGACATCCTCGAAGTATCGATCGGCCACGCACTGATCGGCGACGCCCTAGTCTACGGGCTCGCCGACACGGTACGACGCTATCTGTCGTGCCTGCGCTGAGCCGTTCCACAGGTATTGTCGCGTCGCAGCGCATCCATTAGGCTCTGCGGCCTGTGCCGCGGGGCACGGTTGAATAGGTTTCCTGTCACATGACTGCGCAGAGCTGGAAGGTCCACAAATTCGGAGGCTCCAGCCTGGCCGATGCCGGGCGCTATCGGGCCGTGCCCGCCATCCTGGGTGCCACCGGGGCCGAGCGCCAGGCGGCCGTGGTATCGGCCATGCGCGGCGTTACCGACGACCTCGTGACGCTCGTGCAGATGGCCGAGCGCCGCGACGACGGCATGGCGGCGTTGCTGGAACAGGTGCGCGACAAGCATCTGTCGGTCGCGGCGGAACTGACCAGCGGCGAGGCGCTGGCCGAGTTCGAATCCGCCTTCCTGCGGGACGTCGATGACATCGACGACGTGCTGCGCGCCACGTGGTTGTTGCGGTCGTCTTCTCTGAGCGTTCGAGAGCTGGTCTCCGGCTTCGGCGAGATCTGGTCGGCCCAGCTGCTGGCGGCGACCCTCGCTCAGCAGCCGTCCGCGGGCAAAGTCGACTGGTTCAACGCCGCCCGGGCGCTGACCGTCACCGACGGCGAACTGGGTCGCGTAGTGCACTGGGACACGTCTCGCGCGCTCCTCGGCGAGGCGCTGGACGCCGACTTTTTGGGCACGCTGGTGGTCACGGGCTACGTGGCGCGCAGCCCGGACGGCGTGCAGACCACGCTCGGCCGCAACGGCAGCGATTTCACCGCGTCGATCTTCGCGTCACTGCTCGACGCCACGGAGATCGTCATCTGGACCGATGTCGACGGCGTGATGAGTGCCGACCCGCGCTTCGTGCACGAAACCACCATCATCGATGAACTGTCGTTCAACGAAGCGATGGAACTGGCCTATTTCGGCGCCAAGGTGCTGCATCCGCAGACCATGGCGCCGGCCATCGAGCGCAACATCCCCATCTACATACGCAACACCTTCGCCCCGGAGAAACCGGGCACACGCATCGCGATGACCTCGGAAAACACCACCGCCGTGAAGGGCATCACCACCATCGACGACATGGCCCTCATCAACCTGGAGGGCGCCGGCATGATCGGCGTGCCCGGCACGGCCAACCGGCTGTTCGGGGCGTTACGCGACGCCGGCGTATCGGTGGTGATGATCTCGCAGGGCAGTTCCGAGCACTCGATCTGCTTTGCCGTGCGCCAGGGCGAGACGGGGCGCGTCGAGGGCATCATCCGACGGGCCTTCGCCATGGAACTGGAACAGGGACAGATCCAGGACATCGAGGTCACCGACAACTGCAGCATCCTCGCCGTCGTGGGCGACGGCATGGCCGGTCTTCCGGGCATTGCGGCCAAGGTGTTCGGCGGTCTCGGCAAGGCCGGTGTCAACGTGCGCGCGATTGCCCAGGGCTCGTCGGAACGAAACATATCGGCCGTCATCGATGCCGACGATGCGGTGCGCGCGCTGCGCGCCGTGCACGCGTGCTTCTACCTGTCGCCGCAGACCGTGTCGATCGGCCTCATCGGCCCGGGCACGGTAGGCAGCGTGCTGCTCGATCAGCTGGCCGGGGAGATTGCGCGACTGCGCAACGACTGCAACCTCGACCTGCGCGTACGTGCGATTGCCACGTCGCAGTCGATGGTGTCCGGCGACGGCCCTATCGACCTGGCGGCGTGGCGCGACACGCTGGGTGCCGAGGGCGTGCCCGTCGATCTCGACGCCTTCGCCGATCACGTGCAGGCCGAGCATCTGCCGCACGCGGTGATCGTCGATTGCAGCGCGTCGCAGACGGTGGCCGATCGCTACGTCGACTGGCTGGCGCGGGGCATCCACGTCATTACGCCGAACAAGAAAGCGAGCACCGCCGGGCTGGACTACTATCGCGAGCTGCGCGAAGGCCGCCGGCGCGGCGACGCCCATTACCTGTACGAGACGACCGTCGGTGCCGGCCTGCCGGTCATCCAGACCGTGCGCGATCTGCGCGAGACGGGCGATCGCATCTCGAGCATACAAGGCATCTTCTCCGGAACGCTGGCCTACCTGTTCAACGTCTACGACGGGGAGCGGCCGTTCTCGGAAATCGTGCGACACGCGAAGGATGAGGGCTACACCGAGCCCGACCCCCGCGACGACCTGTCGGGCATGGATGTTGCGCGCAAGCTGGTTATTCTCGGCCGCGAGATGGGTCTCGACCTCGAGCTGGACGACGTGGCCGTCGAGAGCCTGGTGCCGGACAGCCTGCGCGACGGGTCGGTGGACGACTACCTCGACCGGCTCCACGAACAGGACGACATCATGGCCGCGCGGCTGGAGGAAGCGCGCCAGGCCGGTGAAGTGCTGCGCTACGTGGGTCGCCTGAGCGCCACCGAAGGCGCCACGGTGCGCCTCGAGCGCCTGCCGGCGACGCATGCTTTCGCCGGCATCAACCTCACCGACAACATCGTGCAATTCAAGACCGCGCGCTATTGCGACAATCCCCTGATCGTCCAGGGGCCCGGCGCCGGCCCCGAGGTGACGGCGGGCGGGATTTTCGCCGATCTTCTGCGTCTCGGTTCCTATCTGGGTGCCAAGCTGTAGCAATGCCCTCGGCCCATGGCAAAGCCGTCTGTTTCGCCCCGGCCAGCGTGGGTAATCTCGGCGTCGGCTTCGACATCCTCGGCCAGGTGCTCACCGTAGCCGGCGATCGCGTGACGGTGACCGCGACCGACGAGCCGGTCGTACGCGTCGGGGCCGTATCGGGCCTGGTGACGGACCTGCCGGCGGATCCGGCCCGCAATACGGCGACCGCCGGGCTGGTTGCGCTGATCGACGACCTCGGCCTGGATTTCGGCTTCGAGGTGAGCCTCGAGAAAGGCATCCCCATGGGATCCGGCATGGGCGGTTCCGCCGCGTCGGCGGTGGGTGCAGTCGTCGCCGCGAATGCGCTGCTGCCGGCACCGCTGTCGAACGACGAGTTGCTGACCTACTGCCTGCGGGGCGAGGCCGTTGCCAGTGGCGCCACGCACGCCGACAACGTGGCGCCATGCCTGTACGGTGGCATCACCCTTTGCGACCTCGCCTCACCGCCGAACATCACCGCCATCCCGGTGCCGCCGACGCTGCGCTGCGTGCTGGTGCATCCGCACCTGGAGATCGCAACCCGCGAAGGGCGGGCGATGCTGCGCGACAGTTACGCACTCGGGGAGTTTGTCCGCCAGTCCGCCAGCCTCGCGGGCGTTATCGCCGGGTGCTCGCTGGGCGACGTTGCGCTCATCCGCCGCTCGCTGAACGACAGCCTCATCGAACCGCAGCGCGCCGGGCTCGTCCCCGGCTTCGACGACGCCAAGGCCGGGGCGCTGGCGGCCGGCGCGCTCGGCTGCTCGCTGTCGGGGAGCGGCCCCAGCCTGTTTGCCTGGGTCGAAGAAACTGACGCAGAGGCCGTCCGCCATGCGATGATGCAGGCCTTCGAACGCCAGGGACTGGCCGTGGACGGCTGGGTATCGCGCATCGATGGCCCGGGCGCCACCCTCGAAGCCGTCGTCTCTTGAGCCATCGGGCGGGGCAGATGCACTATCGAAGTACGCGAAACCCGGACGCTGTCTTCAGCCTGTCGGAGTCCATTGCCAAAGGCCTGGCTGCCGACGGCGGCCTGTTCGTCCCGGATCGTCTGCCGTCCCGCAGCGTCGACGAGTTCGATGGCCTGGAAACGCTGCCGGACATTGCCGCGTGTCTTCTCGCTCCCTTTTTCGACGGCGATGCACTCGAACCGGAACTGGCGGACATCTGCCGCGAGGCCTTCGGTTTCGCCATACCGCTGCGCGAGTTGCCGGCCGAGGACGGACGCCTGTCGGTGCTGGAGCTGTTTCACGGACCGACGGCCGCGTTCAAGGATGTCGGCGCGCGGTTCCTGGCCGCCTGCCTCCAGCGCATCAACGCCGGCAGCGACGAGCCCCTGACCATCCTGGTCGCCACCTCCGGCGACACCGGCGGCGCCGTGGCGGCGGCGTTCGAGGGCAGGGCGGGCACCGAGGTGGATATCCTCTATCCCGCCGGCATGGTGTCGCCGCGCCAGGAGCAACAGCTGACCTGCTGGACGGGCAACGTCCGCGCATTCCGCGTGGCCGGCGCCTTCGACGACTGCCAGCGCCTGGTGAAAGCGGCCTTCCAGGACGCGGCGCTGAACGAGCGCCTGCGGCTGTGTTCCGCCAACAGCATCAACATCGGCCGGCTGTTGCCGCAGATGTGCTACTACGCCGCCGCCAGCCTGTGGTACCTGCGCGCCAACCGGGCGAGACCGTCGTTCATCGTGCCGACGGGCAACCTGGGCAATGCCCTGGCCTGCGTCTACGCTCGCCACTGCGGTCTGCCCATCGATCGCATCGTGCTGGCAACCAATGCCAACCGCACGATTCCGGATTTCTTGAGCAGCGGCGAGTGGCTGCCGCGGGCGAGTATTGCCACCCTGGCGTCGGCCATGGACGTCGGCGATCCGAGCAACATGGAGCGCCTGCGCGGGCTGTTCCGGTCTGTCGACGACGTGCGCGACGCGGTGTCGGCAATAGCGGTGGACGACGAGCGCATTCGCGAGCAGATACGTGTCGATTGCGAGCGCTCGGGTGAGGTGTGGTGTCCCCACACCGCTACCGCGATGTATGCTTACCAGCATCTGTCTGTCGCCGAGCGCACCGATGCGCACTGGATCGCCGTTGCAACTGCTCACCCGGCGAAATTCGAAACCATCGTCGAACCGCTCGTCGGTCACGCCGTCCCCGTGCCTCCGGCGCTGGCCCGCCTGATGGACCTGCCGAGCCGCTTCGTCGAGATACAGCCAGACCTGGGGCAACTGGCGGCCCACCTGTGAGCGTGGTCTCCAACGACGCGGGCGACAATGGCGCGCCCGCGATCAAGGTTCCGAGCCTGGTCGATGTCCTCATTCCGATCGGCACGCTGGTCGCGCTGCTGGCCCTGTCGGTCATCTACTTCGGCGAGGACTCGTCGTACGGCCCCAACCAGGTCGCGCTGATCGTCGCCACCGTTGTCGCGTGCCTGGTCGCCGGCAAGAACGGTCATCGATGGGAAGATCTCAACGACGCCATCGGGCGCGGCATCGCGCTGGCACTGGGTGCCATGCTCATCCTGCTGGCGGTGGGGGCGCTGATCGGCTCGTGGATGGTCGCGGGCACCGTGCCGGCCATGATCCACTACGGCCTCAAGGTGCTCGACCCGTCGATTTTCTACGCGGCGGCCTGTGTCATCTGCGCCCTCGTGGCACTGTGCATCGGCAGTTCCTGGACCGTTGCCGGCACGATCGGCATCGCGCTCATCGGCGTGGCGGTCGCCCTGGGCCTGCGCCCGGAAATCACCGCCGGCGCAATCATCTCGGGAGCCTATTTCGGCGACAAGATGTCGCCGCTGTCGGATACGACCAACCTGGCGCCGGCGGTGACCGGCACCGAGCTGTTCACCCACATCCGGCACATGGCCTGGACCACCGGGCCGTCGTTCATCATTGCGCTCACCCTGTTCGTGATCATCGGCCTGGCCTCGAAGACCTCCGGCGAGGCCGTCGCACTGGCCGAGACCTCGGCGTTACTCACCGAGCGCTTTCACGTATCGGTGCTGCCGTTGCTGCCGGTCGTGCTGCTGCTGTGGATGGCGGTCAAGCGCATCCATGCGTTGCCCACCATCCTGGCCGGTGCCGGCGCCGGCCTGATCATGGCCGCTGTCCTGCAGCCGGACCGGGTGGTGGAACTGGCTGCCAGCGCGGACCTGACGCGCGCCGAGGCCATCGGCAAGGGGCTGTGGATCGCGCTGTTCGACGGCTACACGTCGACGACCGGCAACACCACGGTCGACGCGTTGCTGTCCCGCGGGGGCATGATCAGCTTTCTCAATACGATATTCCTGATCATCACCGCGCTGTCTTTCGGTGCCGTGATGGAGCACACGGGACTGCTCGAGCGCCTGATCTCCGGCATGGTGCGTGCGGCGCACAGTGTGGGCGCGCTCGTCGCGTCGGTCGTCGGGACGACGATGATGACCAACGCCATTGCCAGCGACCAGTACATGGCGGTGGTCGTACCCGGACGCATGTTCAAGGCGGAATTCAAGCGCCGCCGACTCAAGGCGCGAAACCTGTCCAGAACGATCGAGGACGCCGGAACGCTGACGTCGCCGCTGGTTCCATGGAACACGTGTGGCGCCTACATGGCGGCGACACTGGGCGTGCCCACCTTCGCGTATCTGCCGTTCTGTTTTCTCAACCTCGTGAACCCGCTCATCGCCATGTTCTACGGGTTCCGCGGCATCAAGATCGACCGCTATGCGGAAGACGAGCCGATCCCCGAGGTGGACCGCGCCTGATCCGACCTTTATTCGCCCGTACGGCGCGCAGCAGCATCTCTCGCCAAAACAGTTTCTTGCGGGGTAAACGCGGTACAGCGTTTGAAGGTGTCGTCACAAATGACGGTGTGTTCGGCGTCGCCGGTGTGTACCATTTGCGCCAGAAGACGACGCGCACCCGTTTGAGGACGATCCCTTCGACAAGCAAACCCTCATCGTCATCGGACTGACGGCTCCCGTCGCGGCGGGTGGCGCGCTGTTGCTGTGGCACCAGCGTCGCAAGAACATGGCGCGCGTCGTGCGACGTACCATTCGTCGCATCAGCCACGATTGCCTGCGCGACATCGTGCTGCCCGACGGCGTCGAGGGCTCGGTGCAAATCGACTACCTGCTACTCACGTCCCGTGGCCTGCTCGTGCTCGACGTGAAGGACATCGTTGGCGCCGTGTTTGCCGGCGACAACATGGACCAGTGGACGGTCATGGACGAGGGCCGGCGCTACTCGATACCCAATCCGCAGACAGCGGCGTTGCGCCGGGTAACGGCGGTGCGGGAAATCGCCCGCGACATACCGGTGCACGGACGCATCGCCATCACACCCACGGCGAGCTACGCGAATACGCCGCCCACGTCTGCAACGACGCTGACCGACCTGGTCGACGAGTTCGACAAGGCCACCGATTCACCGGGGCAGCGCCAGGTCGACGCCTTCTACCGGGAGTGGGACAAGCTCAGGCGGGTCGCCGAGCAGAGCTGCGCCAAAGCGGCCTGACCCGCGATAACCGCCGACACCCACTGTTGGGGGCTTCAGTTCGTGGGAGCGGCTTCAGCCGCGATTCCGCCGAAGATCGCGGCTGAAGCCGCTCCCACAGGAAAACTTCCCAAGGGGTGCTCTTTCGAAGTCGCCTGCGGTCAGTGGGCGACGCGGCCGCGCGCCGATCAGGCGGCCCGGGCCTGCTCCCTGACGAAATGTCCGGCGAGCACGTGCGCCACGCAGGCCGTGACGCGCTTGCCGGTCGCCACGTGCAGGAATTCGTTGGGGCCGTGGGCGTTGGACTTCGGCCCGAGCACCCCGGTCACGAGGAACTGCACCCCCGGGAACTTCTCGCCGAGCATGCCCATGAACGGGATGCTGCCGCCGGTGCCCATGTACATCGCATCCGCGCCGAAGGCGGCGCGGGAACCTGCGTTCATGGCCTCGTGCAGCCAGGGGGCGATCTCGGGCGCGTTCCAGCCGCCCATGGCCGACTCGACGTCGAAGCGAACCGTGGCACCGTGAGGCGGGTCGGCCTCGAGCACGGCCTTGATCTTCGCGCCGGCGGCCTCGGCGTCGCAGTCCGGCGGCAGGCGGAACGACATCTTCAGAGCCGTGGTGGGCCTGAGCGTGTTGCCGGCACTGCCCATGTCCGGGATGCCGGCCGCGCCCGTCACCTCCAGGGTCGAGCCCCACCAGTTGTTGGCCAGCAGCTCCTCGAGATCGTCGCTGACCGGCCGGGTGCCGTCTGCCCACGGGAAGCGCGCGTACACAGTGTCGCCCAGTACGGCGGCCGTGTCGTGAATCTGCTCCTGGCGCTGCGCGGGAATATCCGGAATCAGCTCGGGCACGGTGATGCGACCGGTGGCTTCGTCCTCCACCCGGCTGATCAGAGCGCGGGCGACACGGAAGCTGGACGGCACGATGCCGCTGGCGCCGCCGCTGTGCACGCCTTCCGTCAGCACGTCCACGGACAGCGTGCCCACCAGGTTGCCGCGCAACGTGGTCGTGCACCACAGCTGGTCGTAGTTGCCGCACTCGGCGTCCAGGCACACCACCAGGCTCGGGGTGCCGATGCGGTCGGCCAGTGCATCGATGTAGGCGGGCAGGTCGGGGCTGCCGCTCTCCTCGGAGAACTCGATGACCACGACGCAGCGCGCGTGGGGTATGCCCTGTTCGCGCAGGGCGCGGATCGCCGTCAGCGAGCCGAACACGGCGTAGCCGTCGTCGGCACCGCCACGCCCGTACAGCTTGCCGTCGCGCATGACGGCTTTCCACGGGCCGAGTTCGTCCTCCCAGCCGCTGAATTCCGGCTGCTTGTCGAGGTGTCCGTACAGCAGCACCGTGTCGTCGTTGTCGCCGGGTATCTCGACGAACAACAGGGGCGTGCGATCGTCCAGGCGCACGACCTCGACGGTCATCCCCTCGATCGGCTGTTCCTTGCACCACGCCTCGGCCAGGTCGGCGGCCTGGTCCATGTATCCGTTGGCCTGCCAGTCGGGATCGAACAGCGGCGACTTGTTCGGAATTTCGATGTACCGCTCGAGCTGCGGAATGATGGATTCGTCCCAGGTGGTGTCGACGAAACGTTGCAGCGCGTTGGTATCCATGGCGTCTCCCGGGTGCTTGTGCCTGAGGAATCCCGTCAGCGTCATTGCGAGCCCGAAGGGCGTGGCAATCTCGTGAAGTAGTCGCGGAGGCTGCTGTATTGGTTGCCTCGCGCCAGCTTCACGAGATTGCCGCGTCGCTGCGCTCCTCGCAATGACGGCGACAGGAACTGTGCTGTCAGTATACCGCCCGGCGCGGCGCGCGGTGTCTCGATCCTCAGGCTCAACTCAGGTCGAAAAAACGGCGGGCGTTGGCGGTGGTCTCGGCCGCAACCTCGTCAGCGGGGCGGCCGAGGCAGTCGGCCACCGTCTCCAGCACGTGGCCCAGGTACTTCGGCTCGTTGCGACGCGACTTCGGTTTCGGGCGCAGGTCGCGCGGCAGGAGGTATGGCGCATCGGTTTCGACCATCAGCCGGTTGCGGGGAATGGCGCGCACCACCTCCCGCAGGTGCCGGCCGCGGCGCTCGTCGCAGATCCAGCCGGTGATGCCGACATAAAGGTCCAGTTCGAGGCAATCGGCCAGCTCCTCGTCGCTGCCCGTAAAGCAGTGCGCGACGGCGCAGGGCAGGCCGTCGCGATAGCGCCTGAGGATTGCCACGAAGCGGTCATGGGCATCCCGCTGGTGCAGGAAGACAGGCATGGACAGCTCGCACGCCAGCGCCAGCTGGGCCTCGAAGGCCACGTCCTGCTGTTCCGGGGGCGAGAAGTTGCGGAAGTGATCGAGCCCGCACTCGCCGACTGCAACGACCTCCGGCCGGTCGAGCAGGCGGCGGAACGCCTCGATCGTCTGCTCGTCGAAGTCGCGCGCATGGTGGGGATGGAGCCCCGCGGTGCTGTACAGTTCGCCGGGCCTTGTGGCCGCCAGATCGGCTGCCTTCTCGCTGCCCGGGACGTCGGTGCCGGTGATCACCATGCGCGCCACACCGGCCTCGCGCGCTGCCGCCAAGACGTCCTCGCGATCGTCGTCGAAGCTGTCGTGACCCAGGTTGACACCGATGTCCACGAGCTCGTCGAGGGCGGCGTGTTCGGATTCCAATGCAACGGTCCTGCCGGTAAAAAAGGTCGTGTAATATACCGCATCCCGTGCCGCCCTTAGAGAGCCCGATGGCGTCGGAAAAACCGTCACTGGACGACTTGAAAATCCACCCCGACGATCGAGAACGGAAGAGCAGCGGCTGGGCGCTGCCGGTGCTCGCGGTGCTGGCGCTGGCCATAGCCGCCGGCGCCTGGTTCTTCCTCACGCCGGGCGCCGATCCCCGGCCAGCGGTGCGTGTCGCGGCCGCCCAGGCTCCGGCGGGCGCCGCCGACGCGACCGTGCTCAACGCGTCGGGCTACGTGGTGGCCCGGCGCCTCGCCACCGTTTCGTCCAAGGTGACCGGTCGCGTCGTGGGTGTCTTCGTGGAGGAGGGCATGCGCGTGTCCGAGGGCGACGAACTGGCCCGCCTGGACGACAGCACCGTGCGTAGCCGGCTGGCGCTGCGCCAGAGCGAGCTCGACGCGGCACAGGCCGCGCTGAACGAGACTCGCGTGCGCCTCGACGAGGCTCGTCGCGACGAAGCCCGCAAGGCCAGCCTGCGCGCCGACCGTCTCGTCAGCGAGGCCGAGCTGGACGCCGCCCAGTCGCAGGTCAAGGCGCTCGAAGCGCGCCTCGAATCGGCACGCCGGGACGTGTCGGTGAGCGAACGCAGCGTCGACGTCGTTCGCCAGGAGCTCGACGACCTGGTCATTCGCGCGCCGTTTTCCGGTGTCGTCATCTCGAAGGACGCGCAGCCCGGTGAGATGATCTCGCCGGTGTCCGCCGGCGGCAGCTTCACGCGCACGGGCATCTGCACCATCGTCGATATGGATTCACGCGAGATCGAAGTCGACGTCAACGAGGCCTACATCAACCGCGTGAGTGCCGGGCAGCCGGTCGCCGCCCGCCTCGACGCCTACCCGGACTGGGAGATTCCGACCCGGGTTATCAACATCGTGCCGGCCGCCGACCGGCAGAAGGCCACGGTGCGGGTCCGCATCGGCTTCGACGAGCTCGACGATCGCATCCTGCCGGACATGGGTGTCAAGGTTCAGTTCCTCGAGGACGTCGAACCGGCGGCGGCCGACGAGCCTGCCGTCCTGTCCGTCGTGCCCGAAGCGTCCGTGGCGCAGGACGACGGCACCAGCATCGTCTGGGTCGTGTCCGGTGAAACCGTCGAACGACGCGCCGTGCGCATCGGTGACACACGGGGCGCGGCTCGTGAGATCATTGCCGGCGTGCGTCCGGGGGAGCGTGTCGTGACCTCCGACACCACAGGGCTCGAGGACGGCGCCCGCGTCGCCGTCGAGTAGCCACCAACACTCAGGGAAACTGCGAGGGAACCCAGCCGTGTCCAACCTCATCGAGACAAAGGATCTGTGCAAGGTATACCGCCGGGGCGCGGAAGAAGTACACGTGCTCGACGAACTCAACCTGGATGTGCCGACGGGCGATTTCCTGGCGCTCATGGGCCCGTCCGGTTCGGGCAAGTCCACGCTGCTCAACCTCATCGGCGGCATCGACAGCCCGACGTCCGGCAGCGTCACGGTCGACGGCGAGCGCATCGACCGGCTATCGGGCCGCGCCCTGGCGCGCTGGCGCTCGCGGCACGTCGGCTTCGTGTTTCAAATGTACAACCTGCTTCCGGTGCTCAGCGCCGAGCGCAACGTCGAGCTGCCGCTGCTGCTCACGGGCCTGAGCCGCAGCGATCGTCGCGAGCGGGCGCGGACGGCCCTCGAACTGGTCGGTCTCGGCGACCGGCTCAAGCACCGTCCCCGGGAGCTGTCGGGCGGCCAGGAGCAGCGCGTCGGCATCGCCCGTGCCATTGTCACCGACCCGACGGTGCTCCTGTGCGACGAGCCCACCGGCGACCTCGACCGCAAGGCCGGCGACGAGGTGCTGGACCTGCTCGGTGCGCTCAACGCGGACCAGGGCAAGACCATCATCGTGGTGACACACGATCCCCACGCGGCGGCACGCGCCAAGCTCACGCTGCACATGGACCGCGGGGCGCTGTCCACGGAACAGGCGGCCTGATGAAATACCTGCCGCTCATCTGGGCCAATCTCAAACGCAAACCGCTGCGCCTGGCTTTCACGCTGCTGTCGGTGCTCGTGGCGTTCTTTTTGTTCGGCTACCTGGCGGCGGTACGCCA
>JAAUYH010055206.1_pt1 | contig 16018 bp, 13 predicted proteins | sample 7278061 | NCBI WGS metagenome assembly JAAUYH01 (sample SAMN14350203, study PRJNA611818) | marine sediment metagenome | isolation source: surface marine sediment (0.6m) | place: French Polynesia: Moorea | collected 2018-08
AGTGTGGGACGTTTTTTAAAATGAAGCCACACTCAAACCACATCGCTATCGTTACTGGTTAAATCCCAAAATTGAGGATCCTTTATTATTTAAAAAGCAAGTCAAATATATCTGTGAATTACATCAGAATGCCTTGAAGTTATTAGAACAAGGAATCCATTTAATTAGTACAGATGAAATGACAGGAATTCAAGCTCTTGAGAGACTATTTCCTGACAAAAAACCCAAAATTAAACAAGTAGAGAAAATCGAATTTGAGTATGAACGTCATGGAACCTTAAGTTTAATTGCCAACTGGGATGTGGCGGTAGGGAAAGTTCTTACCCCCTCCATTGGAGCGACGAGAACGGAACAAGATTTTTCTGAGCATATCCAGAAAACGATTAAGACAGATGAAAAGGGGAAATGGATTTTTATCGTCGATCAACTCAATACTCATAAATCAGAAAGCTTAGTCAAATTAGTGGCATCAAGCTGTGGAATTACTACGGATTTAGGGGTGAAAGGAAAAGAAGGAATTTTACAATCTATGAAGAGCCGCGAGGCTTTTTTGTCTGATGAATCTCATCGGATTCGCTTCGTTTATGTTCCCAAACATACATCTTGGCTCAATCAAATTGAGTGTTGGTTTTCTATCTTAGTTAGACGTTTACTAAAAAGAAGTAGTTTCCGTTCAACTGAAGAGCTATCCCAAAAGATTCTCAATTTTATTGATTACTTTAATCAACATTTTGCCAAGCCGTTCGTTTGGAAATTTAAGGGCTTTAAAGATCATGAATGACTGGCGGGTTATTTCCGCCAGGCTGCACTAGTCTAAGTATTAAGCTTTTGGCAATGAGTTAATATTAGCTATATTAGCTATGCAAGACTTCAGGAAAAAAAGTACGTACAATCAAACTTTGTGTCTAATATAAATGATCTTGAGATTTATGATCGCCTTATTCTTCCAAAATTTCTAGAAATTCCCAAGAGAAGTCGTTTATTTTCCCTAGAACCTATTGGTGTAGGAACACCTTACACAGAAAGCCTTAGCAGTTATCTAAGTCGATTAGCTCAAGAGCATTGTGTTACTCCTCAGAAGTTGATTATGGGAGAAATTGCACCTTTAATTCTGGCTGATAAGTATCAGTCAGAAATGATCTCGAAGAATGTTAGTACTATTTTGGGGAACAGCGATGCTAAACCAGCTATCAACGGAATGAGAGATATGACACGATCGCTTATCCTAGCTTTAGAAAATCTAACTCTACGTCAAGATTTACAGTTTTTGTCTTGCTTAACCTGGAAGAGAGTAATTAGTGATCGTGGATTATTTCGTCAGGAGCGAGCTTGGTGTCCTCAATGTTTCGAGCAATGGCGAGTAGAAAAAAAGACAATCTATGAACCTTTACTATGGTCATTTCGGGATGTTGGTTTTTGTCTCGAACATAATTGTCAGTTAAGCAATCGCTGTTCTCATTGTAGTTCTTCGTTAAAAGCGATCGCTAATTCTTTACATTTAGGGTTTTGCTTTCGGTGTAAGAGTTGGCTTGGCAGCGATCGCGATGATAATCAAGCCTTACTAATTGATGATTTTGAAGACCATCGCCAGACAATAACAGGGATTGGCGATCTAATTGCCATTACTCCGAACTTAATTTTGCCACCGAACCTTCCAGATTTGATGAAAAAACTGCAACTGATTCATTTTTCTTTTGAAAGAGTGGTCGAGCGAGATTTGACTCAGTTTATTGCACTAGGCAAGATTATGGAACAACTGAAAATAACGCTGACTCAGCATGATGACAAGCCCTTAAATCTAATTAAATTGCTCATTCCCGTTTGCGCTCACGCTAAAATATCGATCACGCAATTCTTGAGCGAAGATTTTCAAGCTTTGAGTGCAATTTTATTCAGAAATTTAGAGATCAATTATCGGTTTGGGGCTTTCAGAATAAGCTTTTAGAATGAGTACTTACTCAGTAGTATTCTTCCTAATATTTTTTTATTAAAAGAATATATAAGAAAATTTACCCTTTATATATTGAACGTGCCTCGAAAGGCTTATTGTATTAGAAATAGAACTGAGCTATGGCAATCCGCTCTGGATTCTGAACGACAAAAAGCCGAACTGGTTGTGAATCGGGCATCTTAAAGGCACACCGTTTGCATCTGATTTGGGTTTGCTATAGATCTTTAGTTAGTTTGTGAGAAGTGTTTTGATCGCTGAGGCATTGCAATTACTTACGGAGGAGCTGAACTCTTTTCTTTCGAGAAAGGAACCTCGGTATCGAGGTGAGGAGACGGCTGTGCTATCGGATTTGGTGAATCAGCAAGGCGAATTGGTGATTAATCTCAACGATGGTCAATCGAAACGAGACAACATTATTGTAACCCTGATTAATGTTGAGGAGGAAACAATTGGCAAGGCTCAATTGTCTCACATCCGCAATCCCGATCGCTCTATTGAACATACAAATCCAGAAATCAAGCTGAATTTGTATGTTCTGTTTTCTGCGTTCTCAAGTATGACTGCTGAAGAGCGGTATAGTAACTGCCTAAATCTGATTTCTTATGTAGTCCGTTTTTTTCAATCTAAGAGTGTTTTTAATCACCAAAACGCACCGAACTTGAGTCAGAGCATTGAAAAGCTTGTTGTCGAACTTGTTAGTCCAACGTTTGAGCAACAAAATTATCTCTGGGGAGCCCTGGGTGCTAAATATATGCCTTCTGTCTTGTATAAAGTTAGAATGCTGACGTTCCGAGAGGTTGAGGAGGCAATTCCCAGTAGTCTGATTGAGGAAATTCAAGTGAACCAAACCTACCAGCCATGAGAGATTACTATAAACCTTTGTTTTCCATCGAGTGCGCCCATGGGTTTTATATAGGGGAGGTCTGTCGAGATCTCGCAATCGAACCGACAGCCGAATGTTCAGTGCAATTGGGTCGGCATCGGTTGCTATTTAAACCGCAGGAGACAGGAGGAATTGTCATTGGGGGGCAACGTAATATTGGAACTGAGACTTCGCCAATTCTCGAACCACAGGTTGCGATCGCCCCTGACACTATCTTTACTTTTCAATTGCGACTCAAAAACCCAAACTTCCTAACGATTACCAACGTCGATCAAAGTCAAATCAAACCATTCTCAGGTTTTGTCTTTTTCAATGCACCAGGTACTCCCGAAACCACTGATGGAACTATCCGAACGGTTCAAGTTCACAAGGGTGCCTTGAGAAGTCCGTTAGGATTTGTGGGAAAGGTGTTTCGGTATGCAATTGTCTCTGGACTAGATGTGACGACTGTTGCCGTTCACAACGCAGCGGGACAGAAATTGTTCCAGATTAATCTGCTTCCTCAACTATCTGAGGCAAGAATTGACCTGAACGGGTTTCCGGAAGGAATTTATCACCTTCGCAGTTTCAATGCCTCTGGTACAGAGGTTGCGAATGAAACAGTATTTGTCAGCGATGCCTATCCCTTACCTCAGCTTTTTGGGTTTCTGCAAGTGCGCTATCGCGACGATCTGCTGCAAGGCAGTGAAGAGGGACTGGTGTTTTCCCTGGCATTTGAGAATCGGCAAATTACCTGGGTCTATAAAATCGATGTGAAGGATAGTGATTCGGGACATCCAGATACATTGGATCCTAATAACATTCAGTTGCAATCTGAAAACCTTGCTTTTAAACGATCGCAAATTGCAGAAAAGGTAACATTTACTTCTAACCAGCCCATTGCAATGCAGCAAAAACCCTACCAGGGGATTCAACTCACTCATTCTACTCCTTCCACTAATGGCTCAGAAACCACAAACACTTTGATTCCCCATATGCCCAATCCTGAAACCCGTCATCTTGTGAAAGAAGGAGCTTCTGATTTCCGTGCTGAAATGTACTTAACCATTCGATAGCAGTTAGGACTGACACTATGGCTTACAAAACTCCAGGCGTTTACGTTAAAGAAAAGTCGATCTTTCCCCCCTCTGTTGCCCAGGTAGCAACGGCAATTCCTGCTTTTATTGGATATACTGAGAAGGCGGACGATCGGGCTAAAGGTGATTTACTGTTGCAGCCCAAGAGGATCACCTCACTCCTGGAATACCGCCAATACTTTGGGGAATCGCCTACCCTCAATATTTCCAAGGTAAAGATCGACAGCAATAATGTCCTGGTGGAAGCAAAGGTTCAACCCAAGTACTTCCTGTACGATAGTCTACGGCTATTTTTCTTAAATGACGGCGGTGAGTGTTACATCGTCTCAGTTGGGAAGTATGGGAAACCGATTGAACTTGGCGATCGCGCAAACCCAACCTCAACCCCAGGATTGGATGTAGGACTGGCGGTATTAGAAACGGAAGATGAACCAACCATACTTCTGTTTCCAGATGCTGTTTTGTTGAGTAATGCTGATGATTTATACACGCTTCAGGTCAATGCTCTGTCCCAATGCAATGCTCTCAAAGATCGGGTTGTCATTTTTGACTTACGGGAAGGCACAAGCAGCAATTGGTATGAGAAGGTGGGTGCAAAAGATTTCCGAAGCAAAATTGGCACCACTAACCTCAAATATGGAGCCGCCTATACGCCCCACCTGAAAACCAACTTGTCCAAGAACATCCGCTATAAAGACATTCGCAATAATACTGCCCAACCAAATCGGTTCACCCGCTCCGGAGCTCCGATTACTCTAAAAGCACTTACAACCAGTATCAGCGCTCCTGACCAGCGTAATGAGGTTCAGGAGTTGATTGATAAGTTGGATACAGCAGTCGATGATGTCGAATTGATGGAGAACGAGTTGTTCGGAGATGGAACAGATACACTCAAAACCAAAATCAAGATGTCACCATTTGTAGTCCCGGATACGCAAAGTAGGAATCTGCGACTAGCCTTCGATTACCTATACAATGTCGCAGCCTCTAACAATACGACCCCCAGTAACTACTACAACTTACTTGATTTTCTATACAACATCGTTGTCATTGCCGATGGCTGGTTCTTTGACACTACTTCATCCAGCCATACCTCTACTGGGACTGGGAGCTTCCAAGCAGAGGCAGAAAATCAAATCTTTCCAGGTTTTAAGGTTGCAATTACCAACCTTATCGCCTTTGATAAGGGGGCTGAAGCTGCAATGCATAATGCTGCGTTTAATCGGTTTCTGACTTTTGCTAATGGTGTCACTCGCGCAAAATATGCCCCTGATGCATTATGGACTGAGGCGGGGAGCCCTGCGGCGAACAATAAGCCCTTTGCCGGACAAACGAGCAATGCTGAGAGGAGAAGTCAAAGCCTGCCTGTGATTAGGGATCTTTTCCAACAGGTAATTACGGCTGTGGATGGGTTGATTGGATTGGGGAATTCCCGGATGAAGGCGCGGGAAGAGAATCTGTTGACCCAGTTTCCAGTTTACAAAAATCTGGTTGAACAAATGAATCAAGAGTTGTCTACTATTCCTCCTAGTGGAGCGATCGCTGGTATTTATGCCCAGGTAGATGCCAATCGAGGAGTTTGGAAAGCCCCAGCAAACGTTAGCCTCAATGGTGTTGTAGGTCTCACCTATAATTTCACTGAGGATGAAACCGACAAGTTAAATGTCGATGTTGATTTTGGTAAATCGATCAACGCCATTAAATTTTTTACAGGGATGGGCTTTATGGTTTGGGGTGCCCGTACCTTAGCCGGAAATGACAACGAATGGCGTTACATCTCAGTACGGCGCTTCTTCAACATGGTGGAAGAATCGGTCAAGAAGTCCACCATGTGGGCAGTATTTGAGCCGAATGATGCCAATACCTGGGTCAAAGTGAAAGGCATGATTGAGAACTTCTTGACCTTACAGTGGCGTGCGGGTGCTTTGCAGGGAGCAAAACCAGATGAAGCCTTTTTTGTCAAGGTCGGTTTGGGGGAAACCATGACCCAATTAGACATTCTAGAAGGAATAATGAATGTGGAAATTGGCATGGCGGTGGTGCGTCCAGCAGAATTCATCATCCTGACGTTCTCCCATAAGCTAGTGCAGTCGTAATGGAGGAATAACCCATGGCAGATTACCCATTGCCCGCTTTTCACTTTTCTGTGGACTGGGGAGGGACAAAGCTCGAATTTTCTGAAGTCAGCGGGTTGAATATCGAAACCCAGGTAATTGAATATCGACATGGTCTGAGCCCTGAATTTTCCATGACCAAAATGCCGGGAATTCAAAAGTTTGGCAATATCACGCTGAAACGTGGCATTTTCAAGGAGGATAACGAATACTATGAATGGGTCAACACCATCAAGATGAATACGGTCGAACGGCGAGATCTTACCATCCAGTTGCTAGATGAGGAGCATAATCCAGTGATGATTTGGAAAGCGAAGCAAGCCTTCCCAGTAAAGCTGGAAGGAGCTAGCTTAAAAGCCTCTGGGAATGAGGTAGCGATCGAATCGATGGAAGTCGCTCACGAAGGTTTAACTGTTAGTTTGTCTTAGGAATGTTTGGTTATGGACAACGAATATCCACCAGTTGGCTTCCACTTTAAGGTTGAATTCATGTTACCGGAAGTGACAGGGGAAGACCGAGAAGCCAGATTTCAGGAGGTGAATGGTTTCGGCAAGGAACTGGCTGTTGAAGAATACAGAGAAGGAGGTGAAAATCGCTATGCCCATCGTTTTCCAGGACCTGCAAAATATTCTAACTTAGTACTCAAACGGGGACTGTTGTTGAATTCTAACCTGATTGCCTGGTGCTTTGATGCCATTGACAAATTTATTTTTAAACCGGCTGATGTGACGGTGACGTTACTGAATGAAGAGCGCGAGCCAATTATGGCCTGGGACTTTGTAGGTGCTTATCCTTTGAAGTGTTCCACGACCGATCTGAAAGCCCAGGAAAATAGTCTGGTCGTGGAGACATTAGAACTAGCCTACCGTTATTTCAAGCGAAAGGATGTCTAATTATGCCTATTGAAATCCGAGAAGTCGTTATCAGAGCTCAAGTGCGGGATGCTCAAAGCACCGCTAATCGTGCTGCTGCGGGAGCTACTCAACACCCCACTGACCTAGAAAACCTGATTCAGGAATGCGTCAATCAGGTCATGCAAATCCTTGAAGATAAGAAAGCAAGATAGATGCCAGAAACAAGCGGAAAACTCACCAAACTGAAAATTAAGTGTTATTCCGATGGCCACTACACTGACGAAGTCGGCGAAGGCGAATTTGTTGTCCTGTTTAACCCCAACCGCTATAAGACGCACTACGAGATTGAATATGGTAGGGAACGACAAGCTTCTGGGACTTCTGCCAATGCTCCCTCATTTTCCAATATGAAATCTCAGGAGTTATCTCTAGAGTTTTTCCTAGATGGTACAGGGGTCGCAACTGGTCAACAGGAAGATGTGCAGCAGAAGGTCGATGAGTTTCTATATACGGTCTATGAATATGACGGTGAAATCCACAGCAACCGTTATCTGCGCCTAATTTGGGGAACTCTGGTATTTGATTGTGTACTTAAATCAGCAGATATTACCTATAACCTGTTTAATTCATCTGGAAAGCCATTGCGTGCCACAATCAGCGCTAAGTTCTTGGGTTTTGTCAACGACGAACTGCGGGAGAGGCAAGAAGGGAAAAAGTCACCGAATGTGACCCATGTGCGTCTAGTGGAAGGGCGCGATCGCCTTGACCGTATGACCCACCAGATTTACAAAACCCCGAACTATTATATTGACGTGGCTCAAAAAAACGGACTGACCAGTTTCCGCAAACTTAAAACTGGACTGCAATTAATGTTTCCACCTGTTGTCACTGTTGTCAAGGAGAAAAGCTAATGGTAAATGCAACTCTCCTCCCCACTTCCCAATCCACCGTGCCTAGTTTTACTGTCTTTGCTGACGGTACTGAGCTACCCGGAACGGCTAATATTGTCTCTCTCTTGGTCAATAAAACGGTGAATCGGATTCCTACGGCTCGAATTGTCTTTAAGGACGGGAAGGAAGCCAGTCAGGACTTCCCCTTAAGCAATGGTGATGCCCTGTTGCCGGGGAAAGAAATTGAAATTACGGCAGGATACCACAACGACAACGAATCGATTTTTAAAGGGGTTGTGGTGAAACACTCTATCCGGGTTGGTAGCAATCACCAAAGCTACCTAACGGTGGAGTGCAAAGATCCAGTTTACCGCCTGAGTATCGGACGCAGAAATCGCTATTTTACAGATACGAAAGATAGCGAAGCAATCGCAGACCTGCTCGAATCCTATAACCTAGAAAACCAGGTGGAAGCCACCCCCGTTATTCACCGCGAACTGGTGCAGTACAACACCAGCGATTGGGATTTTTTGGTTTCCAGGGCAGAAATCAACGGCAAGCTGGTGCTGGTCGATGGTGGTACAATGGCGATCGCCAAACCCGATTTTACGGCAGCTCCAGTGGTGACGCTCACCTATGGCGCGACGATTCAGAGCCTTGAAGCAACTCTGGATGCCACCCACCAGCACAGTACGGTGAGTTGTGTCGCTTGGGATCCTGCCGTTCAAAAACTGGCAGAATCGGAAGGGGAAACTTCAACAGTGGAAGAAGCTGGGAATTTATCCGCCAGTGACTTGGCGGGGGTTGTTTCGGCGGAAACCCGACAATATCGCCATACGGGGAACTTACCTGCGGATGAGTTACAGTCCTGGGCGAGTGCCCAAAAACTGAAAAATGTCCTCTCTAAACTTCGGGGGGTAGTTAGGAGCAAGGGCTTGCCCCAGGTAAAACCGGGCAGCATTGTGGAACTGGCGGGAGTGGGCGATCGCTTCAATGGCAAGGTTTTAGTTTCTGGCGTGCGGCACGAACTTAGCGACGGCACCTGGGATATGGACATCCAGTTTGGCTTATCCCCCGAGCTGTTTACCCAGGAATACGATGTCACGGATTTACCAGCTGCGGGATTACTCCCGGCTGTCAATGGTTTGCAAATTGGAGTAGTGTCTCGACTGCAGGACGATCCCGCCGATGATGAAGTTCGGGTGCTGGTCAAGATGCCCATTGTCGATCCTGACGCCGAAGGGGTGTGGGCACGGGTTGCCAGCCTAGATGCTGGGGAGGAACGAGGAGCATTCTTCCGTCCGGAAATTGGGGATGAAGTGGTGCTGGGTTGTCTTAACGACGATCCCCGAAAACCGATCATTCTGGGTATGTTGAACAGTAGCAAGAAACCTGCGCCGGTTAAGGCCTCAGATGACAACCCGGAAAAAGGCTTCTACACCCGGAAAAAACTTAAGTTAGTGTTCAACGATGAACTAAAAAGCATCCGCCTGGAAACACCCCAGGGATACGTGCTGCAATTGAGCGAGGATGAAGCATCAATCCTGATTCAGGATGGCAATAACAACAAAGTGGAACTGAAATCTGACGGAATTGCCCTCGAAAGTGCTGGAGACATTCAGATTAAAGCCACTGGCAATGTCAAGATTGAAGGTACCAGTATTGAGATTGCAGCAAATTCTAACTTCAAAGCCACTGGCAACAGTAGTGCGGAATTGTCGTCCCCTGGTCCTGCCAAAATCCAGGGTAGTATAGTCAGAATTAACTGTTAGAATTAACTATTTTTTACCTTTTTAACTTGATACTTTTTACTTTTCGTCCCTATGCCAGCAGCAGCTAGAGTTCTCGATCCCACAAACCACGGAGGCACAATCGTCGGTCCCGGAGTGTCTAATGTTCTGATTGCGGGAATGCCTGCGGCAGTTGCCGGGGATACCCATCTTTGTGCCTTACCCCCTACCAGTCATCAACCCACCTCTAGTCCCTTCCCAACAGGCAGTACAACAGTGCTGATCGGAGGCAAACCTGCCTTACGAACCAGCGATATCTGTGGCTGCGGAGCAATGGCAGCCGTGGGTGCAACAAACGTTATGATTGGAGGTTAAGATGGCAACTTTAGATTTCGTTGGCACTGGCTGGAGCTTTCCACCGACCTTCAACCGTCAAAACCAAACTGTAGAAATGGTCAGTGGCATCCAGGATATTAACGAGAGCTTACATATCCTGCTTTCAACCACCATAGGGGAACGGGTGATGCAGCCACTCTATGGCTGTAATCTAAGGCAATTCCTCTTTGAACCTACGAATACCTCCATCGAGGCCCACATTAAAAAGATTGTACAAGATGCCATTCTCTACTTTGAACCACGGATTCGCCTGGAACAAATCCGTCTGGATACAGATTCGGAGGAGGGCAGGATAGAAATCACTGTAGAATACACAATCAAAGCCAGTAATTCTCGGAGTAACTTTGTCTATCCCTTCTATATTCGGGAGGGAACGAACCGATGAAATCAGATTGCTATAAGCTAAATCCATTGCAACGGGGCGGTACCAGTCAAGATGGGCGATCGCTCAAGGCTCTGCTTTCTACCTATATCCCCATCGATGAGCGGCAAATTGAAGACCTGATTAGCTTTACCGAACGCTATGCCACGCTATTGACTTACTACAATACCCAGAATCAGGTGGAAGGAGACTGGCAACCTTTCATCAGTAGCGATCTTTCTACAATTCTGGCTAATGTTTCAAAACGTAATTATAAAAATATCAGCGAAACCTTTGAACAGTATCTGCAATACCTTACAGCAGAACTGACAGCTAATCGCTATAAACCTCTATTTAATATTCTCTTTAGTCTGTTTTGGGAAATTGAGCGGATGAATCATCCGACACTCTTTAATACTCCCTTCAAGCAAGATTTAAACAATGAGATCGCAGGTAGGCTGAATAGCGACTTCAAGCAGTTGATTGCCTCTTATAAAGCGGGTGTCAGTGGAGAGCTGGTATCCAGAGCCCCCGTCAGTGCTTCCACTCAAGATGCTTTTCAGTTTCAAGATGTAGCATGGGTTTTGAACCAGTCATTCTCCAGAGTCTGGATTGTCAAAACGAACGAAACTGATGTCATTAATAGTTGGACTGATTATCACACAACTTACATTAGTGCAGATGATCGCATTTATGGCGATCCGGGGTGGGACAAATCGAGGCAGATTGATTTTTCTCTGGCATCCATTAAAGGTATGTTCAACCGGGCTTATGCTGCCTATGTTCGGTTAATCCATCGTGCCGAAAATCATCTGAGGCATAGCCTGGAGCAATACTCGCAGCACTCACCCTATAATGTTCTACTGCTGACATTTTTTCCGTTATTTGCCTATGCTCAAGATGACTTGAAGCAACTGACCGATAGTCACCTGCGATTCTATTTTGAACAAGTACTTCGACTCAAAACGAAGCCTGCTGTGCCAGATTCGGTGCATCTCCTGCTTGAACTCGCAAAAAACAAAGAAATACATCGGATTCCATCCGGTACGGTCTTGAAAGCTGGGAAGGATAAGACTGGTAAAGATCTGATTTATACCGTTGATAGTGAACTCGTTGTCAATACCGCTCAAATTGACAGCCTAAAAACCATTTTTATTGATACCAATGACACAATGGTCGGGGTGTTTGATAACTCCAAGGACGGATTGGGTACAAAACTGGAGCCTGATAACCCCCAATGGCAACCGTTTGGGCAACTGCAATCGGGTTTATCTATCCCGACAATGCAACGCTCTGAAATTGGATTGGCGATCGCTGCCCCCATACTGCGACTTAAAGCAGGCAAACGAGTAATCACGTTGAAGTTTTTTCTCAAAGCGGATGCAACACTCAACAGCATCACGTCGGAGGACCTGCTCAAAAATAATCTCCAGGTGCAACTGAGTGGGGAGAAGCAATGGATTCCTTGTAGTGAACTATCTAAGGACAAACTTTTGAGTGCTAAGATCATCCGATCGGGTGACTCCAGCGTTCTAAAACGGATTGAGATTGAAATCACGCTGAATCAGGGGGTCGATCCCATCGTGGACTACAATCCGTCCAATTTGAAAGGTGGCTTCACAACCCCCTATCCCATTGCCCAGATTCGTATTAAGAAAACAGCCTTTCGGAATGTCTATGAACTTTTACGGCAATTGCAAATCGAGAGGATAGAAATCACCACAATAGTCACAGAGTTACAAGACTTGGTATTGCAGAACGATTTGGGTGTGTTAGATGCCAGCCAACCTTTCCAGCCCTTTGGCCCTCGACCGAAGGTTGGCAGTACCTTTTACATTGGCACCCATGAAGCTCTGAGCAAAAAGCTGACTTCCCTCAATTTTACAATTCAATGGCAGGGAGTCCCAAGTACCAGCTTTTTGCAACATTATTCCTACAAGGGGGGTACTCCCTCTCCCTATGTCACTGTTAAGGACAACAGTAATTTTAAAGTCGAAGCAGCCATTCTTCAAAAAGGAAGTTGGAGCCCATCTGACGATGCTCCTCTTCCCCTGTTTAAGAGTGGTAAGGGGAAAGTCAGTAGTGAAAGCGAGTTAAAGATCTCCTCGTCACTCCCAGATGCTAATCCCGAACTGCCAACTTTCAATAGCTACAGTCTGGAGTTCAAAGGTGGATTTTTGCGGTTGATATTGAGCAACCCACCGGAAGCATTTGGGCACGATCAGTATCCAAAACACTACACCCAACAAGTGATTAAACTATCGCGGGGAAGCAAAACCGATGAGCTGCCTAACGAACCTTACACCCCGACGATCCAATCCATCACCTGTAATTACAGGGCAACGGCTGAGATTCAGTTTGGCAGTAATGGGAATGCAACAGCCGAGCAATTTTTTCACCTCTTGCCCTTCGGTTACCGCACTGTGACTGAAACAGCTCCCTTTCTGGTACCGCAGTTCGTACATCAAACTGCAACCAGTAAGGCTAAGGCAATTCAGGGTGCTTTATATATTGGCATTGTAGCCATCAAGCCCCAACAGACCCTTTCTATTCTGTTTCAAGTGGCAGAAGGGACAGAAGATCCAATAGTCGATCCTCCCCACGTAGTCTGGTCTTATCTATCCCAAAACGAGTGGAAATTATTGGACAAAGACTCGGACAAAAACGTTCTAGCTGACTCTACCAATGGACTTTTAGATTCTGGCATTATTCGCTTTCGTATCCCAGCCGATGCCAATGATACTAATACTCTCATGCCCAAAGGAAAGTATTGGTTGCGAGCCTCCATTGCCGAAGAGTCAGATAAAGACTACCGCGCGATTCCCCAACTGATTGGGATTCATGCCCAGGCAATCCGTGCCACTTTTAGCAACCGGAACAACGACCCCTATCACCTAGCAACCCCATTGCCAGCAGGCTCCATTAGCAAGTTGTTGAAACCCGATGCTGCTATCAAAGTCCTCAGCCAACCCTATGCCTCTTTCAATGGCAGGATGGAAGAAGATTCCCCTGTATTTGCTAATCGGGTGAGTGAGCGATTACGCCATAAAAATCGGGCAATCACCCTCTGGGATTATGAACGGCTGGTACTGGAAGAATTCCCATTTCTTTATAAAGTCAAATGCCTGAATCACACCAATGAAGACACCGAATTGGCACCGGGTTCTGTGCGTGTGGTGGTAGTACCGAATATGCGGAACCTCAAGGCAGGTAATCTATTTCAGCCCAAGGTCAGCAATGGCATTCGGAGCAAAATTAAGAAATTTTTATGCAAGCTGAATTCTGATTTCGTTGATTTGAAAGTAGAAAATCCCCGCTACGAAGCGATTGAGGTGAATTGTAAGGTCCAATTCTTCCAAGAGAGATATGACAAACTTTTTTATCAAAATCAACTGAAAGAAGATATTAAGCAATTCCTGGCTCCCTGGGCATTTGATGCCAGTAAAGGAGTTGACTTTGGTGGCTCACTGCACCAGTCCGTAATCCTTAATTTTGTGGAGAATCTGCCCTATGTAGATTACGTCACCGATTTCATTTTGGATGTCTATTTTGATGATGGTAGTCCTCCTAGAAATCAGGTTTCTGAAGTGGTTGCTGCTACCTCTCGTTCCATTCTGACCAGTTACCAAGATCACAATATCAATCTTATTCCTTCAGCCTCCTAGAATATTCTATGCCACAGAGTCAGTCGATATTCAAGTTTCGCAAACTGCCACCCAGCCAGGATTTTAATTTCCTGCGACAGAAGGGACTGGAGTATATTCAGCAATTGGGTTCGGCTCTCTGGACGGATTACAATCTGCACGATCCGGGGATCACTATTCTAGAGGTTCTCTGTTATGCCATTACGGAACTGGGCTACCGCACCCACTTTGATATTCGGGATATTCTGGCTCGCCTGCCTGAAGACCCCACCAAGGACTTCTTTACAGCAGCGGAGATTCTCACCTGTAATCCGGTGACGCTCCTTGACTTCAGGAAGCTGATGATTGACCAGGAAGGGGTACAGAATGGCTGGCTACATAATACTTACAATCCTACCCCACCCCAATCTCCCCAACCTGCATTCTATTACAACTGTGCTGATATCGATCAGTCTTATGACATTAAGCTTCACAATGCCACAGGATTTAAACCCAAGCTGTTGAATGGTCTGTATAATGTGTCGCTGCAACTGGAAGATGATGAGGTTTTTGGCGACCTGAACACAACCGTTATGGACTTGCAGGTAAGTAATTCCAGTGCTCAGACGTCACCCGTAAAGGTCGTGTTGCCTGCGATCGCTATTGAATTTCCCTTCTGGGACGATCCACTCCTCACCATCTTGGATTACGGAACAGTGACCAAGGCAACTCTAAGTAACTACGAGAATAATGCTGGTCAGATTTCTTTTGACTTGACATTTGAGTTTGATGATGATGACAACAAGGCAATCAAGATTCAAGGAATTCGGTTGCTAAAGGACTCTAGATCGGCTGTTGTGATTGAACAAGCTGATATTGAAGAAGAGTTTCAATCGACTGAGAATAAATCCTTTGGGGTCATTGTATCTGGACGATTGAAGGAAATCCTCAAGATTTTTCGCAATGTGTACTGTGTGCTGCATCAATATCGCAATCTGTGTGAAGATTATGTTCGATTTCAGGTTGTTAGAAGTCAGGATATTGCGCTGTGTGCCGATATCACCGTCAAGCCAGATGCCGATCTGGAGGAAGTGCTGGCACAGATTTATTTTGAGATCGATCGCTTTTTGGCACCGCCCGTTCGCTTCTACTCCCTGGCAGAAATGTTGCAACAGGGTAAATCCCCCGACGAGATATTTGAAGGGTTGGTGCTAGAACATGGGTTTATTGATTCGCGAGAACTGCAACAGTCTACCCGAAAGTCCGAAATTCATGTCTCTGACCTGTATCGTATCATCATGGCGATCGAGGACGTGATTAGTGTGAAAGATCTGCTGGTAACGAATTACCTGGATGGCATTGCCCAGACAGATGGAGAACGATGGTGCTTGCAATTGGAAGGTGAGTTTCACCTGAATTTCCGTGCTGACCAATCCAGAGTACTATTCTATAAAGATGTGTTACCCTTCCGAGCAGATAAACTCCAGGTAGAGCGGTTACTGCGAGACTTGAAAGCTGCCCATAGTAAACCCAAACTAAAACGCAGCGAACAAGATTTACCCATCCCCACAGGCAATTATCGGCACTTGAGTCAGTATGTCTCAATTCAGAATGACTTTCCTCTAGTTTATGGCGTTGGGGCGGAGGGACTACCCACTACCGCCAGCGATCTGAGAAAGGCACAAGCTAAACAACTAAAAGCTTTTCTCCTGTTTTTCGATCAGTTGCTGGCAAACTATCTAGCCCAACTGGATGAGGTGAAAAATCTCTTATCGGTGGGAGCTACTAGCGATCGCACTTACGCTGTTCAACCCCTCTACAAACAGCCTGAAGAGGCAGATCAAGATGATTTTCCCAATGTTGCCGATTTACTGAAACCGTTTGTGGAATTGACCTCTTCTGACTGGGATGGGTTTCGCAAAAACCGTAATAATAACTATCTACAAGCACTGCGCCAGTTTGCCGAAACCGAAGACCAGTTTGCCGAGCGTAAAAACCGCTTTCTGGATCACCTAATTGCCCGCTTTGGCGAGTCCTTCACCGATTATGCCGTGCTGATGTACAGTCTGTCAGGCAAGAAATCCTCTGCCGAACTGATTCGAGACAAGCAGGCATTCCTGTCCAGCTACCCAGAAATCAG
>JAAUYH010203572.1_pt1 | contig 16014 bp, 34 predicted proteins | sample 7278061 | NCBI WGS metagenome assembly JAAUYH01 (sample SAMN14350203, study PRJNA611818) | marine sediment metagenome | isolation source: surface marine sediment (0.6m) | place: French Polynesia: Moorea | collected 2018-08
AGAACGCGATGTGGTTGTTCCACGCGATGACCGCTTGGGGTATGGAGCTGATCGCCTCTCGATGAACAGACTCCTCCCAGGTGCGCCCGAAGAATTCCCGGCGGAAACCACCAGGATACCTTATGCTCTTAAATCTTTTAACCTCCGCTATCACTTCCTGCTGCCATTCCTTAATACCAGGGAACGCCGCGAAGTATGCCTCTTGTATCTCCCTTGCCTCTTTCAGCTTGATGTTAAGCAGCCGCGAGAGGGTGTGGGGTGGCGCCATGTAGTTACTCGCATGTTGCACCCGCTTGCTCATATCCCGCATAGAGAACCTGCCGATGAACTTGGGCCTGGTGGCCAACGCTAGATCTTTGGTGAACACGCCGGTCCAAGGTTGATCCCTCCAGATCAGCTTAGCTACCTCCAAGTGGGTGTCGCCCTCGTTGTGCGCCTTGATGTAATTCTCATCTCCGCTGCGGTAGGCCACCACATAGGACTCCGCTCTGTCCTGGTCTCCCTGCAGTATGTCCATCCCCGCGTCAGGTACCAGCATGATTCGCAGCTCCTTCTTGAGCTGCTGTAGGTTCGCTCCAGTGTTAAAACAGGTCTTGGATGCGCTGAACCGAAAGGACTTTGTGCCGCCTACTCCATAGCTTGTCCGTATCCTGCCGTGGTCGAGTTTCGCTTCAATCATGCTGAGATCCTTCTTGATCTCTCGGTACTTGAGGAACAGTTGAGCCAATCTAGCACACCTGTCCAATCGCCTCTTCTTAGTCAGTTTGAACCCTGACCTAACGCCCTTGCCTTCCCGTATGTATTGCGCAATAGAGGTGTCCAGCTTTGGAAATCCTTTGTCTAAAGGTACGGTGCCTTTGGCTATCCGCTCTAGTGTGGCGCCATCCACCCCCACTTTACCTGTGCTCTTGCTGCGTTGGGGCTTAAGTTCCAGTTTATCGTAGAACAGCGCCTTAGTTTGGGGAGCACTGTTCGGATTGACCGGTTCCGCGGCTATCTGGGCTAGCTTAACCTTGATCTGTTCCAGCTCCGCGTTCAGGTCGAGCTTAAGCCGCTTCCGTGCGTTCAGGTCTACTCGTATGCCGCGGGATTGGACAGCCAGGCAGCAGGCCTCTAACGCCATCTGCGCGCCGTACACCATGCGACTCGACTCATCTAGCATAGGCTGCAGCGTACTGTAGGCTCCGATCGTAGCGGCTACGTCCAGGGCGTTATAGTGCCACCTGGCTGCGGCGTCAATCTTAGTTGGCATCTTTCTTCCACAGCAGGAAGCGCACTATCGCCTTAATGTGGCGTGCGGCAGACTTAGGACTTTTCTCCTGCTCTGCCCACGCCTTGGCATAACTGTTATACAGCAGCTCATTGTCCCTCATCTGCATCTCCTTGGCGGTGCTCCACAGCTTGCCATCATCGCTCTTGTACATTGTTACTTCTTTATCCATCGTTGCTCCTCTATGTTGCATTACTGATCTGTAGTGTTCGTATACTCGGTCTATGTTCTCTTTCACGAGACTAGTCCTAGAATGTATTCAATCTGGTTGTCAATTACGTTGGTAGGTTGTCCTTGTGCTATGTGTTGTTTCAGTTCCTCCACGCGTTGCCTTACATTTGAGTAGAAGATGCTGAACGCCTCGGCTCGGGCTTCCTCCAACTCCCCGTTGTTAAAGCGCTCAACACTCTTGAAGCTGTTGAACTCTATCTTGGTTAAGATCTTCTGCTCCGTTGTGTAGAATATCTGCCGTACCTTCACCCGCTCCGCTTCCCAACTTGGTGGGAGGGTTACAGGAGGTGGGGGTGGTGGGGGTGGTGTAAATTCATTCATCTTTTCCTCTAGTCCTCCTTCTTCGTGCTCTTACGCCCCGCTCCTGCCATCTTCCAGCTTGGAAGGGTTAAATGGAGCGAAGCTATTGTTCCTAGATCTTTCTTGAGTTCCGGCCATAACGAATGGTGTAGTATTCTTGTATCATCAAACCAACCGTTCGTTCTGACTCCCCATTTTTCCCAGATCCACTGGGTATCATAACTTCCATTCTGCATAACCTTATGTTTTGGTCCCTCCAAAAAGTCGGCAATGGCTGTGTATACTTTGGCTTCAGCATAATCTGTCTTCCAGTAGGGCTGTAGGGTGTTAGGGTCTAGGAGCGGCACACACATCGCCTGCTCCATGTGATCGGCGAAACCTATGCAGTCAATCCTGCCCTTCACAGTCTCGATGTCTACGGCGGTTAGCTCTCCCAACCCATCCAGGAAGTTGACCACTTGGTATGGCCACTTAGGTATCTTGACGTCGATGTGAACCTCTCGAATCTCCGGATAGGCTGACTCTCGTGCCGCTTTCTTCAGATCACTCATTACCAGCGGAGCATCGCTGTAACTGCGCAGCAGGTAGCTTGGGTGGTACGTGGGGATCACCTTAAGCCCATGGATGCCCTGCTGTATGGTCCCGCGAAGCTTCTTCATCGCGCCGAACGGTGCCACATCAAGCATCATCCAAGTAGCTGTAGCCCCCAAGGCTACAACCACATTAGGCGCCACCAGGTTAAGGTCTCGTAGCAGCCGAATCTTCTGCCGTTCGTATTCCTCTATGGGTAGGTAGCTCCCCCTATCTACAGGTACAGGGTGGGTCGCATCACTGCGCGGTTGACATATGTTCGTGACATCATTCCCCGGTAGCTTATAGTCGAACACGTTTGTGATCAGGCACTCGCTCCGCTCGATGCCCGAGCGCGCTAGCAGAGAGTTGAACAGACGCCCAGCAGGACCAACGAACGGCTTGCCTAAAGCCTCCTCTTCCGTACTTGGAGCTTCACCGACAAAGGCTATCTTACAGTCGCCGGTCGGTAGTTGGGCGGGCACCTTAATCATTTAAGACCCACTTCATCGCCTTGACTAAGAGCGAGCAGATCAGGCCCATACCTAGCACAAAGAACAACACGGGAGCTATAACCGCGCTGCCTCCGAAGACCACAAGTAACATGCCTAGCAGTAGTAATATTTCAATCATGGTTCCCTCCAAAAGGGGGCTAAGCCCCCCAAGTGTTTAGTCGATAGGCATCAAGCGGGTTACTACACTGCTCTTCGTGCCCTGGTACTCATCGGTTTCGATGTTGAAGCGCGCAGGATAGTAGTCTGGCTTGATTGACTTGAAGATATCCTCAAGCGGCTTGTTAACTACGTCTACGCCAAGTTTGGACAGGGTGCGCAGGAGGTTCTTCACATCCCGCCGGTTATAGAACAGCTTGTTGTAACCGGCTAGCGTTTCCTCCGATGCACCGCTGGACAGGAATTGGTCAGCAGCATTCTCATCGATGACGTCTACAGCTTCAGTGCACTTGACGTAGAGGACCACGCGGGTGTACTCCTTACCATGTCTGTCGGTGAGTGCTTCACCGTCCCTGTCTTTGTAGTATGCGGCGCGTGCGAGTGTTCCGTCCCAGATACCTTCAGGTACTAGGGTTTCTTCGAGGTCTTCAAACGGGCCGTTAAGTAGATCAGATAGATCTGGCATTATTTATCTCCTTGGAAATGTTTTAAAATTGACCACAATTGGTCGACAGGCACCTCGGCGGGCACCTTGCTCTTCTTAGATAGTGGAACCTTCACGTCCACATCTTCCTCTGGCACTGTCCTGATCACGCGTTTAGCGGCAGGACCGGCGCCAATTCTTTGGCACTGCAGGATCATGTTGAAATATCCACCCACCTTCGGCGGTAGCTTCTGACCCAACGCTATGGGGTAGCGCATCATTGCGTTTGGCGGGAGACGCCTAGCAGCCGTGGGGTTGTCAATCACGTTGCCTTGGTTGTCCATCGTTTCAGTGACATCTTCCATGTTCAGCCGACTCAGGTGGGCGGTGCAGATGAAGTTCACGTTGCTTGCCTTGAACATATCAAGCGTTCCCTCAATGCGCTGCATGGCATCGCCCCAATCCTTGAACGTTCGCTGCTTACCCAGCGTCTTGCGCTTGTACTGGGTGTGGTACATGATGGCCGCGCCAAAGGCGGTGAGGGGGTCTAGTACGAACCAGTAGTTGTCCGGCCACTCCTCCGGCTTGCCGTAGCTCTCCCCCGTCTCTGAATCTACCCACTCTTTAGCCAACTGGGTGAAGCGACTGAATGCCTTGGGTATGGACTTGATTGTGGGTGTGCCCGCTTCGTTGTATACGATCGGGTCAACCAGCGTCTCGTAATGTATGTGCTTCAGCGCTTCTCTACTTACAAACTGAGGTATAGCATTCAGGTTGTTATCGAAGTCCGCTATAAACAGCTCCTGTCCGGCCTCAGCTAACTTAGCGATGGCTGTTGTCTTACCGCTCCCGCTATCCCCCACGATAAGGACTCTGCGGGTCGGTTGATATTGGTCTAATGTTGGCACTAGGGCAGTCCCCTCTCATACTTGACCTTGACCCATATTGCTGTCCGGGGGAGGGTCACCCACTCCATGTTTTGATCCTGTACTTGGAATGATAGAGGTGTGTTCTCCGGCATATCATAGGTATCCTGTAGATGCTGGGATATAATACTCTCCAGATCCGTGCCGTCTAATCCGTATTTAATTATCATGTTTTCCTCACTTTATGTCTTCTCCGCTCGAAGTTACAGCAACCTGTTGCCCAGATTGGATCGTAGCGGTAGGGGTAGTTGAATCTTCCGTTCGAAGCCGCACGTACAGTGATTCGTATGTTGTTAAAGTCCGGCTTCAAACACGTTACGTAGGGCGAAGTGTTCGCCTCCTGCATGTGCAGGCAGTGGTCGCAATCTAACATTGTTCAGACTTCGTCGGGTTGGTTTGGATCTTCGTTTTGTATCAATTGATTTAACATTTCAAGCAAAAGCTTCTTATCCAAGTAGACGTAAGCTAAAAAATTGTCCCCTACGATTTCATATTCTATTTGATTCTCCTTATTCACAAGCCATGGCATACTGTTTCTCCTCTACTTGAGCTTAAGCGTATAGCGACCGCGCTGCTCCAATCCCTGGCTCTCGGATAGGTCTGGCAGGCTTCCTCCAGGGACGGTAGTACGAAGGCGCCCATTGGACCGCTGGGTAAGCCCCGGCTGATCGAAGTCGCGGATACCCGAGCCATTGTATGTTGGGTAGTATGTAGTTCGAGAACCCGTCGTCGTCGGGTTCACATCCCATGACCCGGCTGTAGCCCGGATACTCATACCGATCATTATGCCAAGTAGGCCGTACAGTGCTATTTCTTTCAGTGTGTTCATGTTTAGTTTCCTCATACTTGTAGTATTGAATGTTGACTACCACCAGCAGCAGCACCGTAGCTGTCAGTCCTGCTACTAGAAATAGTGCGTAGATGATCTCGTCAATCTTCATGCGCGGAATCCTCCGATCATTGCTATGGGGGTTATTAGTATTACTATTAGTATTATGCTCATAAGATATTTGTTCATAAGACGTCAGCTAATAATCTCCCTATTTTTAATAAAGTCTCTTCTTCTCCTGCCTTTGCATTGGCTTCACATTGAATACATATGTCTAAACACCCATAGGTGGTCGTACTGTAGGGTTGTGTACGTTTTTCCAAGATTTCAATAGATAGAAATTTTCTTTCGCTGTGATACTTTCCGCAAGCTTCACATTCAGCAATGCTCATAGCTCTCCTCGTGATTTGAGCCGCCGGATGACGGTGTTGAGTTTACGATGGGCTTCAAATGCTTTTTCCATGTCTTCAAGTGCTTGCTTGTATGCATGCTCGGCCTTCTTTCCTTTGTTTAAGTAGACTAAAGCTATTCTGTCAAGTAGTTCTAGTTCGTGCATATTTACTCCTGTTCATTCATATTAATCTCCGTTCATTGAGGAGGGAACGGGCTTCCTTGCCCTGAACTCCTCCGCCGACTTTTATTAACCTTAGCTGGTTATGGTAGCTCCTCACTTTGTCCCTAGGCCGAGTGTGCTACCGACCCTGCCTTACCAATCTCTAGTCGTGAACCGCTTGGTTACTGCGCGCACAGCCCCCAAGTAGTCTGGTTTCTCGTTAACTTCAGGCTCTACCTTTGCTGCTGTTACCTGGTAAACATCTCCACTCTTCTCAATGAATAACTTGACGTCTGACTGTAGCCTGTTGGCGTATTTAGCGAGGTATTCAATTTCTTCCTTGCGCTCACGTAAAAGCTTTATGAGAAGGCTGTGATGAGCGTTTACCTGTGTGCGCCAATTTCCTTTATTGTCCCTACCGAATCGGAGTTTTGCTTCTGTCTTGCTGCCTTTAATAAACATTAAGCTTGCTAGATCCCAGCTTTCTCTCCAAATTAATCTATGTCCAGTGGGTTCCATGGTGCGCCTCTCTCAAACTCTGTTTCAAGTATGCCGGACCAGCTAGCAGGGCTCTTGCGTAGCATCTCACGCGTAATGTTGTCGTACTTCTGCGTTGCCACGTTGCTTGCGCTTCCCCAATTGTCGTTTACGGCTAGCTCACCCGCCTGCTTGATCCAGTAGCGCACTGTGTCTACCCAGTTCAAGCGCTGTTGGCGCGTACGCATGACTTCGTGATGGTCGAAGCGCGTGAAGCCTATTGCTGTCTGCACCGCCTCTATCCACACTCCAGCCGTACCAAACTCCTTGTTGAGCACGTAGTCATAGGTGTTCAGCTGTACTGATGGGTCGTATGTGTACCAGAAGAAGTTGCTGATGGTCTGCGTTGTGCTCTTACGCTCCACCGCCAGCTTCTGTCCGGACATGTTATCGCGCACTATCTGATCGTAGTTGGTGACCAGCACGTAGTCTTCACCGTATGGACTCTTGAGACCCAGGTCATGGACGTGTGTGGTGGGTTGGTTGATCAGCGGCCGGTAGAGCTCGTAGTCACCAATCCAATCGTCGTACCATACGAGGGAGCGGATCAACGTGGCGATGTTACGCTTGCGCCCATCGTTCTTGCTGTCCGCTGCTAGCTCATCTAACCCCACTATCCAAGAGCGGTTGATCGCCGCGTCTATCGTCTTACACAGCGCCTCATCACGATTCTCAATGCGCGCCCTGTTGTAGTGGTAGTCACCAGCTGCCTTATCCCACGCTGTGCCCCATTCAAGTGCTATGGAGCGGCGGTGTTCGCGGTAGCCCAGCACGTATTTCCAGTAGTAGCTCAGCGGGTCTTTCATAAACGCGTTGAGCGAAGTGGAGTCCCAGATCAAGCGCAGGTTTGGGTTCTCCTTGCTGAATACTTGCTCACTCATTTGTTTCTCCGAGTATCTCAGCCACCCAGTCAATTTGATGGCCTCGCTCTGCTTTCTTATTTCGTGGGGTCACATCCTTAGCGCTGATATCATAGATAGCTAGCTCGGGTTGGTCCTCTAATATCATCTCGATGTCGACCGGGGTGAGCGTGGAGTCATCCAACACGGTTATGTTCAACATGTAGCGTAGCGTTTTCATACTATCTTGTCCTCAACTGGCTCCACTTCCTTCACGTGGATGGCCGTAATCCAAACTTGAAATTCTTGCAGAAGCGCATCACGTATCTCTTCCGTGGTCATCGCGATGCCGTCTTCCATGAATACTGTTACTTCAAACTTCTGCGTTTTGGGACTCACTATTTTTCCTCCTCCTTTTGCTGCCAAAGTTGTCGCTTGACTCGCCAAGCCGCGATCATGCTACGGATGGCATCTTCGTCTATATCCCGGTCGTTAAGGCGGTGCCAGCATAACTCTAGTGCTTCTTCCGCCTGATCTGCCAACTCTTTCAGTGGGCTCTCTGTCATTTATTCCTCCGCTTGTGTCGCTCCACGAACTGGGCTAATAGTGATCTAACCTCTGCCGTGTAGTTGTGTGGGAAGTTCTCCCGCATGTATTCAATGTCGTCTCTGTAATATCTCAGTGATAGCTTGTATAAGCCGCCGCGTTCTGTTGTTGCTGTCTTCATAGTTATCTCCTTATTAAAGAGGCATATAATAGCACTACATAGGGCGACTTTAAAAGGCCTAATGAATCGGGCTTTGCGCTTTTTCACGTTCGTCGTTTTGTCTTGTTATCTCCTCTTCTATGCGGTCCAGCACTCGTGTTAGCATCCTTCTAGCCTTATCGGTTCGCGCCATCATCTTCATGCCCACAAAGCAGCCTACCATATAGGACAGCTCCTGTTTGTTGGCGCCACCCTCCTTGTCGCTTAGGTTCTTGAACTTCTCGACCGTTTTGGCGACCAGCACGGACTCTTGTATTTCTAGTTGCTTATCAGGCATTTCAATTCATCCACTAATTTTCGTGCTTGCTTGAACATCTCCTCTGCCTTATCGGAGCGGCGCCGGAAATGGCTAGCTTTAAGCGATTCTATGTTTATGCGGGAGTACAGTTCCTCTAGTATGGCCTCGAAGTCCGCTTGGCGCGGCTCATTGCACTCATATACCTCAATCAGTAATTCTTTAAGGTGTTCGTTTGTTTGTCTATCTAACAGTTGTTCTCGCTTAAGCATTTTGGGTGTCCCTCACATTTCTCACATTCGGTTTTGCAAATGGTGTAGTCTAGATCCCATAGTCTGCAGAACCACATAATGTGTTCAAATAGGTGCTCTGATTCCAGGTGGCTCTTCCGCGTCAGGGTGACCACAACCTCATCGTCTATGTGCTTGGTGTTGAAGTTGATTAGCCCACCACACGCGTCGATCAATTGTGCAGACCAATGCTTATCAGGCCAGCAGGAACTGGGTCGGAATTTCTCCCCGCTCTGGGTGGTTCCTCGGATTATGATGCAATCATTCATACATATCTCTCTAATATTCTCTCTATACGTTTATCCGCCTCATCAGCGGTCATTTCGTGGTGGCAGACCTTATCTATAAGCTGTCTGATTAATTTGATGTCCCCTTCAGATTGGACAAAAACTAGAAATTGTTCCCAATTAAGATTTACTGTGTCTCCAGTCTTCATAGTTTCTCTACCTGGTAGTGGACGTCACAGGGTTCACGGTGGAGGCAATCTGAGCAATACAGTTCGGCTCCGCTATCACAAGTCATTAGCTCCTTGGCAAGTAGATAGTCTGCCGCCACCTTGTCAATCTTTGCTAATACATACTTATGGACGTGTAGCCTCATGTCTTTGCTACCGCATTCTGGGCATTTTGATCCTTTCATAACTACTTTCTCCTGTTTATACAGTTCATCCAGCTTAGTGGTGAATTCTTCCTGCTTCCTTGCAATCCAATCCCAAATAATGCGATCGCCTTGCTCGCGTATTTGCTGTTGTTTAAGGTTCAGCATAACATCTCCATTATCAGATCTTCATATTGGCGGAATATGTCCTTCACTGAATCCTTCTGTGTGGCTACGATGTCAACCAGCTCTTCAGAGAATTGGTCTAGCTCTATCATCAGCTGTGCTTCGTAGGCCTCTTCAAGGCTCTTGTGTTCCCTGCCGCTTGTGTCTATGTACACAGGCTGTTGATTAATTCTGTTATGTATACTATTCATCTATCGGCTCCTGTGCGATTATCTATAACAGCAATTGCGCGATTAAACTTCTCGATAGTCTGTCGCTCCATGCGGCGATTTAATTCGATCTCGGTTATGGCTACTGCGAAACAGGAGATCATTATGATGGTGCAAATTATGAATACTATTAGTGCGGTCATGTTGGTTTCCTCTGTTGTTCAATATAGTTAACGGCCGCTGCTCGAGAAACTTTAGCTACAATCGTACAATCCGCTGATAGGATATTTATTCTGTTGGCTGATCCATGCTTCCGCGTGCCAGTTATATAGCCTCTTTGCTTTCCTGTCCTCTCTAACTCTAAGATAGAAAACATTCTCAAAGGTTGATGGGAAAGGGGTTGAGATTTCAGTATTTAATTTTGATGTTGCTTTGTAGTTGCTCATTAGTATCCCAACCATTCTGCTACTTCTTCACTGTTCCAACCAGTTACTTCAACCATCTCGCTGAACTTCTCGCCCTTGTCACCGCGTGCTTGAGACCAAATGTTCTCTACGAACAGCTTGCCTTCGTTCTCTTCGACTGGTATGTCATGGTCTAACATGACTTTGGCGATCTCTGAGTTGGTCAGGGGTAATGTTGTGTAGTAGTTGCTCATGTGTGTTGCTCCTCGTCTCTGTGTGTGTGATCTTATTATAGTTTAAGGGCGTCCCTTGTCAAGACTTTTCACCATTGTTTATATTAATGCACTTGCGCCACTCAATTGTGCAAAACTATAATGTAAGTGGTACAAATAAATATATGAGGAATCAAATGCCTAGAAGACTGCCAGCTCCAACCAAAGAACAGCAAGGACACTTGCGCCATAAGGCAATGCAGATCGCGGGAATTGGCCTCTCGCAGATGAAAGAATACTTAGAGACTGGGTTCATCAAGGTGGGTGACAACACGGTCACAATGACCAATGAGCGGCTCAACACCATTAAGACCGCGCTGGGCAAGTGTGTGCCGGACATGCATCACACTGAAGTGGAACATAGTAAGAGTTATGAGGGGTTGAGTACCGATGATCTGATACTCAAGCTTGCTGCTATGGCCTCTGAGCGCCCAGCGTTAGCTGAACGACTCAATGAGGTGATTGGGGGTAAGCTTATTCAGGGTCAGTCTGATCGTGTTCCCGATAAGGGAGAAGACCAAACTTACGCCAATGAGACACCAGACGCTGTAGAATCCCTCGGGGGATCTTAAAGCGGTTAATAACGTAACTCTGTTTTACTGACCCTTCAGAGCAACGCTGCACCCACAATCCTAAAACATAATCATCAATGTTGGGCCAGAGTGGATCTGGCTCACGCGCCTCGTCTGGTTCACCAGTATCGGCGTAGCGCTCCAACCACTCCCGCGTTCTTACTAGATACTTATAAGGATTCACTACAGCCCTGTCATCCTTAGAGTTTTGGCGGTACCGATGATTCTCATACCAATGTAGGTAGGTGGGATCATCTGGCGCGGTTATGTGTAGGGAGAAGTACTTATTGTCCTTGGCGTCATTCACGCGGTGAAGGATCACGCGCGGCGCGGGTTCTTTGTATTCAAATGGGTAGTTCATAGTTCCTCCGGTATTTATGGAAGAATGAAGGATATCCACTCTTTCTCGCCTATGTCAAATACTCTCATTCCTAATATGTAGGCTTTTAAAACGTGTATGCAAGCGTGTGTGCAACTCCTCTCTAAAGAGAGAGGAGTAGTTGCACACCTGCACGCATGGCGTATACCGTCCTACACGCGTGCAACTGCATATTTAAGCTAAGTTATTGATTGTATTAGAGAATATGCCTCTCGCGTGCAGCGTGCAGCGCGTGCAGAACAGGTAGTTGCACGGCTGCACGCGTGCAGAATGCATAAATACGTGTTGCACGCGGCCTGCACGTGCAGCTTATGCATGCACGCTCTGCACGGCTGCACAGACTGCATAAAGTACTGATAATGATAGTTATCAGAAATAATCGTTTAATTCCTAGGATTTAAAGTACTAAGTGACGCTGTACGTCACAATGTGACAAAAATTGTCATGTGACCAAAATTGTCATAATGTGACAAAAATTGTCACCGGCCCCCGCCCCCCCCTATGGCCCAGTACCTGCCCCCGCTATCCATCCCGCGGATTCCGAGCAGAGAATAAAAAGACATGACAAGCCGTGCCCCCGCGTGCTATACTAGAGTCTCACCGAAAAGTATCAACAAGAGGAAACAACAATGACATTCAGGAACCCGTTCTACATAAACGATGAGGCGCGCTGCCGCAACTGCACGTACTACGGCGAAGAGCCAGACCCATCCAGTCCCCCGAGAGGGGGTCAAGAAAAGAAGTGGTCCAATTGCACGAACCCCAAGTTGCGCGAGGGCCAGAGGTGGCTGATGCAGCCCGATGAGCTGTGCTTCTGGGAGTTCGGCAACTGCAGCGGTTGCGCCGCGATACTGACCGTGGGGCCCGACTTCGCTTGCGCGTTCTTCAACAAGAAAAAGAAGAACAAGAAGGGGTAGTGCCCAGAGTCAACGCTATTGAACGCGGAACCTTGCGCTGTAAGACCTGTGGGAGCCTGGACGTTAAAGTACTTCCTGCTCCCCGAGGGGAAAGTCGGCGCGGGATCTACTGCGCTTGGTGCGGCGGCGTTGACTTGGAGTTCAACCTGAAAGAACATCTAAATAGTGATAAGCTATAGGGGCAAGGGGGATCAATAGAAAATTACGATTAGACATGCCTTTATCGATTGGGTGATAATGACGTCTGAACGTAGAGTTCTATCCCAAAACCCAGGCCGGGAAGGCCCGCCCCCGTGAGATGCGGGGGGTACAAGTTTTGCGCCGGGACACGTTTCTTTCTCTCATGTGTTGGTTTATATCCTCACGTGTACCCGGCCTTTTAATCGAGCAGGGTTGGCCATAAACTCAGCCGAAGGACAAAGCGTAGGAATGGCCGAGACTTTCGCGTAGGAAGGAAAGTAAGATTAGGTGGGGAGGTTAAGGACAAAGGAATGTCGACCCACCTCCAATTGATTGGAGAATATTATGAAAGCTATTTATCTTATTCCCGCGTTGTTATCAACTGCGGTGGCCGCGTCAACCCCTGTACAGGTAGAGTTAGATTGCATTGTGACTTGGGACTATCCGGCCGAAGAGACACGGCACATAGGATTCCAAATATGGGAGCAGGATTTAGGTAAAATTTGGGATAGCAGCGCTAATCAATCTCTTCGTTCTGTTTCCTGCACGGACATCGGCGTGAAGGCCGGAAACACTTACAGCATAAAGATTAGGGCGTATAACAAAGACACTGCATCCGAGTCTAGTGAAAGTGTAGTATTTAAGGTGGCGGACTCTCCATTGCCCGCGCCAACCAACTTGAATGTCAATTGACATAAGTTAACAGACAGATTCGCCGCTTATGTGGTACGTTCTTTTTGAGGTTTGGACCGACCATAAAGAGGCATTTTTATGAGCACCAGAAGACGTAAAAGCGGTAAGGATACCACCCGCACAAGACGACAGACCGGAGGTCCAAATGTTAGACGGAAAAGAACACCTACAGGCGGCGCGGCGGCAAAGCGGAAAAAGGGGAAGGCTACCTCGCGCTAACATCAATATAAAAAAGGTCATGGGCATGGACGTCGGGGGTGTCTTTGCTCGGCGCAGACATGAGCTTGGAATGACTCAAGTTGAGGTGGCCATGATATCCGGCATAACGGATGGCTACATCAGCATGATCGAGCGCAACGTCTGCAACGCTTCTCTATTCCTCCTCATCACACTAAGTGAAAGCCTAGGCATGACATTCAGTCAAGTTATGGCCGAAGCTGAGACTCGCGCGAAACATGTTTAAAGATTGCATCAATTGTCACGCTGACCTGCGTGGAAAAGAAGCTGTTAAAGTTAAAAGGGATGTCTTTATGTGTTTCGACTGCTTTGACAAGCTAAACCCTACCCTAGGCCGGTCGCACAGCGACCCCCTGTTGAATAAAGGCGATCGGCGCGAAGACAAAGTGGGCCGCGCTATCCAACAATCAGACAAGAAAGGATATAGACCATGACCGAAGAGATTAAACCGTTCCTGGTGATTCGCTCTACCTACTCAGTTCGCTGCTTGAACTGTGGGTTTAAAGGCGAAGCAAAATTGGGCAAAGAACCCATTAACCTGGAAGAAAAAGACGGGGCAGATTGGTGCCCCGTATGTGGAGCGTTAGCCCTTGTGGGCGACGACAAAAAAGACTAAGGAGAAATCTATGGACTTATGTATTGACACCGCACTATGTGAAACCGTTGCGGAGGTAAGAGCGCAAGCAATATTACCAAGTAGAGGAAGCATATTCGGCAGACCCCTGCCTCTCATGTCCCATTGGGGCACTGGTAAACACCAGGCAGGTAAAGGTTGGACCCCCCAACTGCAGTTAGATTTGATTAAAGAGGGCAGGCATATTTTGCCTACTTTCGATCCTAAAGGCTCTTCGTCCGATATCAACTACTTCGCGCCGTATGAAATATTGGCGTATCTTAAGATGCCGATAACCTTTGCTATGTCGCAGTGGGAGCGAAAGTTAAGCCAAGAGCCATACTATAGCTATCCCGCAGAGATCAATCCAAATGTAGTAAGAGCAGAAGATGGAGAGATTTTAAAGAAGGTTTCCCCTTTCGGCCTTAAAGAGCATTGGCATGAAGTCGGCGTCGCTACAACCACGCCTCTGGATACCATTCAATCAATCTACCCAAATCCGGAAAAGATTATCTTCCTTTCCAACAACGAACATTCAAAGTTAAGATGGGTAGATGCCAACACGTCTCGGCGGTTCTTAGATCAGTACGGCGCGGGAACAACAGCAGAACAGAAGCGCCAGATAGTCGGAGATAGTTGGATTAACCTATATAGCGGAATGCTTGAGGGGATGGTCGAAGGCTTGACCAATGAGAATTGGAAGAGAAGCGCGAGCTTTGTTGGCTATGAAGCTTTTAGACGCTCATCTATGGGAAGATGGTGGGGATGGCAAAATTACGACCTTCATATTGATGGGCGCAAGAGTCCTTGGCCAGATGTGTGGGATGGCAACTCCCCAAGCTACTACACCCACGATTGGAACGCCAGCACAGACTACACAGTCTGGTCGCCTCAGATTCAAGCCATGAATTGGATACCAGCCATTGAGGAGGCGCAAGATCGGAATCCGAATTACTGGTTTGAGCTTAGCGTATGGGACGGCACTTGGTTTAGCCGGCGTGAAGGCAAGATCGAACATTATGAATCTCAGGGGCAGGTGTACAACCCAGATCGTTATCAAGGTTACGCCAAGTACGGCATGTGGCTTACCCGCCCGCGTGTAGTCAGGGAGTTCCGCGGTTGGGCAGAGCCCTTCGAAAAGTACGGTGAGTACTCGTTAGCCTTGTCTGATGCTGTAGAGGAGATTTATGACGATTCAAAGCTGCAGAAATTCTGGCGTTATGGAGAGCTAGTGCATAACCCTGAGGGGCAACATCCGTATCAGAACAATCTCACGGATGAGCAGAAAGAGGAGAAGCGCTGGTACCTGTTGGACGTCGACGTCAACGAGCCGTTAAATGGAACTCTCATGCAGGAGATCAAAGTTTTTGCGTTGGCGCTGAAGTTAAGTCCTAGCAGGAAAGAAAGAAAGAAATGCGTGACTCCTCCGAAAGATTTGTACCTCGTGTTAACCTTCTCGCCTTTGGCCAGTTATGAAAGTGTAATCGTGACTATTCCAGGTCACGGAGACGTATTAGTATCCAGTTCTCCTAAAGGAGATATAAACATAGTGGAGGGGTCATGAAACCTTATTTAATCCTTGCGTTAATGCCAGCAGCTTCGTTGGCTGGTCCTTATGTCAACATGCAAACAGGAGATTGTGAAGTATTTGTGGGAGAGGTTCAGTACAGCCTGCAGAACTGCAAGACTACCGCACAATCTGGCGCGTTCACCAGCTTCACCGACCATATATTGGATGAAGAGATTGAAGAAGAGATCACGTTGAGTGTCAACAGCGAAGACTACCCGGACGTTCCTTGCGTTGGCGTAGATTTGGCAGGCGTTGAATACGAAAGCTTTAGTTGGGAGGCGAACTTATATTTAGAGCCTTACCGTAAGGATGAATCTAAGACAAGGGCGATTTATGAGCTGTATTGTCACCGAGAGTCCGTGCCCCAAGGCCCAACGTTGGTATCTATAAATGCAGAGGACAACAACTGTCGTGGAGTGTTGGGTGAAGGTCCAGACATTGAGGGTTCATACTGCAGAACTCAGGTTTGGGATGGCGTGGCTACCGCGAAGTACGGTACCTTTCTGTTCCATCGCTACTTGCACACGGATGATCTGATTCCTACGATGGGATTGGGAGAGCGTCGGACTATTACCGTCGATTCTGACCAATTTCCTGGAATAGATTGTGTAGTTACCCATCCTGCTGGCTTTGTGTCCTATTCATCCATTTGGTCGGTGACGATAGATTTAGAGGGGCAAGTGGAAGGCGAGTGGATTGAGAATGAAGCGGGAGAGTTGGAGCTTGAAGTCGAGTGTAAGCACCCTAATGATCGCGTGTCAATGACTGTGGAGTGTCAGATTCTCCAATGAAGAGACAACCCCT
>JAAUYH010153573.1_pt1 | contig 16013 bp, 15 predicted proteins | sample 7278061 | NCBI WGS metagenome assembly JAAUYH01 (sample SAMN14350203, study PRJNA611818) | marine sediment metagenome | isolation source: surface marine sediment (0.6m) | place: French Polynesia: Moorea | collected 2018-08
GGTCAGCAATCCAAACTTGTTGAGCTTTGACTGTTTCTAAAATAGAAGGCAGCATTGTTCTTTCTTGAGCATGACCATCTTGATTAAGAAAGATATCTGTGACCAACATCAATTGTGGGTCTAGTACCGCAATTGACTTCAGTTTGTCTAATGCAATTGGTTCAAAAACTCGCTCCATAATTCCTCTGACCATTACCGTTACAGGGGTTGCTTCTACAAACTGGGAAAAAATAGCATTAATCATGGAACGGAATTTTAATTGTTTTGTTTCTTTTAAGATGCCATCGATCGCGATCGCCAGCAGCCATTTCCTTTAGTACAAATGCTCACCTTAACAGGGGTAGAGCTAAAAGCTAACAAAAAAATCAATTTTAAAATAACTTAATTTAACGTAAAAAATAGTTTCTCCTAACATCAATATCTTGGCAAATTGGCATTGACAGGTAGTGTAGAACAAATTTATATCTACATTATTAATCTAAAACTTTGACCAATTGTTAATGGGTAACTGAGTATGTTGATCTCTGATTTGGACTATTTAAACACTCTTGTCGATTCTGAAATAGATCCTGCTGTCAAGGGCGGATTTTCTAATTCTCCTCGTGTTCCTTTCAACTATGTTTTTCTCTTCGATCGAGAGTTTAAACAAGATAAATTTAAAGGTAGATCTAGAGGAGGTTATGTAACCAATAGTAACGGCGATATTGTTGGTATTTTCTCTAGTAGTAAGGTTTCATCTTCTAGTATCTAATAGAAAATATATTTGGCTACTATCTTAAAGAAATGTATAGCATTTATCTTAGTTGTAAGTTACAGTTAAACTCCTAGTTTTTGTTGATTGTTAATTCTTGACTTTTTCAAGATATAGTAGCCAGGCAATATATACATACAAAAAATACAAATTATCCTTGTCGAAAAATACTTAAAAGGCAATGAAATATTATTGCTTTTTTTGTCTTTTTTTCTGTCAGGAATACTTACTCGCAAAAAACGGTTATGGAAATTTTTGACTTGGAATATAAAAAACTAGATTTAACAGTACAACAAGCAGTAATTATTGGTGGTATATTGACTGAAACTTATTCCTATACAGGCGCAACTTATAGCTATGCAGGTACGGATGCTGAAACAGGAATGGCTGTAGCTTATGCTGATTCAATGGGTATGGGCGATTACACGTCCGTGGGAAGTGACACCTCTTCTTCTGCCAATAATTATATTACTAAATCTTCTGCTAGGGCTAATTCTGTTGCTATTTTTGAAGAAAGTCTTTATTGGTCTAAATCTAATAGTAACTCTGTAAATATTTCTACTAATTTTCGTGAATTATCTTTAGGATATTCGGTTTCCACAGGTGGTTTTGTTTAAATAAGTGTTACCTGAAAAACAAAACTAATATTAAGGAATTTTAATCAGGCAAAATGGCAAGACAATCTCTTTATTCTTGCCTAATATTAATTACAACAACTAAGAAAAGTTGTTTACCGAAATTAACTAACACTCTTTTGAAGGAGAATTATCATGATTATTTCCGAACTAAATCACTTAGAAGTTATCGAGCAAGAAACTCCAGTTGTTGGAGCTGGTAAAAAAAGCTACGGTGGTGGAAGCCATATTGATGTAGATATCTACAAAGATGTTGATGTTTATGTTGATGAGTACGTTCACGTTTACAAAGATTTCTACGTTGATTCTTATGTTGATGGAACTAGTGCGTTTGCGGAAGCTGAAGCTCTTGCTTACGGCTATGACTCCCATGCAGAATCTTTAACCTTCACTTACACTGAGCCTGGCTTTGCTACTTCTTCTGCACAATCAATTTCCTTATCTTACTAATAGCAATCCTGCTTACAGCTAACCTAAAAAACTTCCTGTAGTTTTCCAGGAGCTACAGGAGGTTATATAACCGAAACACTTACTCCTCTCAACTACCTGCAATATCCTTATAAGTAAGGGAATAAACAGATTTCTAAATTGACTTTTTAGTTAATAGTAAATAGCTAATTACAAAGCAAGCATTTACCACTTCTAAGAGGACTAAGCACTCTATTTGAAGAATTAATTTAATAATCAAGGGTAGTATAGGCTATCTCTAAGTTTCTAGTCAAGCAATTTGGAATTTTAATTACTTAATTCCAATTTGTTTGTCTATTTTTGCCTTGCAAAATCATGTTTGATCTAAATCTTTACTTATGCTGATTTTACTGCTGTACCATCAATATTCTCAGATCAAACTACTTTAAAAATTGTCAAAATAAGAAATAGCCATGATTGAAGAGAAGAAAGACACCACAATTAACTTCAAAGGTATATCCATTAAATCAGCAGAAATAGTTGCATTTTTAAAACAAGAAATGCTTCTCAAAGGTATATGCCAAAAAATTTTGCAGCAAAAAATAATTCAAAAATCTGCTCAAGAAAGAGGGGTCACAGTAACTCCAGAAGATATTCAAACTGAGGCAGATAGTATACGCTATAGAAAACGTTTAGAGAAGGCTTCAGACACAACAGCTTGGCTAGAAGAGCAAATGGTGACTGCGGATGATTGGGAAGCAGGAATTTCTAATCGTTTGCTAGCTAACAAATTATCTGAGCATTTGTTTGAAAAAGAAGTTGAAAAATATTTTGCTCAAAATAAGTCTAATTTTGAACAGTTTGTTCTTTACCAAATTGTTGTTCCTTATGAGCAACTTGCTTACGAGATCCTTTATCAAATTGAAGAGGAAGAAATAAATTTTTACCACGCAGCCCATTTATATGATGTGGATGAACGGCGTAGATATAATTGCGGTTATGAAGGTAAAGTACACCGTTGGAATTTTCAGCCAGATATTGCAGCAGCTATCTTTAGTTCATCAATAGGAGAAGTTATCGGTCCACTTAAGACAGAACAAGGATATCATCTTTTCATGATTGAAGAGTTTATCCAGGCTGAATTAACTCCTCAACGACGACAAGAAATTTTGCATAGGCTATTTACAGAGTGGTTAGAAAGCGAGTTTAATTATACGCTTCATAATGGTTATTCAAAACTTTGACATTTTGAATTTTGTAGGTCGTGGATACCATCGATACAATTGTTCCCAGTATGAAATTTCACACTGGGAACTACTTGCTTTCTATAGCTTTGAAGAATTAAGTATTTGTTTTTACTAGTAGAAAATATTCGTAAGTGACAGACGAAAGATAACCGTTAACTATTAACCTTAACTAATTGCGATTCTAGTAATCTTTTCAGCCAGTTAGTCAGATAAGCACGATTTGCTTGCTTTTCTTTAGCATCTTGAGTATCTAAAGGATGAGGAGCTAATCCTTTAACTGCAGCAGTGGTAACACAGAACATAGATTTCTGGAAAGTCTGACATATCTTGATTTTTAAATCGTCTTCTCCTCTTGTAGTATGTAGATAGTATTCATGTAAATAATCTGGTAAGTAATGACGCATATCTTGCATCAATAAAGTTGGGGGAATGCCAGAGCTACCAATGGGTAAAGGATCTGCATATAATGCTCCATAATTAAACATGCCTTGGTCGTAAGGAATTTGATAGGCTTGGGCATTATAAGAAATTGTGCCAGGAAAGGGCGTTCCTCTAAAGAAAATTGCTTCTACATAGGGAACACCGGTATCCATTAGAAAAGTTATGCCAGCAGATTTGGGAATAATATCGTAGGTTTGATCTTTAACCTTAACTGTGTAAGTAATAGGACGAGCAGCATCAGCAACTAAACCATCTAGAATATGCTGAACTACATCAGGAATAGATTTAATTTCCCCATTATCATAGCGATCGCTTAAACTGATAAAAATATCACTCATGACCCGCCAAAATTGTCCCAGTCCGCTATAAAAAGCCATCTGTCTCATATGTTCGGGTAAAAAATCGGGGAAAAGTTTATCTAGCCCCAGCATGAAGGGGTTGTACTTAAACTTAGCTTTAATAACTTGCTTGATAACGGCTAAAAATTCAGGAGAATCTACATAGGCATCTAACCCACCACCACCATGCCAAAACATTGATTTCATACAATATTCCGCATATTCAAAATTGATGCGGTCTTGCCATATGTAACGGGCTAACTTTTTAGGATTAATCTCTCCGTTGAAATATTTAAAGAAAGGAAAGAGTACTAAAAATTGAGTGTTGGCAATATAACAAAGATTGACAGAATAGGCATCTAAAACTACACCGTAACTTTTGAGAATGCCTACAACTTCTAGCAAATTCTGAGGAGAGTCTTGGAGTAAGGCTTCTCCTTGTTCTAGTTTTTGAATGTATTCGTCTATTAAAAGAGATTTAGAAGATTTAATTGTCTTAGTACTAACCATATGGGAATAGGGAATAGGCAATAGAGGACATAAGGTTGACTTTTCCCCGATCGATGAACTAGCCTCCTGTAAGCAAGGTAACTGCTTGGACTTCACTCCAATGAACAACCCAACTTGGTTGAATGCCAAAAGTAATAATTAGGGTCATCAAGGCGAAAGCAGGAACGTGTTCAACCCATCTAACTTTGGGTAATTGAGAGAGAGATTCTGTTAAACGACCAAAGAAAACTTTGTTGATTACCAACAGGAAATATACTGCTGTTAATCCAGTACCTACCAAACAAAGAAGAGTGGGAATAGGGAAGATGGGAAAACTACCGCGAAAGACCAAAAATTCAGAGATAAATCCTACCATTCCTGGTAAACCAGAGCTTGCCATTACTCCCAAAATCATTAGTCCACCAGTAACAGGTAAACCCTTTTCGGGATTTAGTAGTCCTGTAAGAGAATCTACATCACGAGTACCAGTCTTGTTGTAAACTACTCCCACTAATAAAAAGAGTAGAGCGGAAATTAAACCGTGACTAACCATCTGAAATACAGCAGCCGTGATGCTTAAACGAGTAGTAGCCGATGCTGCCAATAAAATGTAAGCCATGTGGGCGATCGAAGAATAGGCTACCACTTTTTTCATATCTTTTTGAGCGATCGCACAAGAAGCTCCATATAAAGCACTGATTCCTGCTAAGATTGCCATCCACGGAGCTAAAACTACCCAACCTTCTAGGAATAAACCAACCGCAAAACGTAATAAGGCGTAAGTTCCTAACTTTAAGAGTACTCCTGCTAACAGTACAGAAATCGGGGTAGAAGCTTCTACGTGAGCATCTGGTAACCAAGTATGAAAAGGAAAGATCGGGATTTTAATGAAAATACCAATTAGGAGAGGAGCAAGAAGTAACAATTGACTATTAACAGCCAGATTTTGTGTCCGCAAAGGCTCATAATCAAAGCTACTAGCTCCAGTGAGCCACACTAAACCTAAAAAAGATGCCAACACTAAAATTCCTGAAAACGCTGTGTATAAGAGAAATTTCATGGCTGCATAGCCTCTTCTTTTGCCACCCCAAATAGCGATTAAGAAGTAAAGAGGAATAATTTCTAGCTCATAAAAGAGGAAAAATAACAATAAATCTTGGGCTAAAAATGCCCCTGCTGCTCCTGCACTCAAAAGCAATAACATTGAGTAATATAATCGGGGTCGCTCAATCGACTTACTACTGCTAGCGATGGCAATTAAAGTCAATAAGCTATTTAAGAAAACCAACGGTAAAGAAAGTCCATCAATGCCGAGGTGATAATTTAACCCAATCCATTCTATCCAAGGAAGATCTTCTGCAAATTGAAAGCCAGTGATGGTAGGGTTAAATTGAAATCCCAGTACCAGGTTTAAAATCAACACGCTAACTGCAATAGCTAAAGCAATTGAGCGAGTAGTATCAGGCTTTTTTTGGGGTAAAAAGCCAATTAATGCTGCACCTAACAATGGTACTAGGATTAATGTGCTGAGCATTTTGTTTGTTCTTGCTCCTTTCTAAAACTACTATTTGTGAATATGAATTTTTAATTGATGATGGATATCCTAGCTAATAGCTCGTCTTTAACTAAGCAGAGATGACCAGTAATTAGTAACTATTGACCATTGTCCATTGAGTACAGACCAAAGCAATATACTCAATCCGATTAAAATCGTCAAAATATAAAACTGAGACTGACCAGATACATTGTACTTGAGTGCATTTCCGCTAAAGATTGTGACTAAACTAACTAAATTAACTGCACCATCTATAACATAGCGATCGAGCCAGGAAGTAAACTTAGCGAGGAAGGAAACTCCTGCTACAACAGTTAGTTCATAAAGACGTTCGATGTAAAAATCATAAGCAAACAAGTCTTGGAAAAATCTCCAGGTTACTTGCGTTGGTCTTGCCCAAGCCTTATTTAATCTAGTTGTTGCGCCAATTATCACACCAATCAATCCCGATAAAGCAATTAAAGGTGTAGCCCATTGAATTATGGATTCATCGCTTAAATTTAAAGGCGTATTCGGACTTAACCAGAAAGGCCATTGGATAGGAGCAGCAGGAGCTAATAAAGCAACTATAATTAACGCTACCATAGGAAAGGCCATCGGCCAGGGTACTTCAGGAGCGCGACGAGTTTTCATTTGTGGCTCACCCAAGAAAACTAAACGGAATACACGGGTAATATTAAGGGCTGATAGAGCATTAACGAATAATACTGTGGCTAGCAACCACCAATCCACATCCCAAGAGCCATTAAACCAGCGGTAGAATGTCCAAAAAACACCCATGGGCATAAAAGCAAATAATCCCACACCACCAACCACAAAAGCTGTAGTAGTAGCTGGCATCCGCGACCACAAGCCACCCATTTCGGTGATATTTTGATTGCTAGTTGTCAGAATTACTGAGCCGGCACTCATAAACAGTAGGGCTTTAGCAATACAATGAACAAACAAGAGCAAGAAAGCAATATCTACTTGTCCTAGTCCTACGGCGATAAACACTAATCCTAAGTAAGCACTAGTAGAATGAGATAAAGCTCGCTTAATATCAATTTGCGCCACCGCCATTAGGGATGTACCAATCGCTGTTACTGTTCCCAAAATTATTAGTGCGTCAGAAGAGACTGGCGAAAGAGTAAAAATAGGTTGGAGCTTAATTAGTACGTAAGCACCAGCAGATACCACAATGGAATTTCGCATAATTCCTGCGGGATTAGGTCCTTCCATTGCCTCATCCAACCAGAGATTAAGGGGGAACTGAGCGCATTTACCTGTCGGTCCAGCAATTAGAGATAAGCCGATTAATGCTGCGGTAATCGGCTCTACAGGAGAAGTGTTTGCCCACGCTTCTAACTGAGAGAAATTTAATCCTGCTCCATAAGCAGAAAGTGCCACTACTCCCATCAGCAAGATAATATCGCCTACCCGTTTAGTTAAAAAGGCATCACGAGCAGCAGTTACTACTAAAGGTTGAGCGTACCAAAAACCTACCAGTAAATAGCTAGATAGAGTCAGTAATTCTAACAGCCCGTAAGTAAGTAACAAGGAATCACTTAGAGCAATACCACATAAAGCTGCCTCAAAAAAGCCCATTAACCCAAAGAAACGAGCTAATGACCAGTCTTTTTCCATATAGCCGAGGGCATAGAGTTGTACGAGTAAACTAATCCCCGCTACTAACTCTAATGCCCCTAAACTAACTGGAGATAGTTCGATCGCTAATGTGAGATTTAAATCCGCGACTTTGAGCCAATCAAATACTAACTGTTGAGTAGGTTTTGTCCAGATTAAATTGAAGAGTAGCGAGCCATGAATAAAGGCGATCGCTGTCATCAATAAGTTTATATATGCTGCTGGTTTCGGTCCTGTCTTACGGATTATACCCAAAGACCAGGGCAAGGTTAAAATTGCCCCCAGCAAGCCATAGAAAGGAATAATCCAGGTAGTTTGAAGAAGGTAGTCAGTCATTAAAACTGCCTGTATATTGATAGGGTTGACAAAAATTGCTTATATCTGAATATTAAACTTGTTGGCAATAAGGTCCATATCTCTTTGTATATTAAATGTCAGTTTTTACTATTACTTTTTCAATTAATTTTCTCCCAAATAATTAAACTATTTTATTTTTGCTTTTTTTGAATCCACAAAAAATTTCAAATTTTCGAGACTTTATCTCCCCCTTGAAATTAATTAGTGTCCCTTTAACCCCTGATAAAATCTTGCTCCCTCTTGATCAGAGAGAATTTAACTCAAGGGAGTATCCCCCTACCTAGTTCATAGTTTGTTCTACGTAAGTAGTTGTAATAAAGAAATTATAAAACAGTACGAGCTTTTCGATACATCAAGTAATGTTCAACTCTCGATTTGAAGCGATCGATAATAGGTATTAATTTTTATTAACTATTAAATTAAAAAATATAATAATGTTTTATATTGTCAAAGGGGACAAGGTTATTTATGCTTGTTTATGGGTTGATAAGTTAGTTGATCTTAATAAAACTTTTGTCAACTTATTTTTTTAGTGTAGGTTAGTAGTTAAAACAAGCTTTAGTTTGAATATAATCGGTAACAGATATTTTCTGTGCTATGACTTGAAGCTAGTTGACTTCACCAAAAAAACGAGTTAATTGACACAAAGACTTGATGTTATTAGCTAGATTTATCAGTCCGAATAAAGATAATTCAATTTCATAATTTAGTCATAATTTTTGGCTGAAAATAGGGAGGAATAAAAATATGCCCATTGCTGTAGGAATGATTGAAACCCTTGGTTTCCCTGCTGTAGTAGAGGCTGCGGATGCGATGGTTAAAGCAGCCCGTGTTACCCTCGTTGGCTACGAGAAAATTGGTACTGGTCGTGTAACAGTAATAGTAAGAGGTGATGTTTCTGAGGTTCAAGCTTCTGTATCTGCGGGAATTGAAGCAGCTAATCGGGTAAATGGTGGAGAAGTATTATCTACTCATATTATTGCTCGTCCTCATGAAAACCTGGAGTACGTGTTACCAATTCGCTATACCGAAGAAGTAGAGCAGTTCCGAACGTACTAAAGAAATCTGAAAATAGCAAGAGTTATAGTTTTCAACAATCAAAAATATGGCTAAGACTTTCTCTAAGACTATTGTTTTGTCAACATTATTCTTGCTATTCGAGTTGGGTGGGTTGCTCAACTGAATGAATCAGCCACCACAATCGCTTATAACATTGAGCAACTATTTATTAATAAAGACTAAGGAGTAGAGTTCATGTCAATTGCAGTTGGAATGGTAGAAACCTTAGGTTTCCCTGCTGTAGTAGAAGCTGCGGATGCGATGGTTAAAGCAGCCCGTGTTACCCTCGTTGGCTATGAGAAAATTGGTACTGGTAGGGTGACTGTCATAGTAAGAGGAGATGTTTCTGAAGTTCAAGCATCTGTATCTGCTGGCATAGAAAATGTTAGACGGGTCAATGGGGGTCAAGTATTGTCTCACCACATTATTGCTCGCCCTCACGAAAATTTGGAATATGTACTACCGATTCGCTATACAGAAGCAGTAGAACAGTTTCGGGAAAGTGTTAATCCTCAACCTCTAAGAAGACCATAGAAATCCCTCAATTAGTAAATGCAAATTGCCAAAGTTCGCGGTACTGTTGTTAGCACCCACAAAGCTCCTAGTATGACAGGGGTAAAGCTGTTATTGGTACAATTTATGGATGAACAAGGACAGCCAATACCTAAGTACGAAGTCGCTGGTGATACAGTGGGTGCTGGTATTAATGAATGGGTTTTAGTAAGTAGAGGTGGTGCTGCTCGTACTGAAAGTGGGAAAGAAAATCGACCATTAGATGCAATGATAGTGGGAATAATAGACACAGTAAGTGTGGATAATCGTTCGCTCTACAGCAAAAAAGTAGCAGAGCGTTTTTAGCAGGTATTTAAAATCCATCAAGACATAGTTGAACTAGTTATTAACAAACCATGACTTAATCTAAAATTTAGGAGGAATTGAGACAATGGCAGTCCGCACTAAAGCGGCTCCCCCGACTCCTTGGTCAAATAATCTAGCTGAACCGCAAGTAGATAGCAGTGCCTACGTACATTCATTCTCCAGGTTAATTGGGGATGTGCGAGTAGGTGCAAATGTATTTATAGCCCCTGGTAGTTCGATTAGAGCAGATGAAGGCACGCCATTTTACATTGGTGAAAGTACCAATATTCAGGATGGAGTTGTTATTCACGGTCTAGAAAAGGGTCGGGTAGTAGGGGACGACGGGCAAGATTATTCTGTCTGGATTGGGAAAAATACTTGCATTACCCATATGGCATTGATCCACGGACCTGCTTATGTAGGAGATAAATGCTTTATTGGTTTTCGCTCGACAGTATTTAATGCCAAGGTGGGAGACGGTTGTATTGTCATGATGCACGCTCTAATTCAGGATGTAGAAATTCCCCCAGGGAAATATGTCCCATCAGGAGCAGTCATCGTCAATCAACAACAGGCAAATCGTTTACCCGAAGTTACCCAAAGCGATCGATCTTTTGCTCATCATGTAGTGGAAATTAATGAAGCTTTGTTGGCCGGCTATCGCTGTGCCGACGATATCGCTTGTGTCAGTGAGACAAAAAATCAACTAACTGACAAGCAAGTACAAGCAGGGGAAACTTTGGGAGCAAAAGGCAGTAAAGAAAATACTTATTCAAATTCGGTAGGGAATATGAGTTTAAGTTCAGACATTAGAGCGCAGGTCAATTCGCTCCTGTCTCAAGGTTGCAGTATTAGCACAGAGTACGCCAATCAACGTCGTTTCAAAACCAAGTCTTGGTTAAGTGGAGGTCAGATTTCTGGCAGAAAAAACCAAGTCATAGCTGAGTTGGAATCGATTTTGGCGCAACATCAAGGAGAATATGTTCGGGTTATTGGCGTTGATACCAATGCCAAGAAAAGAGTCGCCGAAATTATCGTTCAACGTCCTGGGGATGCTCTCAGCAACGGTAATGGCAAATCTAATGGTAGAAACGGCAATAGTTACAGTAGTAATGGTAGAAGCAGTAATACCCAAGCTAGTAGTAATGGCAGTAGTGGTTTAAACTCAGAAGTAGTAAGCCAATTGCGATCGCTAATTAGTCAGGGTTGCAATATCGGTATAGAACACGCGAACAAACGCCGTTTTAAAACCAAATCTTGGCTTACAGGTGGGCAAATTAGTGGCAGCGAAAGCCAAGTAATGAGACAAGTAGAATCTGCTTTGGCTGAGTATTCTGGAGAATATGTCCGACTGATTGGTGTTGACCCCGATGCCAAGAGAAGAGTAGCCGAAATGATCGTTCAACGCCCTGGTGATACCCCTGGGAATTCTTCTCAGAACGGTTTTGCCACTAACTACAGTAGTAAAAAAGTTAGCAACGGAAATGGGCATGGTAATGGTAGTTTAAGCTCTGAATTAGCCCAAAAAGTCCATTCGCTTCTGGCTTCTGGATACAAAATTGGCACGGAACACGCTAGCAAACGTCGCTTTAAAACCAAATCTTGGCAAAGCTGCTCTCCTATTGATAGCAACCGCGAAGCAGAAGTAATTGCAGCCCTGGAGGCTTGTTTAGCAGAACACGCTGGTGAGTACGTCCGCATGATTGGCATTGACGCTGATGCTAAACGAAGAGTATCAGAAACTATTATTCAAAGACCTGGAGATACTCCTGTTGCTCAGAGTAGTTCTTCTACTACATCTAGCTATAGCAATGGTAATGGCAATGGTAATGGTAAAGGAACTAGTCATCGCTATAGCAATGAATATAGCCATCGTCATCTAAGCGATGAAGCTCTAGCTACAATACGTTCTCTCCTTGCTAGTGGATACAAAATTGGCACGGAACACGCTAGTAAACGTCGTTTTAAAGCCAAATCTTGGCAAAGTTGTTCTCCGATCGAGAGTGGTCATGAATTAGATGTAATTGCAGCTTTGGAAGTTTGTTTGGCAGAACACGAAGGCGAATACGTCCGCCTGATTGGCATAGATGCTGATGCTAAACGAAGAGTATCAGAGACTATTATTCAACGTCCATAAGGTATATCCAGGTTGCGTTAGTAATTGTCATTTCCCTAGAGGATAAGGGATAGCTTTTTCAGTCACCGTTGTCTGCTGTGACTGGAGAATACCAGTCAAGAGCTTTAGCCCTTGCTCATTAGTAACTGATTAAGCTTCCCCTTTCCCTTCCTGATTCTAAATAACTATGTATTTACCGCCTCTGCAACCTGTTAGTAATAAAGATGTATGTATCAGTGGGGATGTAACTATCGATCCTAGTGCAGCATTAGCTCCTGGAGTTATTCTCCAAGCTGCACCTAATAGTCGAATTATTATCGGAGCAGAAGTTTCTATTGGTATGGGAACTGTAATTAATGCCTATCAAGGTGAGATTACTATAGCTAGTGGTGTCACCCTAGGAGCAGGAGTTTTAATTGTTGGTGCTGGGGAAATTGGTAGTAATGCCTGTATCGGTACGGCAACTACTATTTTTAACAATTCTGTTGATTCCATGGCAGTGATAGCTCCAGGCTCTCTTATTGGCGATATTTCTCGCCAACATAATATTCAAGAAACTCAGAATAATAATCATCATCAATCTTCAGATCGAGAAATACCATCTTCCACAGCAGAAGTTGCTCAAGAAAATGGTTTTCAAACAGAATTAAAATCTGACCATGAACTAAATTCTAAAACAGCAGAAGATCAAAAAGTAACAGAGACAAAATCTGATTTAGATCCAGAAATAACAGATACAGCAGAAGTAGAGTTAGAAGCAGAAAAAAATAATTCTCAAGCTGGAAAAGATGCTAATCCAGTTGTGGGGCAGGTCTATATAAATCAACTTTTACTGACCCTCTTTCCTCACTATCAAGCTGCAAACTCTAATTCTGAACCAAATACCCTTGAATAACTCAAATATTACTCTTGAAAATACTCAAATTCATTTACTGTTGAGGAATATAGACCTTAAAAGGTATTTTTTGTTGCCGATCTATTTGAGTCAAAAGTAATGAGTTTTAAAAAAAACAGATCGGTATTTATACCTAAAAAATTGAGAATTAAGACAATAAATAAAACTGTCAATAAAGATAGTAACAATTCTTAACTTCTCAATTAAATCAACATAATTAATATTCATCAGGGAAATTAATATGTCATAAAAATAATTGCAATTAAAAATAAGAGAAAATCAAGATAATTTGATAATATAAAAAACAAAGATTATGTTAAGATAAGAACTTGAAAAAGATAGTTAACTTGAGTATTAGCTAACAATATTTCTAATAGCGAGATATCTTACTTAATAGATTTTTTCCCCCACATCAAAGAGTCGTGTCTTGTTTGACTCTACAGAGGAAAAATTAAGCGTTTTAATTATGGAGGAATGACCCCAATGGCAACCAAAACATCCGCTGGCTTTAAGGCAGGTGTACAAGACTATCGTTTAACTTATTACACCCCTGACTACACACCCAAAGATACTGACTTACTTGCTTGTTTCCGTATGACTCCTCAGCCTGGAGTTCCTCCAGAAGAGGCTGGTGCTGCGGTAGCTGCTGAGTCCTCTACTGGTACTTGGACAACAGTTTGGACTGATGGATTAACTGACCTCGATCGTTATAAAGGTCGTTGTTATGAAGTAGAACCAGTTCCTGGTGAAGACAATCAATATTTCTGTTTTGTTGCTTATCCTTTGGACTTGTTTGAAGAAGGTTCTGTGACTAACGTTTTGACCTCTTTGGTTGGTAACGTATTTGGATTTAAAGCTTTACGGGCTTTACGCTTAGAAGATATCCGCTTTCCTGTTGCTTTAATTAAAACATTCCAAGGTCCTCCTCACGGTATTACTGTTGAGAGAGATAAGTTAAATAAGTATGGTCGTCCCCTCCTAGGTTGTACTATTAAGCCCAAACTAGGTCTTTCTGCTAAAAACTATGGTCGTGCAGTTTATGAATGTCTTCGTGGTGGTCTAGACTTCACTAAAGACGACGAAAACATCAACTCTCAGCCTTTCATGCGTTGGCGCGATCGCTTCCTCTTCGTTCAAGAGGCGATCGAAAAATCTCAAGCAGAAACTAACGAAATCAAAGGTCACTACCTTAACGTTACTGCTGCTACTTGTGAAGAAATGCTCAAACGGGCTGAATTCGCTAAAGAAATCGGCACACCCATTATCATGCATGACTTCTTAACTGGTGGTTTTACAGCTAATACCACTTTAGCTAAGTACTGTCGTGATAATGGTTTATTACTTCACATTCACCGCGCTATGCACGCAGTAATCGATCGTCAAAGAAATCATGGTATTCACTTCCGTGTATTGGCTAAGTGCTTGCGCTTATCTGGTGGTGACCACTTACACTCTGGTACAGTTGTGGGTAAACTAGAAGGTGAACGAGGCATCACTATGGGCTTTGTCGATCTTATGCGTGAAGACTACGTAGAAGAAGATCGTTCTCGCGGTATTTTCTTTACTCAAGACTATGCTTCTATGGGTGGAGTTATGCCTGTAGCTTCTGGTGGTATCCACGTATGGCATATGCCTGCACTGGTAGAAATCTTTGGTGATGATTCCTGCTTACAATTTGGTGGTGGTACTCTTGGACACCCTTGGGGTAATGCTCCTGGTGCAACTGCTAACCGTGTAGCTTTAGAGGCTTGTATTCAAGCTCGTAACGAGGGTCGTTCCTTGGCTCGTGAAGGTAACGATGTTATCCGTGAAGCATGCCGTTGGAGTCCTGAATTGGCTGCTGCTTGTGAACTTTGGAAAGAAATCAAATTTGAATTTGAGGCAATGGATACTCTCTAAGTTCGGTTAATGGCGATTAGTCAACAGTGAACAGTTATAAATTGCTAAATCTGGTAACTAATCGCTAAATAACTGAGTCGGGACAGGTGGTATTAATGTATCCAAAACAAATTGCTCAAGATACAGCAAAAGTTCTTCAAAGTTACCTCACTTATCAAGCAGTACGAACTATTATCAACCAACTGAGAGAAACTAATCCTTCTCAATCAATCTGGCTAAGTCACTACTCAGATAGTGCCAAGATTCAAGATGGAGAGGCTTATCTTGATGGTTTGATGACAGAGAATAAGGAGTTATTGCTGCGAATTCTTACAGTTAGAGAAGAAATAGCCCAACAGGTGTTGGATTTTCTCCCTGAAATGGTGCGTACTGGGATTAGTCAGGCAAATGTAGAACATCGTCGTAAGCTACTAGAGCGTCTTACTCAGTCCCAATCCTCAAATTCTACACCTCATCCAGAAAACACAAATGCAGAGTCAGATTTAGATACAGATGACTCTTCTAACCAAACCAATTTTGATACATAGGAAATAAGCAGATGAAAACTTTACCAAAAGAACGTCGTTACGAAACTCTTTCTTACTTGCCCCCTTTAAGCGATCAGCAAATCGCTAAACAGATCGACTATATGCTCGATCAAGGTTATATCCCTGGAGTTGAGTTTGAAAAAGATCCTACTCCTGAACTTCATCACTGGACTTTGTGGAAGTTACCTCTATTCGATGCTAGAAGCGCACAAGATGTACTTAACGAAGTTCGCGAATGTCGTTCTGAGTATTCTGATTGTTATATCCGCGTAGTTGGATTTGATAATCTCAGACAATGTCAAACTGTTAGTTTCATTGTGTATAAGCCTGGAACTAGCCGTTACTAAGTTACGGAAGTTAAAAAATTTGTTTCTCAAGTCACCGTTACACCGCCCTTCGGGTTCAACAGTTTGACGGGCGGTATAAATGCCCGACACAGGTTCGGGCAACACGCCCTTCTCAACGGAGGACACCTCCCTTCGGGTTCAGCAGTCGCTTCTGGGGGAAACCCCCAAGATCGCGCTGCTTCACCGTGAAACGACGGTGTCTGCAGTGACCGATGTTCCTCAGTCAACTGTTTGGGCGTTTGTATGACCAAGGAGAAATTGTGGTTGGTAAGGAAAATCAAGGTACTGAAATCCTTATGAATAAAAGGCTTTAATTTTGATCTCAAAAAAGGACTGAATTTTCTTAGTAAGAGAGGTCAGCATATTGGGCTAATGTCACACTTGTGTTCAAATGAATGATACTAGTTTGATCAATGTCAGTAATTTAAGTATTGCCACGGATACAGGGAAACAACTAATTCGAGA
>JAAUYH010063969.1_pt1 | contig 16012 bp, 8 predicted proteins | sample 7278061 | NCBI WGS metagenome assembly JAAUYH01 (sample SAMN14350203, study PRJNA611818) | marine sediment metagenome | isolation source: surface marine sediment (0.6m) | place: French Polynesia: Moorea | collected 2018-08
GATTCGCTGGAACAACGTTCGCGACGGTACGCGCTGATAAATGAACGGCACGGGAGGCGTGGGTCGGGAGGCGTGGGTCGGCCCAACGCGTAAATGTTACCGAGATACATTCGCCACAAATCGAGCAGCAACGTTACTATTGCAGTTGCGGCCAGTGAATTCAATGCTACTTCATAAACTGTCGACTTGCGTGGCTGCTCCGTCGCTCTCGGATTATCAGTCGGTTCATCGATGGCGAAGAACATGGGGAATCCAACGATGAAGTATATGCCATACACCACCGATCCCACAGTAACGAACCGCTCCTTGTCGGTGTATGTGTACAGCGGGAAATGTTGAATCGACACCGCCTCAAACACTGCCGTGCCATACGCCAAAGCGAAAATCGACGCCCACCAAATGAACTTCCTCACGTGCCAACAGAAGCCGATTCGTTTCAACCCACGTTTTACCGCACGCAACACGACGTTGACGAACGCGAAATAAAAGGTGAAGTAAAAGTATGTGCACAGGAAGCACACCACCGGCACGTCATTGAAGCGATGCGCATCGAACAGATATCGCGCACCCAGCAGCTGATAGAAATAATGCGTCCAGAAGTAATTGCCATAGAACGAGAAGATGGTAATCCACACCGCCGCTTTCACCCAAAACCGCTCCGCATATCGACGCTCCCTATCTGCCTCCCCCGGAAAGAAGACGGGGAGCACCAGACCCGGCACGCACAACGAGATGGATATGGCGAGATATGAATTTCGGTCGCAATAGCGGTGCACACCAGTGCCCAACACGCCAACCAAAAGTATCACCAGTGAGGCAGGTGCCCAACACAGCGAAAACTTCTCGAACCACGCCTTGGACGGGTCGCTCGAAAACAAGGCCGATGCACTTCGCCCCATTGCTCGAGGTTTACGGTGGTGTTCACGCGCCGCGTTTTGGCGCTGGGGTGGTGGCGAGGTGGCTGGCGAGGGTTTAGTAGAAATCGAACCTAGCGTAAGATAGTCGCATGATAATATATTTCAAGTGTAAAAAGCGCAATTTTCAGGGGCGTACCACGTCACAGGAGTTAAACGAGATGGAAGTAATCGCGCCCTCCGACGAATGCGCTCTCCTCGATGTTCTTCTCCAGCACGCCGTCGCGGTCCATGGCGACGCAAATCGCGATTGGCGGGCGTAGCTCCGACCAATGCACCACGGGTCTACTGCGCAATTGCTTGCCGATTTTGTTGGGATCGATATCGCCCCACATCCGAATCATCAGCTTGCCCGCATCAGATAGATTCTTATAGAACTGTTTCCCATCGCGACCCGCACCCCACACTGAGAACCCACCCTTCCATTCGGTTCGTGATAAGATGATTCGTTCGAACGCCGCCACCCGCACAGACATCAACAAATCGCGAGTTAGCGATAAACTGGTCATTTGTTGGTGATATCGATACATTGTAAGAGATTCGCCATCTACCTTTGCAATCGGAATCCCACGCTCAATAGCAGCGTACATAAAGTGCAAATCCTCGGACACGCCTCGACCCTCGACGAAACCACCAACAGCGTTGAACGCAGTTCTGGTACATGCTACGGTGGGCATCGGGACGGGTGCATCACGGAATGCATAAACGAGGGATTCGATATGCGAGTTTTTCACACGACGATGGAACGCTTCGTAACGTGGCGTAGAACCGGACGGGATGCGCTCAAAATTTCCACCAACAATTCCGTGTGATTCGAGCAAAGGTACAGTGCGAGCGAGCCTTGTCGGGTGCATCAAGTCATCGGAGTCGAGGAAAACGAAATTATCAGCTAAAGCAACTTCGCAACATCGATTTCGAGCGGAACCCACACCAGATGGTTGCGACGCCGCCGACGAGAGTACAGTGTAACGAAACAAAGATTTGGAGAGATGTGGTTCGAGTCGATTAGCGAGACTGAGTGAATCGTCGGTGGATGCATCATTATAAACAATAAGTTGAACAGATGACAAATCGATCTGCTGTTGTGCGAGAACGGATTCAAGAGATTGCTCGAGATACTCGGCCGAGTTATACAATGGCACTATCACGCTGAAAATCGGCGCGGCAACATTGCTCATAGTTTTGACGGCGGCTGTGCGTTGTGGATGGTCGAGATAGTGGCGAGGTGCAGTGCAGTGTAGCACGTAGCGATGATGTACCGTACATAAATTTACGCGGATATCGAGTGGGGTGTCAGGGAATGGGTGTGCATCAAACTTGAAAACCCGAGTTGGTGAAGTATCTTAACAGGCGTATGAGAGCCGACGAATGAGCAGATGCTATGGAAATGAACAAGTTGCTGGCGTCTTCTACAGCACCGCGTATTACTGTATGTGTTTTTGAGGAATGCGGGAACAGTATGGAACGGCACAAGATGAGAATTTCAAGAGATGGTACACCCCCGGGATTGTTCCCAGCCACTCTCGCTAATTGACTGCACTTGCTAATTGGCAGTGGTAAGCTTACGACATTGTTAGACAAATTTGGGGACGGCACTCCTGGTATAAGGCACAAGAAATAACAATTGTAAATTGACAAGTGGTTGATCACAAACGTGCTCAAGTCAGATTAGAATGTTCTAAAAGCCATTCATTTCGTTAGACTTGCTCTGTGAGCTACACGATTGGTCCAAACGCGGGGATTCGAATCTGAACTAGAAGTTGGATATTGTGGCGCCGCCGATCTGGCAGTGAAGCAAGAGGTTGATCGGTTAGAGATTCAGCCGGACGAACAGTGAACATTATGAATGCTAAGAACTTAGTTACATAGTACACGATTTTTACCCGCACGGAACATTAAGCCGTTGCCTTATATTAATCGAATAAATAATGAAAATTTAATGTGCACAATAGGATGACAATTTGATAACATTCACCAAGTCCTCGCTAATTGGCAAGCATTGCTAATCGCGTACAGTATGGCACAGCGGGTTGCTTGTAAGGAGGACGCAGAGTATGATGTAAACCAAAAGTTTTCCACACTTAGCTGAACACTCACTCGAGTGCCAGTGAAGAAACCAAACGTGACAAAAAAGCGAGGGAAGACAATGATTGAGTTGTGAATGGGAAGTGATGTGTCGTTGAGAAGTTTGGACTGTATTATACTGCAGCAGAATCTACGAGAGAGAAGACTGATTTGTTTATGCTAAAGTACAGCACAAGGCTTACCGTAAAATGGGATCGGAAATACGCACATGTAAAAGCGTGAGCGTGTCTGCGGGTACAAGTGACATAAAAAGTTAGCCAAGGCAAACTCATGGTCAGGGAATAGGTATAAGCTGAAACGAAACAAAGAATTGCAGTATAAGAGGAGTGGTGAACGAAGAAAACATTGAAAACACGCCGAAATGATACAGTAAGTATAAGGAAAGGATCCTACACCACATAGACGAAGAATTGATCGATTAATCAATCGTGCGCGTCGTACAATCACTACCCCAGCACCGGCACCAACATCAGCACTAGAATCAGTACCACCACTATCACGGCACGCACAATATAAAGAATGGGTCCAGTCGGTACTGTAAGGAGGTACAGTGGCTTGGGTAATAAAGTTGAACCAAGGTACGATACGAACGGCTGAGTGAGGAACGAGTGAGTGCGTGATCGAGGGGGCAAAATAAACAGACGAGGGGAATTTTTATATGCACCACCAATTATGATTGGCCAAGTGCTCGCTACATATCTCGGGCAACACCCCCCCCCACTCGAGAGAGTGCGCGCTCAAGCAACACTGCACTGCACTAACCGAACACAACCCCAACTTACAAGTGCGCACGCACTCTCACTCTCCGCTCGTCTCGTCCCTGTCAACTAAAACCAACCCACGCACAACAAACGACTACAACTACCAGTGCCGTCGACGACCGCCCATCACCCTCGACGCCCGTGCCCCTACTCTTTCTTCATGTCGTGTCCCGCCGACACTTCCCGTGTGCTTCCCACACGACATCGCACCGTATCGAGTTGCGGTGATTCCGCCGAGTTACGCGCCGACCGCCCAGCGACACACGACAATCCTGCTACGCCTCTGCGGCGTTGTACACGTTCCGGACGTTCGTTTTCACGCGAACACTTTGCCGACACCGCCGGCATTACCGCCTCCAATCTCCACGCCACCACCACCAACAACCACGACACCTTGTCACAACCGACGAATGCGCCGCCCTCTGCACCGCCACCGCCACCACTGCCGCCCCCACACCCACCCCAGCCTTCTTCATCAAGCACACGTAAGAAGCGACCTCGAGTTGTGGATGCAATCCAATCCATCACCAATAACGCTCCCGATTCTACCATTTCCGAATTGCCACACACTGCGTTAACGACGACGACGACGACCACGACCACCACGAAAACGATTGCTACTGGTGCCTCGGCGACCACCACCCCGCGTGAGCGTGTTCGTGACGATCGACGTCCCGCACCCACCAACCATTCGTTGCCGTGGAGTGATGACCCCGATGGCCATTTAATCTTCAAACTAGGTGATGGATTGTATCCAACGCCCGAACATCCGCAAGGTCGGTACAAAATTCTGTCGTCTCTAGGTGAGGGCACATTCGGAAAAGTGGTGGAATGCTGGGACCGTCGACTTCGCCGACGCGTAGCGGTGAAGATTGTACGCTCGATCTCGAAATACCGCGAAGCCGCCTTGCTCGAGATCGACGTGTTGGTGCACATTTCAATCCGCGACCCAAAAGGCATCTATCATTGTGTGAAATTGTACAGTTGGTTCGAACATCTCTCACATGTTTGTATGGTATTCGAGAAATTGGGGCCCTCGTTATATGAACATTTGCGAAAAAAACGATTTCGGCCGTTTTCCATCGATGAAGTTCGTACCTATGCGTTTCAATTGCTTGAATCTGTCTCATTTGTACATTCGCTCACACTCATCCACACCGACTTGAAACCCGAAAACATTCTTCTAGTGGATTCGAATAATCCACAATCTATCAAGCTCATTGATTTCGGAAGTGCTACTTTCGAGAATCAACATCATTCCGCTGTGGTTTCAACGCGACATTATCGTGCACCTGAAGTCATTCTCGGCTTGGGTTGGACATATCCCTGTGATTTATGGAGTGTGGGCTGTATTCTCGTCGAGTTGTACACCGGGCAAGCTTTATTTCAAACTCACGAGAATTTGGAGCATCTAGCTATGATGAGCGTGGTGCTTGGCCCGATTCCGCAACGAATGATTCTTCGAGCGAATGATAATTGTAGGGAATATTTTCGAACGAAACGTGGGGGCGATGGCGCTGCCGTTCTGAATTGGCCGGGTGGCGCTTCGTCTAAAGCTAGTTTGCGTTCCGTCAAGCGTGTGCGCTCGTTGGCTGACATGGTGCGACCGGACGATGGTGGCGCCCATTTCCTCGATCTCCTCAAACGTTTACTTGCATTTGAACCGGAAACTCGTTGTACGAGTGAAGAAGCACTTTCGCATCCCTTCTTCATGCAAGCGCACGCGCCGAATTATGCCGGTGAAAGTGATTACTTGCCCACGTCTATGACGCACTCGAGTGGCTCCTCTGCGCCACTTCCTGCACGCACCGCGAATATTGTGCCGAAAATGCAACCTGCTGCAGATCCCGACAAATCAATTTCCCGACCTCGAAAGCGAATGCGCTCGCGTGGTGGCGGTGGCGGCGTTGGTGTTGGAGGCTCGGGTGCGTCGTCTGGGGCGGCTATTGATCCGTGTAATGAGCATGGTGAGCAACAACGAGAAGAAAATAGTGGCACCGTGTCGCGTAGCAAATCACGGAGTAAGACTGCAGGCGCAACTGGTGCTGGTTCGGTACGACGAAGAGCCGCTCGAAGACAAACCGAAAGACAACACTATTTGGAAAGTTAAGTGTGTGTACGAAGAAATGTTTGGGACGATCGAATTATCGCCCAAACCGGAAGGATACTTTTAGCGCAAGCAGCAGGAAGAACAACAGCAGAAGCAACTAAATTAACAGCGAAGAATACGGTTCGATGTGGAAATAGTCAAGGATTGTACTTCGAAAAGGACTGCTACGGTACAGTAAACTAAATGTTGCTACTATCGACTCCAAATCTGAAGTTTCACGAGTTGGGGCGTGGCTGCGTGGGGCGTGGCCGCGTGATCGGGGTAACATGCATGCATGCAGCCAGGTTCGTTGGCACGTGGAGCTACCGGTGGTTACAGTGCATGGTTAGGGTTCACCGATGCGCAGCCAGTCGTTCGCGTACAGTCTCAACAGGGAGGGAACCGTGGACTTTCAGGTGCAACTTTCGCAAGGTACACTTGTACTAGACAAGTCCGTTGTAGGAGAAAAGGCGGTTTCAATTGTAAAAGACGAGTTAAGATTCGGAGTTAACATGGAGAGCAGCGTCACTGTCGTTAGCAGAGTGCCTTTTCATTACGGTTGCCAGTGTGCATTGGAGTCACGATTCTTGTGGTCATAGTTCGTCATCTTCGATCGAGAAGGATGACATAACTGAATTTGGATTGGAAAGAGAACGAAGCAGCAAACACACCCATGTTTTCAGTTCTGAACTGCGAATTGGAGAGTCGAGAGCGAACGAAATACGCGAAGAGAAATGGTGGCAAGTGCGTGAGAGTTCAGATAAAATTAGAAATGGTGATGGTGCGTAGATAATATACGCGCGGTGAAAGATTGTTAGAGCGGGGAAGCGGTAACAATGTTGAGTGCTTCACATTCCTTTTTGTACTTGCGTTCCTTGGGATCGAACGACAAAGCCAGCGTTATCGAGCGCATCGCTGCCGCATGATCTCCGAGCTGCCGATCTAAACGCGCCAATTCGTAATGAACTTCTGCTTCTCGCGGCATGGCGTCGCGAAGTTGAATCAGCGCGGTACGTGCATCGCGGGCACGTCCCACCGCCGCCAACATTTTGGCGCGTTCAAATGCGGCCACGGGGTTCTCGGGATCGAGATCGCACGCCTTGTTGATTTCATCGAGCGCCGGAACGAGGTCGGCTGCCGGTGCTGCTGTGCGCATGGACGAAGATACGCCCCGTGCCGCATGTGATTTTGCGTAGTCCGCAGCTGCTTTTGCGGCTAGGCAGAGTGCAAGATGGTAATGTAGAAATGCGTTCCGAGGATGTATCGATAGCGCTGCTCGATAATGTCGCTCAGATAACAGATATTGTTCTTGTTTGTGTAACACTTGCGCTATACCATAAAGTGCAGGGTAACACCGTTCATCGGCGGCAATCGCAGAACGGAAGGCACTTAGCGCACCATCAAACTCTTCCTTTGCCGAGAGTTCATGGCCAACCAGTGTATGTGCATAAGCACTGTGTGGGGCAGCACGTGCTGCTTTCCGGAAGTACTTCAGTGCCGCATCTCCGTCTCGTTGCAGCGATGCACAGTTGCCAGCGGCAACCCACGCGGTCGCTGGAACAGGAGCTAACCGCATAGCTCGTGCTGCAAGTGCAGTCAAAGCGACCGCATCTTTCGTATGCCACAACGCGGTGGAGTAACGAGCAGCGATATCAGTGAGCGAGTTTACGTCAGTCGCTAATGCTCGAGAGTACCAAGTGGTCGCTTCCATGAATCGGCCACTTTCCAAATGGGCGCGTGCCCGCAATGAGTGCACAAAAGCACTCGTACTGTGTGGTGCTGGAAGCGCGTTCGCCAAGTCGATAGCCAAATCACATTGATATCGTCCGCAAGCTGCCACTACCCGACCCAATTTGCGAAGCACATCCATGGCCTCTATATTGTTACCAGAATTTGGAATTGGCGAATCTTCTACAGAACTCACTGCCGGTTCGGTCGTGGTATTTGTAGTCGTGGTGATTGCTGTTGCTTTCGCTGTGCGCCGTAGCGGACCCTTCTTGCGTGGAGTAGAGTCTGCTGACGATGGAGTCGAAAACAGCTTCGCTTGCAACTCAGATACGGCGCCTGATGAACCGAAATTATGGTTCGTACGCGCCACACGTCGCCCGACTGCATGACGCTGGTTCTCTTCTCCAAATTCAGTACTGATACCACCTCGTCCGCCGCCTACTGGGGAGGGTGTCACGTAACCATGTTGTACGGAATTCTCAAAACGACTATCTTCCCGTGGTGATGGTGCACTGTGCACACGAGCCATCGAATTTAAACCTCTCAGTCTGCGTCGCGGACTTGGTAAGGGTGGTGGCGCCACTGCCTGTTGTGCATGGGTAATTTGAGGAGTATGGGGTGAGTTTGAATGTTGCAACGGCACAGGTGCAGGGGGAGTTGCTGACGCGAAGGGTTGGTTGCTGAGAAGGGTTTTGGCAGCGGTGTCATTTGTGTTGCCGAAAACGGCGTCGACTTTACTCGGCCCAAGTCCCAGCTTTGATAGTTGTTCGAACGCCATCCACAGCGTTGGGTTCGAACGAAGAGCACGTTGGTAGTGCTCAACCGCGGCTTCCTTACGACTCGTTCGATGATAGATTGCAGCGAGAAGATACTGGCCAGCGGCTCCTCCAGGAATAGCCCGAGCATGAGAAGCGCGCAATTGGTCCTCAGCATCACGTAGACGCTGTGGAGTGCCGATTTTATAACAGCACAGTGCGTACAAGTAGCGGTTTGTCGGCGTGTTGGGTGGATGTAATGCATTTGCGGCGCGGGTGAGATCACCGGCTTGGAGATGTGCCCGGGCGAGAAGATTGTCGGACGTGGGTGACGGATGTGCGAGACATAGACGTTCGGCGAGGAACACGGCGTTTTCTGACAGATGTGCGCGCAGCGATTGTTCAATTCCTTCGCGCAGAACTTGCTCGGATAAACACGGTTCAATGGCCACGCTCATCATTAGACTGGCACTCACTCCCAACTCACGGATTTTTTGCTTCTCTTCAACCCGACGCGCAATTCGAGATATTATCGATTGTTGTAGGTAGGTCGCTGGGTTGATGGGGATTGTACTGGCGGCAGCCGTGCGAGCGAGTCGATGCCTCTCACTCAAATTTTTGAGTTGACCACAACGTTACTTTCACGTGTGCGGATGTTAGTTTTGCATCAAATATTTTTTATTATGTCGCTGTTATTTGAATTCGAAATTCGGAAACCCCTTGTGACCACTAGTTCGGAAATTGTCTCTAGGTCGATTGGCATACAACTGTAGTTCTACATTTGTTTACACTTCAATTACAGTTTGATCTCCAGAATTGAATTAGATCGATACATTTCATTGCTCCATACAGCATTCCTCGGTCAATCGAGCGGTGTACAATGGCACTCACCTCAACCAGAAACACGCCGGGTTTCGCGGCGCCATGCGCCATTCGCGGATCCTTCACTACTAATCGTCGTCATCTTTCCTCGATCGAACGACGGCCTCGCCCTTTGATTGCTCCCCGGGTTTATATAACACGCGCCGCTCTCGATGCCGATGTCGCAATTGTGGGCGCAGGCGTTGGCGGACATGGTGCTGCGCTCGCTGCCATCGCCAAAGGATTGAAAGTTGTGCTCTTCGAGGGTGCAGAAGTGGGAGGCACATGTGTTAATCGCGGCTGTGTCCCATCTAAGGCTTTACTCGCTGCATCGGGGACACTTCGACAAATGCGTTCCGAACATCGGCTGAAAGCACTTGGACTCACTGTTGATGGCTCAATCGGGTATGAGCGTGAACGTATGGCTGAGCATGCGAATGGACTCGCAGCAAATGTGCGTGCCAATATGACCAGATCTCTGGATGCGCTGGGCGTTAAAGTGGTTCACAATCGGGCCCGTCTTGATGGTTCTGGAACCATCGTTGACTCATCTGGAGCTCGCTACAGTGTCAGTGATATAATCCTCGCTCCGGGCTCGGTGCCATTCGTCCCACGTGGCGTTCAACTTGATGGCCGTACCGTGTTCACTTCCGATGAAGCTCTGCGTTTGGAGAGCGTTCCTGAATGGATTGCAATTGTAGGTAGCGGCTACATTGGATTGGAGTTCGCTGATGTGTACACCGCACTAGGCTGCAACGTGACTTTCATTGAAGCCGCCGACAAGTTGATGCCTGCGTTCGATCCGGAAATTGCTCGTGTTGCGCAGCGTCTCCTCATCAATCCGCGCAAGATCGACTGGCACACTGGTGTGTTTGCTTCGAATGTGACGCCTGGTGAACCTGGCGTGAAACCAGTCACCATCGATTTGATTGATGCTGGAACGAAGGCAGCAGTGGATACGCTCGAAGTTGACGCTGCATTGATTGCAACAGGACGCGCACCCAACACTGCGGATCTTGGATTGGAAACAGTGAATGTGGAGACACAGCGTGGGTTCATTCCAGTTGATGAACATATGCGGGTTCTGGACACATCGGGCAATGCACTGGAACATGTCTACGCGATTGGGGATGCGAACGGCAAAATGATGCTTGCTCATGCTGCTAGTGCACAAGGCCAAAGCGCCATCGAAAACATCACAGGCACGAAACATACTCTTGACCACAATTCCGTACCAGCCGCGTGTTTCACGCACCCAGAAATCTCAATGGTTGGACTTACGGAACCCGCTGCACGTGAAGCGGGAGAAAAAGGCGGATTTGAGGTTGGGAAGAGTGTCGGTCACTTCCGCGCAAACTCGAAGGCGCTTGCAGAAGCCGAGGGCGACGGTATTGCTAAGGTTCTATTCAACAAGGGCACAGGTGAAATTTTGGGTGTGCACATTATTGGCATGCATGCCGCTGACCTCATTCAAGAATGCTCGAATGCGATGGCCACTGGGAAAACAGTTCGTGACCTCGCATATTGTGTTCACACTCACCCGACACTGAGCGAAGTAGTCGATGAGGCGTTCAAGGGTGCCGTTGGTATGGCCGCTCATTAACATAGCCGTAGGTGCTGTGCCGTAGACAGACTTTCTTGAGTAGTTGGTGGAAACGAGACGAACATGTGTTGTCAGATGACGGTGTCACGATTAACATTTATCCCTAAACGCGACAATGGTGATTAAGTTTGACTTCGTACCCTCAGGTCAACAACTGTAGAGAACATGCATTTTGCATCTTTGTTATACAACTATACACATTCAGTACAACGTGGATTCGTATTGTATAAACTTTGAGCCTTCGCCGTATCATGACATGCATTCCAGGCCAAAGTGTTACAACCTGCAATCCAGTCCCAACTGCTTTCGCTTGACCTTAAACAAGATGAGAGAAGTGGTTAACGTGCAGCTTGGCACCTACGCAAACTACATTGGTGCCCATTTCTGGAACCTGCAAGACGAGTACATCGCGACGCCCATTCATAAGAGAGAGCTCAGTCCGTCTGTACTTTTTCGTGAAGGGAGCCATGCCAAACTGCCTTACTCCCCGCGACTTCAAATCATTGATTTAAGTGGTGGATTTGGAAGTCTTTCACTTGATGCGGGTGCTGTGTTATCTAAGCCTCCCGAAAAAGTCGACGATGTCGCTTGGGACGGACCTGCGAAAACATTTCGTCAAGAACGAATACCGATTAGCAAATACATAAGTCATTTGTTGGAGGAAGAAGAAGAGGATGAAATTGCGACAAAGGCCCAAAATACCTCAGATTCGAATCCGAAACAAGGGTCTGGTAAACAAAGCAAGAATCTGGCCCCGGAAACTCAGGATTCTGATGACGAATTTGGTCTTGACCATGGTGTAACTTACTGGAGTGATTACTCCAAAGTCCGATTGCATCCGCGCTCGAACTTCGCCCTTCCTGGCACTCATTTTAATGTGTCCAACTTTGACAAATTTGACCATGGCACAGACCTTGCGAATTCCAACTTGCTTGATGACATGTACGATGACCTTCGCTTCTTTATCGAGGACTGTGATTCGTTAGGGGGTGTGCATGTTACTGCGAACGCTAGCGATGGATTTTCGGGCCTGTCGTCAAAATACTTAACTAGAATTCGCGATGAACTTGGCTCTAGTGCGGGTATTTTCGTTGTTGGTGCTGTACCTGAAATCGACTTTGAATCACAAGCATTCTCAAGTCGAGAGCGATTTATGAAATTATGGGATTGCCGAGTTGCGGAAGCGCGTTTCATGGCTCAATGTATCGACCTTTCAGTACAGTACATACCGATTGATGCGGCATCATGTACATCTGCATTCAAGTTTGTTCATCCCTTGCAATTCAACGACTACCACAGCTCTGCAATTCTTGCTTTGGCGCTTGATGTTGCATTCTCTCCGATTCGGTTACCAAGTGTTCAATTCTCTACTGGTTCCTTGTTGAACAAATTGCGGTATTCTTCAGCTACTGTGATGAGCTCTTTGTTCACTGAATTCCCTCAGGTCGCAGCAGCTCATTCCGGTAAAAGCGACGAGTCTACGTTCCATTATCCTCGTGATACCACTGTGAACCTTTCAACTCGAATGTTCCACCGGAAATTAACTGCACCCGCACCACAAACATATACTTGGCGCAGTACTAGACCATCACCAGTTGTACGTGAGTTGGTTTCATCGCGTGGGTGGAAGGATGAACCATCGATTCATGTTGTTCTCGATGAGCCGGTGACTCTACCCGTCGCGTTTCCGAGATTTTTCGATAGTCATCTATCTCGAGATGGGAAACTTCGGCCGTCAATTGTAGGTGAATCAAAACCAGTGACAAAGGACAACGAAGTTGAGCAGATTTCTTGTTTGGCTGGATTCGCCACTGCTCCCGCCGATGGAGCCAATATGTTGCGCAACTTTGGATATACCGTTTCGCAATCAGTACTGAAAACCTCTTCTCGCCATAGAGTGGAAAAATCGAACCTTATGGAAATATCAGAACAGCTAACGGGTCTTAGCTCCGATTACTCAAACTTGTGAAATGCTACTTGACAACGATGATAAAACGGTTAACTAGAAGTGACCACTGTATTTATACTAGAAACTTGAAAGTTGAGTCTCCGCAAGCGGTTTGGCAAGATATCACATTTTAAGCAGGAGGCAGCAAAACAGACCGACATTTATCAAGTACAATCCATCGCTGTACAGTGCTATCTGCGTTTCAACCTTTGCAACTCGCTGCGCAACTTGGCTATTATCTTCTCAGTCTCAGATTTTTGTCCTTGCACTCGTGCTATATCAACCGCGAGCTCAGCAATTGCGGCATCTTTCTCACTTATCTCGCGGTTCTTCGATTCAATTCGTGCCCGAATCAGTCTGTTCTCTTGCCTAATGCGGGACACCTCCGCATCGTGCGTCGATAATGATTTTTCATCAGCGATAGCCTTTTGTTCGGCTTCGGCTAATGATTCCTGGGCACGGCATAAGGATTTCTTCAATTCCTCTACTCGATTCACAAAATTTTCCCGGATTTCGGCATTCTTTTCCTTCGCCTCCCCGAGTTGTTCCTCGAATGTCTTTTCCTTCATTTCCCTTTCGTTCTGAAGCCTTCTGAGCTCTACTGCTTCCTGCTTGCATTGCACGATTGTTTCTTCATGTTGGGCACCAAGCGCAAGTAGTTCATTCTTCAATGACTTCACATTGAGGTTCTCGCTAGTCAAATCTGACTTCAACTGTCCAATCCTAGCTTGGTGTCCTTCAAACTCCAAGACCGCTTGGGTCTTCCTCGCCTCCGCATTACTCAAGGAATCTTCAAGTTGTCGAATTCTTGTCAAGTAACCATCTCGTTCCACATCGAACACATCATGTTTCCGTCGAAGCGCAACGTGGTCTTTCTCCAGACGATCAACTTCGGCTACCGTCGCATCCAGCTCCATACGCTCGTACGCATATCGCTTCTCAAGGCTATTGCGCGCAGACTTAATATCCTCGACCTTCCCAATCCATTTCCGCAAATCCTCTTCGGCTGCCGTTGCTTTCCGCCGATAATCCGCCAACAATCTATTAGCGGTTGATGAGTGTTGCATTAGTTGTAATTCCTTTGTTTTCAATTCCAACTCTGCTTCATTCAGCTGGTTGATTTTCTCCGTAACCTCCTTCTTCGCATCGGTAATTTGCGCTTCAACCATGCCCAGTTTCACTCTCAACAGTTCAACCTCTTCCGAAATGGAGGAGGTGTCGTTCCTGCTGGCCGCAGCAAACTGATGAAGTAAGTCGATTTTCATTTGCATTTCTTTCTGTACTGTTTCACGTTGCTCCATACGACTGGCTTCTGAACTCGCGGACACCGTTGTGGTGCGAAGTTGTGGCCGAGGCCTTGAATTCGCCTGTGAAAACGTCATCGTTGCTCGCACACGCCCACTCAATGCGGAATTACTTGCATTCTCTGTTTTCCGCTCGTATTCAGTTTGGCGATGGGTGCCCGTGGACTTGGGTGGTGCGGGAATTGACGATACAGTCCCACGTCGCGCAGATGCATAGCGGTTCGAATAAGCAGACTGTCGTTTTGTCGGACTGCCGCCAGTTACAGAGGGAGTGAAGGGGCGCTTGACTCCCAATCCACTTGCACTGGTTTGGGCGCGGGGTAGATTGGATACTTCTACAAGCGGAGTTCTCCTCCCTTCCGTCATGTTGGGCACAACGTTTCTTCGAGGTGGGTGACAGTTGTATTAGATGGCAGGAAAACGGAAAATTTCAGCTGCGCTGCGAGTTCTCAAGTGCCAAGCAGCAGTAAGTGTGCGGATAGATTAGGGCAGTTTTTCAAGGGCCTGATCCGTTACTTGGCTAATCAAATGGAATTTAAACTGAGCTGAACATCTCTATAGTTTGAAATTTCAAATTCTACAAGACTTCACATATTTGAGCAAACGCAATTTAGAATGGAAATTGTCATTTACTGTTACATCCTCGCACGGTATTTTTATTATATAATAATTTGCTCGTAATAATAACGTGGAAATACGATTACAAGAAACATGAACCATGAGCATCATCTTAACTATTTTCAGCAAACAGATGTACCTAAAGCTGAAATAAATAGGGACCTAATTATTCCTGTAATCGCGGAAAGACTGAAATTTTCCACAGGTTCAAGCATAACCCAAGCATTACTGTGAGTTAGAAACCAAGCAGTTGAAATTTCTGGTAACAGTCAGATAAATTGCCGGGAAATGGAATTGAAGAGCTCATCATACAACAATTTTATATACAGTTCTATGTATGATGTCTCCGGTTTATCATGTTAATTAGAATAATATATGACTTGCTACTTCTTACTAACTATTCTTAATAAATATATGACAGAATGGTAAAATATTTCAAACAGTTCACTCTTGCAATGTAATCGATACGAAGATGGAATCTTATTCTTCAATTCTAAATTTTCTCCCAATGTTCCTGTCGGATATTGAAATTTATCTTCCAAATGTGATTGGCTTCCAACTCGACAGGAATCAAAGATTCATCAATTAGAGTACATGCATCACCTAAACAAATTCATCAGTCGGTTGCAAATCGATAAATAACCACTCAGATATGATGTGATTCTCCAGCCTGTGTAGTATTTACTTTGGTTCATTAATTTTTGTTTTGAATGATGTTCATGCTGGTTAGTTGTCCGCGTATAACTTCATATTCCCTATAACCGTTCGGATTCTCAATTGCTCTTCATCGAACGCTATAGCAAAACAATTAACTAAGAAATCGAGCGTAACAATGAAGGTGATTGATTCTACTTTATCTGCTGCGATAATCTTCAATCCTATTTGTACGAAACCGTGATTGCGGACGGTATTTCTAAGTGCTATACTTCCAGATTCCACGATGTCACCTGAGAAGCTTTCAATACTGGTCGTAAGATTCTTCTTAGGGACAAATTCAGCGCAGTATTTGCGTACTGCAGCTAGCACAGGAAAAGTCATTTATTCCATTAAAGCACCACTCAGTTTCTCTTGAATCTGAAAGTGACATGAGGGAAGCATGAACATCTCATTACCCAATGATTATGGAAACAATTACAACAGGTTAAATCTGCTCTAGAATAACGCGGTGATCAATTCCAAATTTGTGATACCGATGCACATCGGATCGAAAATTTAATATTGGTATTGCAACCACAATTAGTTATCACATGTTTCGTAGCCTGTATGGGAATTAAAGTAATCACTAATAGCTTTCTGATTCATCCATGCTTGGGTTGAGGTATTCAAATGCCGCTTAAATGTGACCC
>JAAUYH010051467.1_pt1 | contig 16011 bp, 14 predicted proteins | sample 7278061 | NCBI WGS metagenome assembly JAAUYH01 (sample SAMN14350203, study PRJNA611818) | marine sediment metagenome | isolation source: surface marine sediment (0.6m) | place: French Polynesia: Moorea | collected 2018-08
ACAGACTGGGTGACCGTATAAGAATGGTTTCAGCGACTTTTCTCGGTAATTAATTTTGCCTACCTACTTATCAAGATTTCTGATTGCGTAAACTATCAAGATTTCGCCGGACGATCGCTGTATTTGGATGCGCCTCCCCTAGCAACCGCTCATACATAGCTAGGGCTTCAACATAGAGCGGTTCTGCTTCGCTGATGCGCCCTTGGGCATTGTAGAGCGCCGCCAGATTATTCAGGCTGAGGGCCACATCGGGATGTAACTCGCCCAATAATTGTTTTCTCATCTCCAGAGCTTGGACATAAAGCGGCTCCGCTTCGCTGGGGCGTCCTTGAGAATTGTAGAGCGCCGCCAGGTTATTCAGGCTGAGGGCCACATCGGGATGTAACTCGCCCAATAATTGCTTTCTCATCTCCAGAGCTTGGACATAAAGCGACTCTGCCTCGCTGTAGCGCCCTTGGGAATAGTAGAGCGCCGCCAGGTTATTCAGGCTGAGAGCCACATCGGGATGTAACTCGCCCAATAATTGCTTTCTCATCTCCAGGGCTTGAGTATAAAGCGGCTCCGCTTTGCTGTAGCGCTTTTGGGAAGAGTAGAGCACGGCTAAGCTATTCAGGGAATTGGCCACATCGAGATGTGACTCGCCCAGCAATCGCTTTCTTATCCCCAGGGCTTGGAGATAAAGCGGCTCCGCTTCGCTGGCGCGCCCTTGGGAAGTGTAAAGCAAGGCCAGGTTCATCAGGCTGGTAGCTACATCGGGATGGGATTCGCCCAAGCGATCGCGGGCAGCCGTCAGACAGCGTTCATACCAATGGGCGGCTTGTTCATAGGCCCCTTGTCCGGTGTAGAATCGGCTCAACCCTATGAACGGCCAAATCAGGTCTTCGTTGCTCAGCCAGTTCTTGAGAGTTGTCACCGCTTCCAGTACATGAGGGACGGTTGGACTAAATACTGCAATATCTTTCAGAGTAAGACTTTGAGGCATTTGCTGAGCCACAGTCGTTATAACTTTGCAAAACCCGCGTTTTAGATTATCTGCTTGAGCCGATTGAGTTAACTTTTCCTGAAATAGCCGACGAATCAGATCGTGCAAGGAGTAGGTTTCGCCATCTATGTGTTGTAGCAAAGCTTGCTGTACAAGGATAGAACAGCCTTTTCCAAGCTTTTCGCTATCCAGTTCAACATCTGTCTTAGTGACAAACTGCTCCAGCAACTCTTGGGGAATGGGAGCTGGAGCAAATAGACTGAGAAGACAGCCTAGCGTTTGTGTGGCGGAATCGAGAGACTGCCAGCCTGATTCAAAAGCAGCAACGATGCCTGACTGCACAGCCTCTGATGGGGGCGGCGCCTCTTTTTCCAACTGCGATAGCAATTCCGCTAGCATATGTTCCTCCTTCGGAAGCAGGAGTCGATTGCTCTGCACGCATTTGAAGCCGCTTGCACAGGTGGCCCGCAAATGCACACAGCTCTTTCGTTAAGTCCGCTTCCCGCAAAGTCAATTCTTCACCTAGCAGGAAAATCAAGCGCGGCGGAGCTGCCTCTGGCGGCAAACGACTGAGGGACTAATCCCCGCGATCATTATAAAGCTCTCATGACAGTTTCCGAAGCATCTATAGCGAAGACAGCTCAGCATTCCTTCCACCCTATTGGTTCAAATACTGACTTGGATTAATGCCCTCTGGAGATGCAGGTCGGTATCACCCATCGCAGCCGCCAACAAGTCATTGGAGCAACTGGCCAGAAGCGGGGGAATTGTGACGCATACCAACGCCAACATAGGTGATTCAAATTAGAAAAACTCAACCTGCCCCAATTGGTTCGCTATTCAAGGGATCGTAATAATCTTATTGACGTATTCCGATATCGGAATACAATATAGGTATGGCTCGGACACGAACAACTTTTGACCCATTTAATGCGATCGCAGAACCGAAGCGACGAGCACTTATTGAAGCGTTAGTCGGCAAGGAGCTGACCGTTAATCAGATTGTGGAGCTTATGGGGTGGACTCAACCCATGGTTTCAAAACACCTCGGTGTTTTGAAGCAAGTGGGTTTAGTTTCAGAAAGAAAAGAAGGTCGATATCGTGTCTACAAAGTGAATGCCGCGCAGTTGAAACCCATACAAGAATGGGTAGTTCAGTTTGAACAGTTTTGGAGTAACAGTCTGGATCACCTGGAAGACTATTTAGACGAAATTCAATCTAAAGAGGTGAACATGAGTAGTGACAATGAACATACGGTGGAGCCAACAATCATAACTCGAGAATTTAATGCTCCAAGACAACTGGTTTTTGACGCATGGACACAACCAGAACATTTGAAAAACTGGATGTTTCCTCAAAAGGGATTTACTTGCGAGTATGTCTCTGCCGATATTAAACCAGGGGGTTCCTCTCTTCATAAAATGACCGCTCCCAATGGATCCGAAATGTGGCTGCTGACGAAATATGAAGAAGTGACTTCTCCTGAAAGTCTGGTTTTCAGGCAGTATATTTCGAACGAAGCAGGCGACATTCTGTCTAATCCGCAGATGCCCAACTGGCCAAAGGAACTTAGAACCACCATCAAGCTAGAAGAGATGGGCGGCAAAACTAAATTGCAGTTAATCTGGCAACCAATAAACCCAACCAAGGAAGAAGCCGAGGCCTTTGAAGCCTCTCGCTCTCAACACGGCGCTGGCTGGGGGGGAGGTCTTGATCAACTGGCCGCTTACCTTGAAACCCTATAGTAGAAACCCAGGTCAGGCAAACGAGAGGAAACTGTTCAACAGTTCACGACATCAACTATTCTCCCAGAGCAAAAACCGGGCGCCAACTTATAGCGGGACAATCCAGTAGAGAAGGAATACAGAATACAGGAGTCAGGAGACAGAATCCAGTTTCTGACTGACTTCTGTATTCTTGCCCTGTCAGAATGTCCCGACTTAACTTGATAAGTAGTCGCGCAGAATTATTTTCACAGTCTTTCAAGGCAGAGCAAGGATTTCTGCGCTGAAAATGTGAAATTGATTTTGCATAACCACTTACCTCAAAAACCAGCCACTGGATTCTTCCTAGTCTGAATCAAAGCTGACCTGGATCTATGCCCAGTTCGCGGAGCTTAGCCAAAGCACGATCTCGCTCCTGCTGGGCCTGGTCGCGCTCTTTCTGGGCCTGGTCACGTTCTTTCTGGGCCTGGTCACGTTCTTTCTGGGCCTGGTCACGTTCCTGAATAAACTCCCCTGGCTCCTTAAACCTTTCCCCGTTTGGATAAAAGACGGCCAACCCATCCTCAAACAGCTCAAAACGAATCTTCAATAGGGGGGAAGACCAAGGAAAGCTCAGCGGTGTGATGGGAGAAAAATCTTCTTTCGGATGGTTACGCACTAATCCCCAAAAGTCATAGGACTCTGGGTCATAGAAGAACATTTCTAAAACGCCATGCTCTTCATAAAATGTCTGCTTTGCCAGCATTTCCCTAGCCGTATTGCTAGGAGAAAGAATCTCAAAGACGACCTGTGGAGCGATGTTTTCTTCTTCCCACTGTTTGTAGCTGCCGCGATCCCTATCCGGACGTCCCATTACCACCATCACATCGGGCGCTTGCGAAGGCGCAGGGGGAACCTCAACCTGGACTGGATGCCAGAGTAAATCACCCGCAACGAAGGCGGTTTGATCCTTCAATAACCACTTCAAATTGGTCGCCAGACGGACAATCCAGCGATATTGGATTGTGTTGTCGGCCATGGGTTTACCGTCGGAGTCGGGATACAAAACCTGGGGTATGGCGGGCGTTTGAACCATAGGTTCCTCAAGGCTGAAGATATAACGATTCTATCCAGTTAGGAGAGAGTTGGGCAATTATCTTCAATCACCGATGCCTCAGAAAAAATAAGTAGCTGGGGAAAAACACCCCCAGCTACTTCATCGCCTATTGTACAGGCCTACTCCGGACGGCTCAGTCGAAAGGATCAAACCTAACCTTACGCCATCCGTTCAATTAAATGATCTCCTACCCGTAGGGCGTTGGCGATAATCGTTAAGGCGGGGCTGACACCGGCATTGGAGGGAAAGAAACTGCCATCCACCACATAGAGGTTGTCCACATCATGGGTGCGGCAGTTGCGATCGAGCACTGAGGTCGCCGGATCATCGCCAAAGCGACAGGTGCCGCATTGGTTCGCCATCACCTGAATCGGCGCTTCGCCTCGAGGTCGGAATATCTTACCCTGAAAACCATCCAGCTTGTTCTCGGCGGTTTTTAGCACTTCCATCCAGCGATAAACCAAGCGATCGTGCGCCTCGACATTATTGGAGGTGTAGTCAGTGTGCAACTTGTCGCCCTCGACCCGCACTCGATTATTCGGATCGGGCAAATCTTCAGTTTGCACCCACCAGCCGATGGAACGGGTGGCTAATTGCTTTAGCCCAAAATCTGGCAAAAATTTCGCCAGACTTGAAAACAGCGGCGGCGCTTCCGCAAAGATAATATCCGTGAGCAGGCCGCCTGTATTGTAAATGTGTCCCATGGGATAAGGGAAATCGGCGTCGCCCCAATAAAAATCATTGACGCAAACCGTTTTTTGGAAAGACCCTGAATTGGGCTTTGTGCTCAGCTGGACAATCGCCGTCATCAGGCTTTTCATTAAATTGCGCCCAACCAAATCAGAACTGTTGGCCAGTCCGTTGACATGCTTATCGTTGGCGGATCGCAACAGTAACGCCGCCGAATTCACCGCCCCACAGGCAAGCACTACAACATCGGCGGAAAACAGATAAGATTGCTCGCCAATTTCTGCTTCCACCGCCTTGATCGCCGACCCTGATGGATTGGTCAGTAACCCCACCACCTTAGCCCCTGTTTTTAAGGTCACATTGGGCTGCTTCAGCGCTGGCGAAATGCCGCTGACTTCGGCGTCATTGGTGGGGTCGTCGGTCTGGCGGGTGAGTCCTAAGGGGAGGGGAGACGGATGCAGATTTTGTTGGGCGATGGCGTCGCAAATTTCGGAAATTTGAGGCTCATGGGCGATCGCCTCAAAGGGATACGCTCGACTCCGGGAAGGCTCAGTGGGATCGCTGTTGGCCTGACCATGCACCTTGTAAAGCTGTTCTGCTTCAGTGTAATACGGTTCAAAGTCCGAATATTTCAAACACCACTCAGGGGAAACTCCATCCTGGTGCTCCACCTTCTCAAAATCTCGCTGTCGGAATCTGAGAAGGGCTGCATTATAGATTTTGGTGTTGCCGCCAATGGCGTAATTCATTTGGGGCGAAAACGGTTCTTCATCGCTGTCGTACCATTGTTCTGGGGCGCGATAGCGGTCTCGTTTAAAGATATCGACATGCTTAGGATTCTGCTTATCCAGCGGCATAAAGTCGCCCCGCTCCAGAATCAGAATCTTTTTGCCGGTAGGCGCCAGTTTTTGCGCCAGTGCGCCCCCCCCGGCCCCTGTGCCGACAATAATTAGGTCATAGTGTTGATCATCAATAATCATGGTGATACCTCACTGCCAGATGTAAATCAGCACAAACAAAATAATCCAGATGACATCCACAAAATGCCAAAACAAAGATGTGGCGGCAGTTCCATACTCACTGTGGTCATAGTTGCCGGGGATAAAGGATCGTCCCAACATGATTAATTGCAGTAGGACGCCTGTCATCACGTGCAACCCATGGAACCCGGTGAGTAAATAAAAGGCTCCGCCAAATACGCCATCGGTAAAGCCAAACGGGAGACCGCTCCATTCAACGGCTTGACCATACAGAAAGTAAATTCCCATGGCCATGGTCAGCAGCCAGAAGATCCGAAAGCCCCACAGATTTTTGTCGTGGAGATATCGCTCGGCGATGTAAATCACAAAACTGCTCGACACTAACACCACCGTATTGATGGCGGGTTCCCTGACGTCTAGCCCGGTCACCCCGACGGGCAGCCAATTGGGGGTGGTTGTCTTATAAACGATATATCCAGCAAAAAAGCTGAGGAAAACGACACTTTCTGACAGCAAGAAGACAATGAAGCCAAACATTCTGTGATCGGGGTGCGCCTCAGCCGCAGGCGCGTGGCTTGGCGCCGCCGGAGCAGTGAGCAAGGGATCGACTTCAGTTGAGTTCACGAGTGACCTCCAGCGTATCAGGGTTAGCAACTAGGGGCTCCGACTTACCATAGCCATAGGGCTCGGCCAGGAATACCGGCAGTTCTTTAAAGTTGTCGTGGTGCACCGGGGGAGAAGAAAGCAGCCATTCGACGCCAATCGCCCGCCAGGGATTCTTGGGGGCCTTTTCTCCCTGTATCCAGGAGCCAATCATATTCACCAGAAACGGCAGGGTGGACATCCCCAAGAGAAACGCCCCAATGCTAGCGACCACATTCCAAAAGGCGAATTCCGGCGCGTATTCCGCCACCCGCCGAGGCATGCCCGCCAACCCTAAGGGATGCATGGGGAAGAAATTGAGATTCGCGCCGATAAACGTCAGGGCAAAGTGGAGTTTTCCTAACCCTTCGTTGTACATCCGCCCCGTCATTTTGGGGAACCAATGGTAAATCGCGGCATAGATGCCCATCACGGTGGCGCCGTAGATCACATAGTGAAAGTGGCCCACTACGAAATAGGTGTTGTTCACGTGGATATCCACCGGCACCGCCGCCAGCATGATGCCCGTGATGCCGGAAAACACAAACATGATCAAACCCCCCAGGCCAAAGAGCATGGCGCTGGTGAGTCTGAGTTTGCCCCCCCAAATGGTCCCTACCCAAGCAAAGACTTTGATGCCCGTGGGCACAGAAATTAGCATGGTGGAGAACATAAACAGCATCCGCATCCATCCGGGGGTGCCGCTGGCGAACATATGGTGAACCCAGACGAACGCGCTCAACCCCACAATCATCAGGGAGGAAATCGCCACCACCTTGTAGCCAAACAACGGCTTGCGGGCGTAGACGGGGAAGATTTCCGAAAAAATGCCAAAAATAGGCAGGATAATCACGTAAACCGCTGGGTGGGAGTAGAACCAGAAAAGGTGCTGGAACAGAACCGGATCGCCGCCTTTAGCCGGGTCAAAGAAGCTGGTGCCGACGGTGAGATCAAACATCTGCATGATCACCGCCGCTGTCAAAGCTGGCAAGCCGAACAATTGCAGCATTTGGGCGCTGAGGACGGTCCAGACAAAGATCGGCATCCGAAAGAAGGTCATCCCGGGGGCTCTCATCCGCAAAATCGTGGTCACGAAGTTGACCCCGCCCATAATGGACGAGACGCCCGAGAGCGCGATCGCTAGTAGCCAGAGAAACTGACCGCTAACCAACACCCCCGCCGGATTCTGGGTGCTCACGGGCGGATAGGACCACCAACCCGCCTGAGCTGGCCCCCCTGGAACTAAAAAGCTGGCCATCAGAACAACCCCGAACACGGGCACCATCCAGAAAGCGACCGCATTCAGCCGGGGAAACGCCATATCTTGCGCCCCGATCATTATCGGCACCAGATAATTGGCCAGTCCCACTAACACGGGAAAAGTCCACAGGAACAGCATCACCGTTCCATGGAGGGTGAACATGGCGTTATAGACCGTGCGATCCACCAAATCCGCCTCCGGGGTCATCAGTTCCCCCCGGATGACCATGGCGAAAATGCCGCCCACTAAAAAGAAGAAAAAGGATGTGACAATGTACTGAATCCCAATCACTTTGTGATCGGTGCTGAAACTAAAAAAACGTCTCCAGTCTTCGTGTTCGCCGGGTGATGGCGGCTCGCTCTTGGCGATGCTCTCTTTAACTGAAAGATTGACCATATTGCTGCATCCTTTAGAGGTTCTAAGCCTCAAACTCAGGGCTTACCCCTCTGTTTTTCGCTACCGCGCAGGCGCAAGCTAACTTGACTCGCCCCCTTCGGGATCCAATACTGTTCGGTTCAGGTTCCCCCTTAATTCCCCTACTCTTCGAGAAGGCAAAGCCTAAAAAGGGTTAGAGATGTAGGATTTTTAGCCCCCCTTTTGAAGGGGGGTTGGGGGGATCTCCGCCAACAATCGAGGCTTATCCGAACAGTATTGCTTCGAGATCAGGGTCGAAAGCTGACACGGTAATCCTTTTCCTCGGAAATTAGAGTTGCGGTAAAAACCTGCTAGGCTTATGCCCAAACCCCAATTTCCCTCACCCTGAACCATCCTGAAAGTGGCATTAGGCATGGAATGCCAAGGGATTAGCAGTAAAATCACTACCCATCCACCCATCCACCCATCCACCCATCCACTCTCTTCTCCTGGAATCTCATTTGCTCCTCCCCAACCCTAAACGGGAGACTTGGAACCGGAATAATTCACCACCGGAGGCTCAGCCGGAACAACTGTTGTCCAGCCTGCTCTATTTCCTTTCTTGGATGCTCGGCGATAGTCTTCAAACGCTGCATTGTAGCTGGCTGAAGGGGGGCTCGCCTGCGCCTCAGCCAGCCACTGCTGGTGAGCTTCCGGCGACTCAACCACCACGTCTGCCTGCATAGCTCCAAAGTACGTGCCGCTATACTCTGAATCGTATAACCGATACTTACCTTGGCGAATGGGGGTAAACTCAAACTCGATCAATCGCTCCGGAATCACATCCTGCTTAACCCGAAAGGCCGGAATATAAAATCCATGCAGCACATCTTCAGACTTCAGCGTCATCTTAATGCGGTGGTGGTTGGGTAAATGGAGTTCTGTGCTGCTGATATTCTGGTCGGGATAGCGAAATTCCCAGGCCCACTGACGCGACAGGACTTCGATCCGCTCCTCCGGCTCGGTCGAGGCTGCCAATGGCTGACTGGGGTCAGTGTCAGCCGTCGCCAGCTGCTCATATTCCATCTGACCGAGAATCGACATCTGGTCGTAGATCTGGTAGCTGTAGACCGCGATCCACATGACTAGAACAAAAGGAATCACCGTCCAGACAATTTCCAAGGTGACATTGCCTTCAATCGGGGGACCATCGCTGAAGTCATACCGACCGGCTCGTTGGAACAAAACTGAGTAGGTTAAGGTTCCGACAACGCCTAAGAAAATGAAGGTTCCCAACGTCACCAGGAAGCTGAATAAATCGTCAACTAGAATCGACTCAGCCGCCGCTTGGGGAGGCAGCCAAGCGTAAGCCTGTCGCCCCATCCAAAGGCTGATGGCGGCAAGGGCGATCGCAATCACCGTCAAGGTCGCAATCGTGCGAATTTTTAGGGCTCCAATCATTTCAACCATAAACTTGGATTTTCTCCCATTCTCAACAAGCGATCGGCGCTAATATGCGCCCCAAACTCAGCCGCCAATTGTGCGCCTAACGTACCGTGAACAAACATCAGGGCGAAAATTCCCAGTCCGACTAACAAATAGCTCCACTGCACTTGTTGGCCCCTGTCCTTACGCCAAAGGAATCGCTGGAATCCTCGCCATACAGTCATTATGACGATTAACAACAGCAGTAAGACACCGCCCACCCCATGCCAAAGCATGGTTTCCATCGCTTGCAATCCCCAGACGCTCTTTACCTCTGAGGGCGGATCCACTAGCATGATTTCATAGAACCCGGCGGCAACCGTAAAGAAAGTGACAATGGCCGCCGCCAGCATGTTGTACCAGCCCACATCAAAAAAGTTGGATCGCGTCGCTGGAATCGCCAGCCATTTAAAGACGGGTTTTTGTAGCGGGAACAAAACCCCAACGATGTCAAACCCAATTGCCACGATAAATAAGCCCAGGGTGAGGTGGACCAGATTGGGATGAACCGGAATCGGATAAGGCAAGCCATTGGCCCCCCATGAACTCCCCAGTGAGTCAAGTAGGTTGGAACTCATCGTAGAACCCCCTGCCGCGTTGCTTCTACTACAGGAACCGTATGCAATCCATACACCCACACCAGTAAGTCGCCCAGGTAGACCTGGAAAAACACTACCCCGACTAGCAGGACCCCCACTCCCATAAAAGAGGTGGGTAATGCTTTGGGGTCACGCAGGCGGATGATATAGCGCCAGGCTGTGATCGCTGCGATCACGCCAGAGAGAGACCAGCCAATCAGCGTATGCAGATGTAAGGTTGGCTCAGCCACTGAGTAGGGGCTGGCTAATCCGGCTTCAATTTGGCCAAAAATCACCGCAATAAAGATGGAAACCGTCGCAAAACACAAATTCCACCAACTCACTTCATACAAGCGAGGATTATCGGTAAAGTAGCCGATTACATCACACAAGACGGCGAATAAGACCATCGCAATGACAAAATGCACGACGATCGGATGCATCGTATCGGCGTAGGGTAAGTTGTGATCGTTAAGGGGAGGAAGATACTTCAGCATAGGGTTCTTAATAAGATCTCAATTGAGCAAAGGCTCCTAAGGGAGGTGCGTCAAAATAAAGTCCCAGTAAACGGCGGTAGATGGGTAGATGGGATGTTATTTATCTGCAGATCCATAAAGCTAACTAGAATGAAACACACCAACAGGAAACGGTAAAATAGACTTCCAATCTTGAGAGCAAAGCGGTAAAAACTATCAGATTCAGGACTATAAGCGCTAAAACTGCGTGAAGTTGCTCGTGCGTCATATTTTTCAAATTCACCGCAATCCTCCCGCTTGGCGCCGTTACTGCGCTAATGAATAGTCCTCAAAAAAATACGGATAATCTTGTTGAACCCTCTATCTTTAGCTTGAACTTTCATCTAGTTTCAATTTTCTCGGCGCCTTTTCGATTGACTCAGCAACCTTCACTCCGGTTCCCTTCCCTCAGCCTGATAAATTCCAATCTAATGGCTCTATTCAGTCAATAGATTTTCAACAGCCTACACCTGCCTCTGAGATCACAATCTGGGATAGGGTAGATTGACTCCATTCACAGAAGAAAAATATCCAGAACTAGAGACTAATTGTGACTCCAGGAAACCGTCGTAATACCTTAAGCCTCAGTCACTGCACTCCCTACGCTGACAGTTCTTTGGGCTTCACGGGCGCGCCAGTGGCTGATCTAAGATAGTTAAAGAACTTGCGGATAACTAACGCACCAAAGAAAGGGCGGAGATTTGACAGATGAATTTTCAACAAAAGGGAATCAATCAGGTGACCATCTCAATTTCCCAGAGAGCCTGCCATGGAAGATATTTCGCCCAATTTTCAGTGCGTCTAGCAGAACCTCGTCGTGAGTAGATTGATAAGTGGTTTTTGTGGTTTGATGAGTTATTTTTACTGCTCATGTTGGAGTCAAAAAGTATGACAGCTTGTCATACATAATTTTGACAAGCTGTCTTTCCAATTGACTTGACCCAATTGACTTGACATTGAGTAAAAGGTCAATGTCGTCGGCAAGATTTATCGACGCCAGATTTTCAGAGTGCAAGTGAGAATATAACGCATCGATACGCCTGGTCTTGAAGGAATACTTGTTGGCAGATTCGCAATTAACCCCAAGCTATATGGTAGACAAGCTGGTCTAATCCTGTCAAAATACTCCCTGTCAAACAGTTCACCCTGATTGATTGACACAACCTTAGGCTATATACATTCTATCGTAGGCTGTATATAGCCTAAGGGCATCCCAGAAAAGTGAAGCGAAACCCATCGAAATTTTCTACTGACGTTGGGTTTCATGACTTCAACCCAACCTACGCAAGAATCTTTTGTCCACTTTAAGTTCTACGCTCGTTGGTCACAATTGAAGGCCAACATTTGAGGTAAGTCCGGTGATACTTATGGGAACCATATGGAATTAGGAAATCTTATATATGCTCTGTTTCTTCAGAAATCTTGCCTTGTGAGGTTGAAGTCTTGGCTAAACAGAGGTAACTATCTATGGATCGTTCTAGCTTTATCCGTAAGAGCCTTTTGGGGGTATCCGCTGTCGCCGGCTCCAATCTTATCCTGGCGGCTTGTTCATCCGGAAACTCGACGACTGAAAGTGTTCAAACTAAATTGCTTGCAAGTAATCTAATCGATGATCCTAAAGCTGGGGGCCTTTACTATACACAGGATGCGCCTGGTCGCTGGAGTGAAAAAGTGGGAGGCCATCTTCCTAAAATTGAGTCCCAGAAAGTCAGTGATAAAGAGACTAGGATTCAAGTGATCACCACTCATCCGATGAATGAGTATGATCACTACATCGTAAAACATCAACTGTTGGATAGTAACTTTCAGTTCTTGATGGAAAAGGTATTTAATCCCGCCCAAGACAAAGACCCTATTTCAGAATTTATACTTCCGAGCTACAAGGGACCGCTCTATGCGTTGAGCTATTGCAATCTTCATGATGTGTGGCTAAGCGCTATTGAGGTTTGAATCGTATCGATGGCGATCGCAGGGAGAATCACAATCAATCAGGGGGCGTTCGAAGGGGGCGATCGCTAAAATGATTTCTCATGAAATCGAATGGCGAAGTCAACAGAGGCGATTCTTTGCTCCATGCCAGTTTCCCCGTGATCGTGGCCATGTTTATGCCCCGTCAAGGGGCTTCGACGCGGTAAAATTCTACATAAAATTCTACGGCGCCAAGCGGTTCGACCTGATGTGGCGTCTGGGGTTCAACAATGCCGGGTGATTCTGGAGTGAGCATGTGGTCTTCAGGAGGATCGGTGAGGATGCGGTAGCCCAATTGCCCCGAGATAACCCAAATTTTGCCCCAACTCCCTGCTTTAGTGGTGTGGCGCTTCAGCAGAGCAGGGGGAACTGTGTCCTGGGTAAAAATTGGGGTTTTGCGGTAGGATTTTGCTCGAGCGGGAAGAGTTTTCATAGAGAACCTCCAATGCTTCGCTAGGGTTTCGACATTCACCATTCTGCTTCCCCTACTCTGGCAAATATTGACTTTCTCGTCTTTGAGGCAGCTTAGAGAGCCGACGTGATGCATTGATTTGTTGGCCCAACAAAACGCTGGTAAAGACAATCAAGATCCCCATGAGTTGAGTGGGGGTAAACGTTTGATTAAGCCAAACAAAACCAATTAGCGTCGCCACCACAGGACTCATCAGCCCCAGGTAGGAAACCGCGGTCGCTTTGAGCCGATCAATCCCTCTAAACCAAAGCAGATAAGCCAACCCGGTCCCAATGACGCCCAGGTAAATCAGGCCCTGGATGTTGGTTGTTGAGAGATGGGTGAATGGCCCTTCAACCATCAGCGCAATGGGTAATAGCAACGCGCCGCCCACCACCAATTGCCAGGCAGTAAACACCAGTAAAGAAACTGGACGTTGCCACCGTTTAACCAGCACGGTCCCCAATCCCATGGAGACAGCGCCTGCGATCGCCGCCATAATGCCAATGCCATCCAACCTGGCGCCCGGGCTGAGGACGAGGAGACCGACGCCGATAAATCCAGCGATCGCAGCCTTGATCGATAGCTGAGAGGGCTTTTCACTCAAGATCAGCCACGAAAACAGCACGACCAATAGGGGCTGAATGGCCCCTGCGGTGGCGGCGACCCCTCCAGGCAATCGATAAGCGGCCACGAACAATAGGGCCTGGAAGACGCCGATGTTTAATCCCCCAAGGACTAAAATTCGCCACCACCAAATTCCTCGGGGGAGCTTCCTAAAGGCAAGGGTGAGGAGGATGCCAATGGGGAGCGATCGCAATGACGCCACCAGTAGAGGATGGCCTGGCGGCAAGAACTCAGTGGCGACAACATAGGTCGTTCCCCACGCCATTGGAGCTAACGCTGTCAGCAGGATATCGGGCAGATAGTCTGTAGATCGCTTCATGACAGTTTCCATGTGAGTGCATTAGAAAGGTCGACTAAACAGGGGCCGAAGACATGTGCGCTCCCTGCCCCTGATGGGTCCGCATCGAGACTTTGGTAAAAGGACCGTATTCTTTATCGGCAGTCAATATGCGACGGTGAACCGGGTGCGGTGGCGCTTGGGTCGCTCGACTTCATCCAGCAGCGCTACCGCCAGGTCCTCCATGGAGATCGTCGAATTGCCGTTGACGTCGAGCAGCAGTTCGTCATCGCCCAGCCGGTAGTGGCCAGTGCGCTCCCCCGGCTGTAGCAACGCTGGTGGACTCAGATAGGCCCAATCCACTGTCGGCTCAGCGCGGCAGACTTTGAGCTGGTCGATGCAAGCCTGGGCGATGTCACGCCAGGCTGCGGGGAGGAATTTTGGATCGTCGATCACGGTCGCGCCTTCCTGACCGGGCACGAGCAGACTGCCCGCCCCACCGACCAGTAAGAGACGTGTGCCTGTCCGGCGTAGCCCCGCCAGTAGCGTTTTAGCCGTGGAGACGAGTTCGCCTTCATGTCCGGGCGTTGGACGAGTGGCGCTGATCACGACGTCCTGACCGGCGCTCAAGGCGGCGATGTCCTCGACATTGGCGGCATTGGCGGCTCTTGCAATGGCGGCGGCAGGTAACTCTGAGAATCGAGCCGGATCGCGGACGACGGCGGTGACTTCGTGGCCCCGGGTTAACGCTTCGGCCACCACGCGGCTTCCCACATTTCCTGCTGCTCCAAAGACAGTTATACGCATGATGTTCAACTCCTTGTTGGTCAATTAGTTTGTGATGCGTGCGGCGACAGTGATGCACCGAGATGGGTAATAGGGATTGGCGTCAAAATAGAATCCCGGGGATGGGTGGATGGGTGGATGGGTGGATGGGTGGATGGGCTTGCCCTGAGCTTGTCGAAGGGTGGATGGGATGTGATTTATCTGCAGATCCCTTATGGGGATCGAAGGGACAAAACTAGGTCTTCTTTAATGCTTTGTGTCTATGCTATTTTATTCACTTAAAATAAACAATAGGCAATTTAATCAATAGACTATTTACTCAAGGTGAATAATAATGGAACGCTGGACTGCCCTAAACGTTTTTCGTCACGCCGCAGAGCTGGGGAGCTTTGCGGCTGCCTCAAGGCAGCTTGGCCTTTCGCCAGCCGCTGTCAGTAAAAATATTTCCGAGTTGGAAGCGCATCTTTCCGTGCAGCTTTTCAACCGCACGACAAGACGCATTAGTCTGACTGAAGCTGGCTCACTTTATTACGATCGCGTTTCCCGCATCCTTGACGATCTGGAGGAGGCGGATGGCGTCCTAAGCGCGATGCAAGACGCGCCGAGGGGCTTGCTGCGTGTGAGCGCGCCAATGACAGTCACTCTGATCTGTTTGTCTTCTGTTTTGCCGAAGTTTCTGAGCCGTTACCCGGAGTTATCCCTGGATCTTCAACTGGATGATCGTCGGGTTGATATTGTGGAGAAAGGTTTCGACATTGCGCTTCGCGGCAGCGACAATCTCGAAGACTCGAGTCTGATCGCCAGAAAGCTCATGACTATGACCCATGTCGTTTGTGGCGCACCTGCCTATTTTGAGCAGTATGGAACCCCTGAATCGCCTGAGGACCTCATGAATCACTGCTGTATTCAATTCACACTGTCGGACCACACTAAGGTATGGACATTTCAAAACAACAATCGCTCGGTCAGCGTACCGATAAACGGAAGGTACAAGGTGAACTCGAGCCTTGCCGTGCGCGATGCCTTACGAGCTGGATTTGGATTGAGTCTGATCCCTTGGATTTACGTTAAAGATGACCTAAATGAAGGGCGTCTGCAAACGGTATTAGAGGATTGGTCGCCGGACGAGACAACCCTTTACGCAGTTTATCCATCCAAGCGCTATGTCACCTCTAAAGTACGCGCCTTCCTCGATTTTCTGGTCGAGGAACTTACCCCCTCTAACTCCCACTTGTCAAGGGGGAGGACCAGAGTTTCCCCAGATTAGGATAGGGATTTAGGAGGAGGACCAAAACTACGGATTCCAACACGAACGTGGTTTGTGAGCAGCAAAAATAAATTCAGAACGATTTTGCGCCATTTCAGCGATCAACCAGTTTATCAAGAATTGTCAAGTCCTCTTGGCAAAGGGGTTTCAGAGCCGCGAAATTTTGAATTTATAATTGCTGGTTTGTGAGGATGAGGCTGGCTTCGTGGTTAATAACCAATGGTGCTAGTTGGTCAAAAGAAATGAGGTTCATCCATGCTGGAAGTAGAACTAAAGTACCAGCAGGTAAACCTCATGACTATTATCGATTTGATCATAGCTCTGTTCT
>JAAUYH010190026.1_pt1 | contig 16000 bp, 7 predicted proteins | sample 7278061 | NCBI WGS metagenome assembly JAAUYH01 (sample SAMN14350203, study PRJNA611818) | marine sediment metagenome | isolation source: surface marine sediment (0.6m) | place: French Polynesia: Moorea | collected 2018-08
AAACCACTGATAGCATGTTTCTGGCGAGTTATAAATCGTTTGCACAATCTGTCCCGGTTGGAGTAGGATAATAGTAGTTGTACAGCCGAGTACATGTACGAGCTTGATTCTGTATAATTATCGCTTGGGCTGCTACGGACTGTCACTCGCTCATTCTCGGTTTCTCAAGTTAAAAAGGAGCAGATTGCTGCCATAATAACAACCCATTTACAAGTTTGAAGGCTATCTTTAATTATTTCATTAAGACTTGATGACGGTTTACGATACTGATTTAGTAGGCTTCAACATCACCTAAAACGTTTCTACGGTGGAACAGTGTATCGGTAAGACAACAGAGAAAGTAGAATGCATCGAATAGCATTCTTGAAAGAATTTCAGTAGTCAAAGTATGGAGGGGAAACTATCAACAGCCCTGTCTATACACCATTTTGACCAGAACACAAAAAAAGGTGATTCTCTGTCGAAAGCTAATTGCCGAAAACTTGAATGCTAAACAACATTCGGGCATAGCAGATTTTCTGTCTATTTCTCACTGATTCTAGTACTTACAAGAAATGTTTTTGAGAGTCGAATATATTTTGATTCCGATACTCAGATATCGTTGCATGAGAACAAAACCAATTTATTGGCGGTGAGAAAATTCTTCTGGCGGAGTCGCTGAAACCAGAGATACTATTTAGATCAAGAACCATAAACTGAACCTTTTTTCTTCACATAGTTTGCCTTGGATTTCTTTTCTGAGCTGATATGATATAACAAGAATAGTTTTTTGCCAAGGATAAATCCTTGAATTCGTTTCAAATATTTCGATACTATCACTATTCAGGAATAATTGTTCGGCAATATGAAATTCTCGAGTTCCAACTTAAAAATTTGCAGCATTAATACGAAAGCTCAAATTTATCAGGCTGCAACACCGGAAACACCCAATTCGCCTACTTTTCGTGTTAGTTTTGAGTGAACAGAGTGGGTTGTCAGAACGCTTCTGAGTTTGATTAGATTTGTTCGTGCATGATTCAAGTTTCTTTGCTAAATAGGATCAAGAGCTCAATAAAATAATTTTTCGACAGTAATCCTTGCTAGTATTGAAAAGCCTTGGGCTACATTTACCAAGTGTTGAACATAGGACCATTCCTTCCTTAAAAGTTGAAGTTGTTTATAGGAATCGCTTCCAAAGATGCTGCGACTGTTAAACAGTGAAGATGAAACGGATTACATTGATTAAGGCGCATTAATATCATTAACTAATCACTGCCTCGAGAGATAGAATTTTCCGTTTGAAATTCGCACACGATAATCTGCAATGCAATAAATTCAAGATTGGGGTGCTCTACGAAGATCCTCGCGAGATTGAGCACCCGGCATAGAGATTATGTAACTACCGCGCCTGATATTCTTCCTATAACTATCTCAGCGCCTTCTGTGCACCTTCCCATTGTGGTTCACTCAATTGCCAAATGCAGAGCGATAGGGAAAATAAATTTAATGTGGGCAAAAACAAATTTTGGTCGAAAAACCTTACACTGCATCTAAAAAAGTGTTGTCTAAAGAAATATAAGTATAGAACGAAGAACCTAAATTAATGTAGAGTGAATCAGAAGTGCAATGATTTACAGCTCTTCTAGCGACACTTGAAAACAGTGTCATCGCAGGAGGTGCAAATTTGTCATAGCACTGGTGAGTAGTGTCCTGCATGCTATTCTTGATATGGATCAACGATACTTTTTGCCCAGCGATTTCGACTCCGAAATATTTCATTGGACGGCCTCCAGGATTATTTACTTCCTTGCTTAGTACGGTGACGACCTCCGTTCACTCAAACCATATACTGCGATGCCTGTCCAAGCGATGCCGATGAAGCAAGAAAACGATTCAGTGCCTGAAATCGATGTTCGCAGGCGTTATGCTTTGGTCATTTCAGATTTTTGTAGCAGTCCTTGTAGTGCAGAAGTGCATGTTTTTCTAAAAGGAGTTCGAGTTGAAAAAAGCATGAAACGAAGTACGAGGCCATGAATGTCACCTGTAGATCTATTATTGATCGTTTGTCGATAGAAACTGTGAGTGTTCTACTATTTTCAGGCATATACTCCACAAATATCGTGCTAGAATATAATAGCGGGAACTGCGACACATGAGTAGCATCCGAGCTTCCGAAACAATCTTCAACTATATTTCATGAAACAATTTGGTGGTTTCTAATCCAGAAGAGTAGCGTAAACTTAGAACCCTCTCGGACCTTTCGCTGTTGACTTTCTGGAGTAATAGTGGCCTTCATCACTTGAGATAGGTCGGTTCAGTGTAAAAGAAGGTTTTTGGGTGTCAAGTAAAAACCTAACACGAGAACAAGAGTGCGGCAGATAAAATAGAAACGGGAAGCAGTATGGATAGAGGTTCGCACACCCCCAATTTTTCAGAGATTTTTTTATCAAAAATAAGACAGTTTACGAATCGATGTCATACTCTTCAATTTGGCAATACAAGTCTAGGAAATACTTGATTTTGATTTACCATATGAAATGATTCGGATAGCCGAACTATCTCGTAGGAAAATTGGGTCTAAGTTTTTCTTTATCAATTGAAGGGAAGTCTCTCCCCTTTATCTAAATTGTATACCTGTGTGCTTCAAAATATTCTCCTGTCCTTTCGGAGATCCAACTGATTTTACCCCTAATTGTGAACAGTAAAAAGTGTTACGGTAAATTGTTGAGTGGTCTACTTATAAGTTCTATTGTTCTTTAAAGGAGAAACGAAAGGAATTTAAGTTCAATACTGAAACATACAAACTAGTATGATAGAAAAGCATACTGGTTTTCGAGCATGAAAGACTGAGACATACCATTCTTCGATTTTCATCTCTTCTGAACTTTTATAATAAGGAAAATACTGAGAAAAATTTTCGATCAGTAAACTAAGCATATCGCTCTTACTCGAACTAGCGAAATAGGATGTAAAAATAAAAAAACTCTTTGAAAACTAAAAATAGTATACCTATTTAGTTGAACTAGTACCAAATTTACGCTTCGATGTAATGCACTCTCTACTAATCTTATATTCGCCATATTTCGATGGATAGCGTTGTCTATTAGAATGTTTTGTGATGTAGCCGTAATCTAGAACGATTTATGATCTTCAAAAGCTTCAATATTTTCTGTATTGAATAAAAGTGTCGAAATGCCATCGCAGTCCACTTAAAATCAATTAGTTCGTAGACGTTCTCACGAAATGCAAGCGAGTTTGCGATGTTGAACTGCAACTTTACTCATTTTCACCATTTACACAAATTTTTGTGTTGTACCTTGAAACTGCACAATTATGGCACGCATCATTCGCAGTTGTTACTTCAATCTAAACAAAAGCTCGTTATCACTTCTTGAAACAGATACAGAATTCGAACAGCAACCGAACGTCAAACTATGTATCAGAACAAGCGAATCTATCGCTAAGTTAGCGATTGCTTACAATGAAATTCTTCCTACTGTGGTTATGGTTTCCTTAATATTCAGCCTACGACTCCGGATCTTCCGCCTTTACTCTTTACCTTGATGTATATACCAGTTACAGTGTTCCGGAAAGGCGGTTTATGTCATAATAAGCTAATTTTACGAAGATACGTCAGAAGAACAGAGTATATTGTAGCATTTGTTAATTAAGAATGCGCTATGATATAAATTAGTCCAAAGGCAAGTTCGCTTGATTCAATCATCACATCTAGTTGAAAGATACGAAGCTTAATTTAATCGATCAAGCAGCTAATCAACAGTTCAAAGCAGATCAAGTAGATGATTCTTTCTCGTAAATGCAACTATTATCGAAGTTACCATCCCATTTCGAAAGTTTCAGAGGCTTTGAAATAAACTGGTCGATTCTCGTATTCGTAGTAATTTTATAATTATGTAAAAAATCATAATTCAATATCCATGCCATCCCTAACCTTTAATCCAGCAGATAAATGTGCTGCATAATCGATTTCTGTCACTAAATTGTGTAAAGATACTTTCTCGTGCTAGAAGAAGATCCAAATATTTGTTTGAATAAGATTAATTGACAAATAATGATTACTTATATGAACAGATCTCGTGGTATCCAGGGATTTTTAAATATTTTTTGGCTATGAGAATGAAGTATTCTGTTTCTGCCGCCCTGCTTCTCGACGTCAGGCTGGAGTAGCATATTTGAGCTTCCCATACTACTAGAAGTTTTCTTTTATTTCTATCCGATGTGGATTATTAATCAATGCTGGACAGTCTTATTACCCAATTACAGAATATTTAGATTAGCTAATTATTCGATTATTATTTCCAGATGAATTGAATTTCGATCTCATTAAATTGAAAAAACAGCTATCCTCCTCGATAGATGAATATGGCGGCGCAGGCTGGACATAACAGAGCACAAAATTTGAGTTAAGCGCACCGTTGTAATACCATATAGAAGTTTAGAATTAAGAACAATAACGAATTTCTTGTTTATAGCTATTGTAGCTACACTTACAAAAAACCGCTTCCAATTTACTCTGAATCATTGGAACTGTATTGCAATCACAAAACAGCATAGAATCCGGGCATAATTCGGAAGGATGAGGAAATCCAAAACAGGAGAATATCGTACATTACACGAAACAAACATTTCACAGTTAAAGGCGTTGAAGACAGTGACTTATTTCGGAAAAGTAAATTAGAGCAGTTGAAATTTGACTTCAGTATTTCTGAAGAAACATTTATTCAACAATTATCCGGAGTGCACAATATTCATTTCCTTGCCATTCTAGACTACTGGGTGTTCAAAAACCGCCGATTTCAATATGCAAATTTGTTCTACTTTTCAACGACGCTTTTGGAGTGTAAAGAGGAAAAAGTAGAGCACTCAATACGTATCCATTTCTTATAAAACTTAGTTACACTGTCATTCTCGTTCCCGTGGAACGAACCAGAGAAATTTCTTGTTTGTAAAAAATTTGAAACAAATCTTGATTCATGCCTGTATCCGCTTCGATCCAAGAAAGCTAGGCTAATAAAAATGCTACTCCAAGCAAAACACTTTTGCCATTATCATGAAACTCACTCTGTATTTCATTTCGTACATCATTAATGATTCTCGAGCCTTTTCGTCAATCTCAATTTAGCCAAGATTCCTATGTTTGGTTGTATAACGATTTTGTAGTATTATTTAGCGAGCTAAAGGGTCAATTACATGTGTATTTTGCAAAAATCTGAATTCTTGTTGCTTTACATCTTTCGAATATCAATACACGATTCTGTTCTCCCTTTTCATGATTATTTCCGCTTTTTACAACTTTCGGCTTATTCCAATAGCACGCTACCAAAAGATACTCACTCAACCAATTTAGATCTTTTAATATCTCCGTCACTAAATTTTTTAGCTACTCTTCAATTTTCATGAACAAAGGATCATAAATCAAACTGTTATACGTGGTTTAATACCTACGAAATGCAGTTGAATTACAAAATAAAATATTTTATATAAATTCTGTATAAGATTAAACCGAACAACAAAGCTAAATGTACTGCTAATCATTAGATGCACTATTGATTTCTCTTCATGTTGCAAAAAATAACAGCCCACGATCGTTTCTCAGATAAAATTTACGACATATTGAAAATAGGCGATTTTTTCTGAACACCCTAAATAATATATGGAAAGTATTATTTTTGAAGGATTTGATAGAAGATCATACGGTTGTAATATTTTCTTCAACGTCCAGTAACGTATTAGAAATGTTGCTATTCTTGGAATAGTGCAATAGCTAAACGAGTTTCGACAACTTAGTTTACGAATCTTCAGTTTTTAATGCACTGCATATCTAAGAAGGAAATAAGATTTTGCTTACGTGTAGGAATTAGACGCTACTGTATATTTCTCAACATGGAAGAACAACACTTACGATTAAATTTACTTAAATTTCAACGCTTCAAATATCGGCCCTATCGGGCTGAAACGTATTGCGCAGCTGCGCCTTCGAATTAGTGGGAGAAATTCCTCCCCGATTTTAGCGAAATTCATGCTGTGAAGGTGATATCAAATATTTACCAAGTTTGCCATTACTTCTTTCGATGTGAACAACTGGACATCCCTTGCTGTACTCTATGACGGAAGACAGAGTAGCAAATACTGATCGTGAGTGCCATTCAATGTGGGTGTCTTGAAACCAGATGGATTGCATGAAAGTGTCTTCATAAACTCACTTGCAAGAAAAACCAATGGAAACTTCTTCTGATATGACGCGTCTGATTCCTTTACTTCAATGTGTAAACAAATCTGGTACCGCTTTAGCGCGCATCCCACTGAGATCAAGTCACATAGTAAATGGTCATTTTTAATTCATAACGTTCCATTACGCGCTCTCGAGAGGACTGGTCGTTTTGCTACAAGCTGTCAAGGTACACTGCACCTGTACTATCCAACAAACTGTTCTAATACAACATATTGGTTATATCCTTTGCTCACGTTATCAACGAAATTAACGTCTGAAAAGTGAAATCGATCTCAGAAGGGTGCACGCTACAGCAGTACCCAAATTTTCAATTCATCATTGCTGTGAAGTTCGAAGCCAAACTGACATCATTTAAAGCATATTGGCGGGTTCGTGCTACAATCTCGTTGCACAAGCGAGAAGAGTTCAAATCATTGGTCGAAAATGGAAATAAAAGAACTTTCGTGTTTACTCAACCGACCCTTGCCAACTTCACCATGTTTAACGTTAACATCACTGGTGAAATACATGGTTCAGCGGGGACTATAATCATTCCGAAACAGTTGTTCGAGTCGGCTGTTAGCTTCTACAAGTCGCGGCTCTACGCGCGAAATATTACTCCATCGGGCAAACGTTTCGTGCTACTAGAATCTGGTTTCGGATTTCGCGTCAAGATTGAAAGGAGTGCATCGAGTTGGGGGAGTTGCTGTGCTTATCTGACAGTCGCAAGTTCTTCTGGTAGGAAACGAATTGCAAAAGCTTTAAGCGCGAACGGTCGATATAACGAAAGGAGTTCCGTATGCGCGAGCAACGATCCTTTTGGTGTTATGTGGACAATCAGTTCCACTTGAGACCATTTGTAAGCCAGGCATGAGTGCTTCCGAGCAATATCGTTATTACTTCTTCCCTCCCACTCCAAGTAACAATAAGGTAATCGCCTTCACCGAATTATCGAAACATACAAACAGCACAGGAAGAAAAACAGCGTTCATCGAAAGTGCTTCCCTTGGAGTATGCTGAGCCACAGAAGGTGTGATTCAAACTGTTCATTATTTTGCTAATTCATCAGATAATATGGGTAATACCATACATGTCCGACTCAATCACGGAGAGAATCCTTAGTCTTCATGTCCAATTCAAAGAACACTTTCTGGGGCTAACTCAAAAGCAAGTGAGGGAAACGATCCAATCTAATAATAATGATAAAATTTACTATGGTGCAACTGGCATCATAACGGTACCCCACATTTGTTAATTCCCCTGTCTTTGCAATACTGTTCGCACCTCAATGGGTTGATCTATCTAGAAAATATCTTCTGGACCGTAGTCTTGTGATGAATGGCCATGGTCTTCCGCCCCAACATTATGATACTTCTAATTTCTTGTAGGTCAGGCATCATTAATGGATTCTTGTTTTCAAAAACCGAATAATTTAGATGGCGTCTGTAATCGACGACAAAAGGACGAACCGTAGAACACGCATAGAAAAAAAAGCCAACAAGCATATGTTCCACAAGCTACGCGATAATGCAAACGAGATAATTAGAAACGGCTAACGTATAGATCAACATTATGAATTCGATTATTGTTTACTCTACATCTCAATAGTGGCGCGCGAGCCCGGACAATGCTAAAAGATCAACATGATTTTCTCAGTCATGACTCCCCCAATATTCCAACAATATACCATACGAGAGTTCGGAGAAAGAATAGGCGGAAAACTTTGCAAGAATTCAATTTCAGTGCAGTCCTACAGAAAAGTCTAGATAACAAAAATACGACTCAAACGCCTTCTAGTCATTGAGTTCATTAATTTCTGCAATTTTCTTTCTAGCCTTACCTTAAATGAAGTTCCCGAGCAAGGCAGGGCTCAAAGACTGTCTCAGGTTACTTGTTCTATAATAAAAACTCACAAGTTTAATATTCAAGCAATATGCAGTACCGAAGTCAGCTCGTACATTGAATCGTAGACTGACAGTGAAAACGAGCGACCCATTTCCTACATAAAATATTATCGAGATAAACGTCGAATTTGTTTCTCCTCTGAATTCGATGAGTTCAAAGATAGAAGACGCACCCAATTCCATTCATTTGATGGTACGATTGTGGGGTGCTCAAACTATACCAGATCCCCAGTATGCGGTGTACCTCCAACAGGAACTTCGACGTGAAGTTCGGCCCGTTGTCAGTGAGGATTGTCCGAGGTGTGCCGAAAGTGAGCAACCAGTGTTCGGTGAACGCCTTCGCATCATGGTCGACCCCAGATCTTCTAACTTATATCGAGGCCATAGGTTCGGCAATTTCTACAGCAGTTCATCTTATAGGAGGCGGATTGCATTATGGCTGAATGCAAATGTGTCTTGCAGTGACGAGATTCCGCCTATATGTATGTTGAACCGCTCGGAATTAATTGGACGACTTACTTGAAATGCAGGGAGTAGAAATGAAACACAACCGTAGATTAGTTCCGTTTTACTTGTGCCTTCAACTTGAACTGCCGAAAACTCTGTTCTACTAAATTAAAACTTTTTAAGGGTTTTGAACTTTCTCTCAGGTATCGAAAAGAATTGGAGATCAAGCGCTCACCACGAATCATTCTCTTGGAATGAAACTAGATTGGAGCTGGGAGATCAAATGGATGACAAGCGTGAAAGAAAATGACTAAAATGCGTTTAGACATAGTCCCCCGTTATTGAAAAGTTTTACCTAATCCCTTCGGCGCATAATCATGTCGAAGGGCTTATTGAGAATGGCCATTAAGCGAAAAGCAAACAGAATCTGAAGAACTTGGGATAAAAACCACTTTCCCATTTTGTGCCCTAATACCAATTGAAAATCGACGACATTCTTTTGAATTCTATTTGAAATCAAACACAACGACCTAAAGTATGCTCTGTTTAACTAGACTCAGAGCCAATCATTTGTTCACCAAGAGAGTTTAAGAACAAGTAGTGAATTATGAAGTTTCGACGAATATATTAACTGTAAGATTCAGTTTCAATTAAGGACCGTGGTTGTCAACATCTATATACTAAATTAGTACTGTATAACTATGATAAACTAATTAGACAATCAAATCCCAATTAATGAAATTCTTGTAGATTACAAAATATTACAATGTGACAGTCGTCACTTTCAAGTTACTGTACGAAAGCTCTCGAAATAGTTGGTACTATGCCGGTACAGTAGGCAGTGCTGTGAAGAGTGACTATGTTGGCTGTTGAGCTTCCACGGAACCCTAAATCAATCGCGCAGTGTTGTACTGTAATGAGTTGCCCACTGTGCATGATTCGTACTAGGCCACGTTTGCACTGTTGAACTTTATGTCATACACTCCGTTACAGTAGTTCGTGGCTGCATTTCAAATCGGTGCATCGGCGGGGTGATTGTGCCACACCCATCACCTTCAGCTACCACCATGAAGACCGCAATCTTCCTCTTGCTTGCGTTGTTGATTATCTCAGCCATGGGCATGTCTCCGCCCATGGAGGACACGCCTCCGGTTTGCAATTTCAAAGGTCCATTCAAAGAGGACTGCGACGAGAAAGAGGACTGTATGGAGGACTACGAAGCATGTATGGACACCATGAAGAGCGAGACAGACAGTGCGTTGGTTGAGTGTTCGATGCAGTATTGCCGCTGCTATAGCAGATGCCTGAAGTGACAACTTCTTGTTCTCTAGCGCCTTCGATAGGACTTCTAATTGCTACCGCGAGCTGTGGTAAACTGAGTTGCACTGCATGTTTTGCGTTGGTAGTGTTGAATGTGTCATTCTGCAGTTGCTGCGTCTACAATTTACTGAGAATTGGAACTCATCAACGCGATATTCAAGCTCGTCTCGTTCCACGAATTACCAGCGTACTACACACTAATCTTTCGATACTAGTGCGGGTATACTATACAAACCCTCTTGTTTGCCGAATCGACCCGCAAATGTAACTTGAATTTGTTAAATTGGTTCTATCGTTTTTCGTGTTTGGATGTATGGTATCTAGAATCAGAAGGCGTTGATGCTTCGAAATTCAGAATGAAAGGGGCATGTAGAACTACTGATGGAACTAGGAAAATTGCACTCACTAACATCTTATCCAAAAAGCCGTCTCAAGAAAAGGAAAAATACAGAAACTCGAAGATGATTGTCCGTTAGCTGGTTATTCGGCACTGATTGTACTCCTCAACTAGAAATTTTGGAAAGCTTTAATAGTTGCACAAAAAGATGCTGTAATGGTTCAAGAGTAAAGATCTAGTACTATTTCTCTATTCCAGTTATTAAATATTTTCATAATTTTTTCCTATATTGCAATGCCTTGTTGAGTATGTTAATAAATGGAATCGAGGATAATTCAACATATTTGAAATGCAGAGGTATCACGAGATTAATAGAAGAAATGTTGAATTTTATTGATTAAAGTTGCCGAGAGCTTCCAATAGTAACGAGAAGTTAGAAGCACTGGTTATGAAAAATAGCTCATGAGAATCATCACCGGCATTTTCAAATCTGGTGGCAGAGGTTTCAAATTGACTAGTTGATTCTGTATTCCGCAATTTTGTATCTGATAGAGCTGGCGATAAATTATTTAGAATCATTGCCTATTCGAACTAAAAATTAAAGTATTTTATACTGAACGATTTGAAGGTTAAACCTTTCAACAAATTAATAAGCTTTAAGGACACAAATTTTCTCCGTGAAATGAATACCAAAGTTCTCAACCCTGACATTGAATGGTTATGGTCCGGGAGGAATTTCAATAAATTTTTCGTTCTCTTTTCGAACGGATGCATAATTTGAACTTGCTCATCCAAAAAATACAGCGAACTTGCCAATCCACTATCCACGAATTACTTCCAATACTTTGTTTCGGGCCATCCAACATTTGAGGGTTGGTTTTATGTCGCATCATTGTAAGAAAAGATGCAACGTCGAAAAATAATTGCTCTACCAACATATTTTCATAAGCAGAAGGACAGTATCAAAGCGCGATACAAGCACACCTCCTATGTAGACTTTAACATCGAACGAATGCGCAATACGGTCGATGCTTAAAAAAGAGTGGGTCACATCTTCTTCGCTGGATAAACCTTAGAATTTCTTTAATTCATTATCTTGCATTATCAACCTGATTGAAATTTTCACCGAGAAGATGCTCCAGTTCAAACGAGGTAATTCGATACGAGGCTCGATGCAACGGGATTTAATTCTTCGAAATTCTATTTGTAAACTATTTCCAAGATTTTCTTTTGTAGAGTCATGTGAGCGTCATGAACCGAATTCTCTAATTTAATAATAATTTCTTCTACTGTGCTTCTTATGTAAAAGTTTTCAGATATGGTTTCCCGTATTTTTAAGTCATAGCACTGTCCTGAGAAAGCTATGAAGTCAGTGAAATCAAGCAGCTGAACGAGGTGTCAATAGCCCAATCATCAGTTATTACAGAATAAACATGTCCAAACGACTGAGAAAAGTACTGTAAACATTTAAAATAAACTATGTGAGTTGATAAACATTAATGTTGTTGCTTACCTAGAGGAAAACAACTAAGAAAATAAGATTTATTTATTAGGCCTGTTGGAACAGAATTCAGCTATAATTTTCGAACGATGGGTACCGTGTGCACTACATTCACCACTTGTAAGACGAACCTAAAAAGATTGGTCAGATAATTTCGTTGCAACAGCTGGAGAAAGTTTAAAAATTTAATTGAGGATTGATACATATCTAATGGATGAATGTATTACGTGGGGGTTGAAAGCAGAATCATGCACAGCATTTCTTACAAACCGGAAATTTAGGAAATGCCCTAGCAATCAATTGCCTGAGTCTACTTTTCACTGTAGACCAATATCCTTGAGGACTGCTCGCATCTCTAACCAGTAGATTCTGGATATGCATTTACACGTCGACCTACTAGAAATCTTGGATTATCTTACGGGTGTTGGGTTGTTATGTGACTGCTAGAGTTAAAAGCCTATGCTCCTCTATTTTTCGTATACTTTGCGGTCACTGCCTGTCGTACGACCTGGCACGGTCGTAGATGTACCTGGATATTGGGTTTGATGAGGAGCAGCGTTCGAAGACGTGCCACAACTCCGTCACGTACGTCCCTTTGATAGTGGGCCTACGTCGTGACAATGCGGAACAGCACCACAGAGTTACCTGTGTCAGATTTGTAGACCCACCTGTAGGGGCACTCAGTAGTGAGTCAACCTGGGAAGGGATGCTGAGAAGCGTATCTTCCTCGGTGACGCTGGTCCGTGTGTTCAAACAAATAGAAATCGATAACTTTACTCAGTTGGGACTCAGTGTTATATGTGGAGATCGATAACATAAATGCTTACAGCCGGCCACTAGTGGCTGCCCTTCGAAATCGCAAGCAATTGCCGCGTGTAATAAAATTGTCAATCCGATCAGCAAACAACGTGGGTTCGATGTGGCCATTAGTGGCCGCCTTCGAAATTGCAAACAATTGTCACGTGTACTGAAATTATTACTTCAATTTGCAAACACTGTAGACTTGGTCTGGCCACTAGTGGCCGCCTCAGAAATTGAAATCGATTGCCTCGCGTACTGGTATTGTCGCTCAACATTGCAAACATCAGAAAGCTGGATTTCGATTCAAGCAGTGGAGTTCATTCTCTGTACCTTGATATTGATTCTGTTTACCAGTACTACGGCACTGCCACACATATTTTTCTCTTCGAACCAGATCAATCACTTGTATAGAATGGCTTGAATCATTTGTGAACTTATCATTTTTTCCGCTGCTTTATTGCTTACCCACTAGCTTATCTATCACAGCATTTATATCAGTAAGGATAAAGTGAGATCAAATTTAGCTCATAGTATGAGGGTAGTGTAGGAAGGAAGAAATGCAACGTGGCATGTATAAAATAATCAGCTGACATTTGGTCTAGAATAAAAACATAGCCTTGTAAATAGGCTGAACTTTAGCGACCAAAGTATTTCGCACAGAAATTTATCGAATCTTACTTCATTAGAGCAAGTAAACGATGAGACACTATAAATTAATCCGAGATACTGCACCACATGCGAAAAAATAAAATAGTGACATACTCAAGTTCTTCAAACTAGATGCAGTGTGGGTGCGACTATGGCAGAAGATGCGATAAACAAAGTGTAATTTTGTGGATGTGACTGAGTTTACAACAAAAATCACAGGACTGGCTCATCTTTCGCCAAAAATCAAGAATTTTAAGGTCTCAAAAGAAAGAAAAAGCAGCAAGACTGTCATACGTTGAAAGCTGTATGTAGAAAATTTCGGTAGAGTACGGTTGGTAAAGGAAAAACAAGAACTGCAGAGTTCTGTAACTAAAATTTAATGAATAGGAGACTCTTCTAAATTTTTGTAGTGCGGTATTTCCACCGGAGTTTTGAACATGAAGAGAACTACTACAGAGAGCTAAATAATGAACAGAATTTCCCTGCTAGTTTCTTGATTTTTGATTCGTCCTACTACCAAAAAAATTACTTGAAGCGGATAATATTCGTTTCGAAGAACTCAACATCAAAGCACAATACTGAAATTACAATTTCGCGGCAGATGCGTAATGATTTATTTACTCATTCATTTAAGGAAAAGATCGGTCTATTTATTCTGTCAGGTTTCTGTCAGTTGTGTCTAAGAACCGAAGCCACGATGATCTAGAGCATGATGGTGAGAAGAATTGTCTGTACGTACTGATTTCCACCAAATTGTTCTACAGCCTTCTTCTCTGATTACGATAGACTGATTTCATATGAAAGCTGGGGAGGAAAGTAGCAGAAACTAGACTCCATAATATCCAGAAACAAAAACGTATTATCGCTTAGAATTCTGAAGATAGCGGATTATGAAGAAGCGCCAACATATGCAAAAGCTAGGTTTACATGAGATTAGTACATCAATTTATGAGGGACCTAAGTGAGGCAAAAGGAGACATCGGTCTTACTTGTGACAGAAAGCTGATGGGAATCACATTCAAAAAAATCCTCAATCCAATGTTTGAAAATTTCTTTCTGAGTTGGCTGAAATGTTTGAGCAATGATTCGCTTTTCATATTGTAGATCCTAATCGAGCACATCTGCAAATATCACTGAAATTGACGAAAATGATACTTCCACTATGATAAAATTTCGAAGTTGCTTGCCGAAACAAAATGACTTTATTTAGCGATTTTAACGTAATCAACAGACAGATCAATAGGCTGAAAGATATTTCGTATGGTTGGGATAAAATTCAGTAGTCGGTGACCGTGAGAAGTTCTATCAAGTTTATTACTTGCGTTGAAAAATACTGTTGTGGAAAAATGAGGTGGTTTGCAATCCCACAGATTGAGTTTTCATTTCACCTACTCAAGAGCAACATGAAGCCTAGAAGTTTTAAATTTTAACGCGTTCATTTATCAATCGCTCTGTATCTCGAAGATTTGAAGTGAAAAACGAAAAGTAAAGTCCAGATGTGTTCTGAGTAGTTTTGACTTGTTGTGTGAACATAGCTGCTAGGAATTTACTTCCAACCATCTTCGTAAAAATGAATTCCTGCAGTTTCTTTTTTGCAATTGGATTCATTCAAGAAGCTTCAGAAGGCCATGCATTTCTATATCTGAAAGATATTGATACATCTGTGACGGACATGTAGAACAATAACTGCTATTGCGACACAGTAATGTCTATCATTGTAAGTGAACATAGCATCAGATCAATATGGGAAGTTTGCTTGAAAATCTACCTATTGTCTTACAATTATAGATTTTTGAAGCGAATCCGTGATAGGTGTATGGATCCTTTTCTGCTTTACGATAATATTGCTTGACAGCGAGACATCCAACTATCATCAGAAGTAGTAATAATCGGCAAAAACAGAACTTGAGTGTGAGTCTTGTAGTGGAAGGTTGAAAAAAATGAGGCTCATGAATTTGAGTAAATGTAAAAGGGATTTTGAAATTTTATCTGGACTGTAGAAAAGACTTTTAAATGGAATCCGCTTAAGTGGTTAATATTGACGAAATAGTAGCCATCAAGCTAATATAGATTACTAAGAACCAATATTAACGATTCAGAATCTTCATAGTCTCTACTTTATCAATTATAGTTATTGCTTCGAAAGTTATCTAAGTTTCTGTGAATGATTTATATTGAACAAGAAAGATTCAAAAAGACCAGAAATAGGGTTAGAAAACTGAAGCTCAGAAAGCATTGCGAAATGGGTAGCTATATTGGCGAGAATGTGTGCACGACCAGTGTATAGGCTACTATCATGGAGTATTAAAGGATGACGTACGAATAGCATGTCTTGGCGCTCAATGAAAAGTAGAGGAATTTTCATCTGAACACATTTAATGGAGTTGATTCTCGGAATCGAACGATAGAAAAATCGCTTCAGGAGCTCTTTCTTTCAACCGGCTAGTAAAATGCTGACGTATCACCTAACCGTTTGATCTAAGTTGAATAATCGAACTCTATGGAGAAAAATGAGCATTATTTAGAACTTCAGAAAGTTTTTTTGATTCTGATTATTCATCAGAAAACAGTTCAATCACTATAGCAGACCATCCACACGGGTTAGCAATATCTACTGAAAAGCTTGCATTATTTCTGTGGGTCAAGGAAATGAAGCGAACTTGGCACAAACAAGAATGCTACGAGGTTGGATTTGGCTTGCATTCGTGTCTTTTTTCCTCCAAATAACGGAGCATAAACAGTATTGACTACTGCGATTTTCAAATCGTTGCTTAAATACTCGTAAGGTACTGAAAAAACGGGTTGTTCGAATTTAGGCTCAAACCGGATTT
>JAAUYH010111063.1_pt1 | contig 15999 bp, 10 predicted proteins | sample 7278061 | NCBI WGS metagenome assembly JAAUYH01 (sample SAMN14350203, study PRJNA611818) | marine sediment metagenome | isolation source: surface marine sediment (0.6m) | place: French Polynesia: Moorea | collected 2018-08
GACGCGCGCGCGGCTCGCACCCGCGCCGTGCGCGCACGTGCAGGTCGCCGACGCGCGCGTCGAAGAATACACCGAGTAGTCGATGGCGACCGAGGGCGCCACGGCGAGCAGCGCGGGTGTGAGCCCCGCATACAACACGCCGCCCGCGGTGGTGCGCACGCGGTTCAGCACCGCCGCAGCGGGAATCGCCTTCCGCCGCGCGTAATACAGCACGGACAGCGGGTACGTCGCGAGCAGCGCGACGGAACCCGCGAACAGCGCGGTTCGAAGGTGCTGCATCTTCGTCTTCGGCTTGCCGCCGTCCCGTTGGCGCAGCACCTCGAACAGGCAGACGGTGAGCGCCTTTGTCGGCGCACGTTTCATCAGATGATTCGGGAGCCCGTTGAATAACGCGGACGGACCCGCGGTTTTCACAAGTGTGGTAGCCGCCTGCAGACGTGGAAGCAGTCCGGTGCGTCCGCCTGTGAGGGCGAGTTTCGAAACCACGTCGATGGGGCATCCCACAACTTGCGCAAGGACGCTTGCAGCGGCGCCGATGAGCGTGGCACGCACAATCCCGTTGGACATGTGGGATGTCTGCACACCATGTACGGTGTTAGAGTGCGATGCACTACAGCCAGGTCTCGGTCGACGCATCACGAGCGGTTGTCGACGGGCAAGGAGCAAGTCGTTCGCCATGAGGTAGTTAGTAGGTAGTGAGTTGGTAAAGAGAGGATAAGGTTGGTGCGATTCAGGCCGGGGGCGATTGCTCATTAAAAGGTACACGAGTGAATATTCAACGTGCCACGCCAGTGAAGATTCAGAATTTGCGCGATGTAGGAGGTTATTGGGTCGCTGCGTTGTTGCGGGCGGAATTGAAGCATAGCCAGGCGAGTTTGCGGGTAGCGGCCGCTTCCGCGGCTCGTGCATGCTACATTTGCATGACGCGTAGATATCGCCCGTCCACCCGGGACGTCGTCCCCTGCGGCCTGCACCTCCGCGGCGCACTATTCGACGTCATGGCATCATACATCCGCTTCCAATTCCTTTCCCATAACGTTGCCTGTCTCCGCCGCAACGTGCCCCCCGCACAATCTCCGCACACATGCACGAGCCATGATTGCGCCTATTCGCGGTCGATCCCAATGCCATGCAATCTGTTTACAAGATGTGCACCGATTTCGACCTCGGCCAGCACAGCCGGAACAGGGTGCTGTTCGACACGTCCCGATGCTAGAACGTTGTCGACATCACGATTACGTCATGGATGCACCAGCGCCATGTTCCGCGGCGTTAGCGGACGTGAAGCAGAATCTTAGCTCTACGGGAAACCACGATGTTCCTATGAGACCGCTGTATCAATTCAGATTACATCTCGCTGCGCAGCCAATGTATTCCGATAACCGCGCCGAGCGATGTGTAGGTCGAGATTGAATCCATTTGGTCTAATTTCGACAAGTTCGTAAAAGTGCAGTCGACATCATGTAGCAAAATGGATGCACGCGCCACGAACTCGCCCGTCGACGGACTTGCGCAACAATATCTCCCCGATGGCAAAGGCGCGATGCTCACCCAGGAAAACACGGCAGCCCATTGTGTCATCTCTCCACGTCGACATTCCTTACAACGCGGCCATTGCATAAAATGAATCGACATGTTTGTTTGTTTCAGGCAGTTGCATATGTTCACGTAGACGAAAAGCAAATGTGGTTTGCACGTTCAGGCCATCGTTTCTTTCGTTACCGGAATGAACACCGGTACGCTGTCAAGTGCATCTGTTTCAAAAACAAAGAACTAGACAGCGCCGCAGTTTGATATTCGAGCCAGCATCACTGTAATCAATGGGCAAAACCATTTCGGTTTGAAAAAAACAAGTTCCAATTTTCTTGGAAATGATGTAATTTGCAATCAAGTATTTCAGATTCGATTCAAATCCACTGAATCGAATCCAGACTGTAATCGCCATTTTGGGCTACTATCGAACTCTCAATATGCACGAACAATTCTACTTCGTAACCAAGGGGTATTGTTTTGAACTAGAAGAGCCATTTAGGAAACACATTTACACAACCCCGTGCTAACCTGAGAGTCCGGATTGCTACTGTACCGTACTTGAGAAGTATGAATACTAAGGAGCGTCGTTGTGGTGTGCTGGTACTGTACGGTGCAGATGTTGTATAGTACCTACAGTTCTGCATAACTGGTACTTGTATGGATCATATTGGACGATGCGGTCCCTACCGTGGTGTAGGGTCTATGAATCAGTCTACAAAGACCATGAAATCCAACCTTCGGGTTTATCCAAGTGACAAGTTCTATTTACGCTGCACCGTCCATTCCGTTCATACGAGCTATCTACAGGAGTGGTGTGCAGAGGATACTCGTCCCTCACGGCTAACTATTACGGAGTATAACACTGTTCTCCTTTCTGTATGATATTTCTACACAATTCCGTAGGCAGCAATACCTGTACTTCTGCCCAGGACTGTGGCAAATAGGTCTGTAGGTACTGTATCAAGAAACATCTCGAGTCTATTGAAACAGCGTTGCATCAAATCCTCATCGGGAGTTTTCGTCAACCAAAAAGCTAGTTTGGAAGAGTTGTGCAACTGATGGGGAGAAGCGAATTACTGTTAGACAGAAACCTTGACAAGACCTGTGCTGGGGCTACCCGGAATTGGTCGGTTGTAGATTCGAGGTAGATTCACTCTTCTGCAGCGGAACAGGCCAGAAACTGATAAAACCGATGTGGAAATGGGTATCTATTTGATTCGGTGATCCACCAATCATAAGCCGATGTATCATAGCCACAAACGACAGCGGAGGACTTGCCCTTACAGCGGTGTCGCATCGATGCTACTCACCGGTGGTTCACATCGCTTCTCATTGAGGTGTGCGCATATCAGCAATCGATAGCACTTAAACCACAACCCGCACCTCGCACCGCAGCCATCGATATGGCAGGCAAGTTCGAGATCCGCAGCGTGGCCACGAGTCCCATCGAGGGCCAGAAGACGGGGACGTCGGGGCTGCGCAAGAAGGTGGCGGTGTTCCAGCAGGAGAACTACCTGCACAACTGGGTGCAATCGCTGTTCTCCTCGCTGGACAACCTCTCCGGCGCGACGATATGCCTGGGGGGTGACGGGCGCTACTGGAACAAGGCCGCGATTCGCATCATCTGCCGCATCGCGGCGGGGAACGGCGTAGCCAAGGTGCTGGTGGGGCAGGACGGCATCCTGTGCACGCCCGCGGTGTCGGCGATTATCCGTGCGCGCGAGCTGTACGGCGGCATCATCCTCACCGCCAGCCACAACCCGGGCGGCCCCACCGAGGACTTCGGCATCAAGTACAATATCGCCAGCGGCGGGCCCGCGCCCGAGTCTGTCACCAGCGCGATCTTCGCCAACACCAAGTCCATCACCGAGTACAAGTTCGCCTGCAGCGAATCGGGTGCCGACCCCTTCGAGTCCGTGGACTTGGCCGCGCTGGGCGCCACCGAGTTCAGCACGGACGTCGGCGAATCGTTCACGATTGAGGTCATAGACTCGGCCGACGACTACGTCGCGTTGCTGCGCACCATGTTCGACTTCGACTCGTTGGGCGAGCTGTTCAAACGCGACGACTTCTCGTTCTTGTTCGACGCGATGAACGGCGTCACTGGACCGTACGCGAAGCGTTTGTTCGTGCAGGAGCTGGGCGGGCCGGAAGAATACCTCATGCGCTGCACACCAATGGAGGACTTCGGCGGCGCGCATCCGGACCCCAATCTCACGTACGCCGCGGAATTGGTCAAGCGCTGTGACCCCGCGCAAAACGATAACGCGCCGTCGATGGGTGCGGCGTCGGACGGCGATGGCGACCGTAACATGATCCTCGGACGTGGCTTTTTCGTTAATCCGAGTGACTCTGTCGCGCTTATAGCCGCCAAGGCCTCGCAGGCGATTCCCTACTTCAAGGATGGGCTCACCGGTGTAGCTCGTAGCATGCCCACCGCAGGTGCGCTGGACCGGGTGGCGAAGAAAATGGGATTGGAACTTCACGAAACACCCACCGGATGGAAGTATTTCGGTAACCTGATGGATGCGGGACGCGTGCAGATATGCGGCGAGGAAAGTTTCGGTACCGGGAGTTGGCATGTGCGTGAAAAGGATGGGCTGTTCGCGGTGCTATGCTGGTTGGCGATTGTTGCGGATGCGACGAAAACCGCGGGCGAGCTGGTGCCCGTGGAACAGATTGTGAAGAGCCACTGGAAGGAGTATGGCCGCAACTACTTCTCGCGCTACGACTACGAGCAGGTCAGCAGCGAGGCGGGCAACCAGGTGATGGCGACGCTCGACGAGCTGATGAAAACCATGAAGGCGACTGGCGATGAGAAAATGGCTATTGACGAGGCATTCGAGACGAAGGTCGTCGAGTGTGACAACTTCGCTTACACAGACCCGGTCGACGGCAGTGTGGCGAAGGGCCAGGGAAGACGGTTCCTGTTCGAGGATGGGTCGAGAGTGATTTTCAGGTTGTCGGGAACGGGAAGCTCGGGTGCGACGATTCGTATGTACATCGAACGCTACGAGGTCGATGAGGCGAAGCAGGATTTGGACGCCCAAGACGCGCTCAAGCCGTTCATTGACGTGGCGTTGAAGGTCTCCAAGCTGAAGGAAATCACTGGCCGTGAGGAGCCTACCGTCATCACGTAAATGGATTTTCGTTGTTTGCTGCCCTGGCAGATGGAGACCCAACTGTTTCGTGAAAGGTTTTGAATCACGATTTCGGACTTTGTTGTGAGCGAGGAAAGTAAAGGAAGATATGCGCATTTTGGAGATTTTTGTTCTTTACACTACAGTCAAACAGGCAAAGCCAGTTTGTTAATTCCCAACATCTTGATAGTGGAGGGGTGTGTGGGAGACGTTCGACACCATTACGAGGTGAAGTCGCTGTCATCATCGTCGTTTTCATCCTCATTGTCGTCAATGTCGTCGACGTAGACATTTCGGTTGGAATTGCGCGTGGAACGGCGTGGGGGCAGCGGTTCTTCAACTGGGTCAGGTTCGTCGCGAGTGGCACGACTGCGTTTGCGGCCGGCCCTCGAACTCGATGCTCCACTACTCCTATTCGTGGCGGGTCCTCCAGTAGACTTGGATTTCGTAGTCTGCTTACGAGTCGGTAGTTTACGAATTCGCTTGTCCGAACACTTTGGCATCGATTCCCCGGCCGGGCATGGCAGCAGGCTGCGTGACGGACGTAATGGCGCACCAGTTGTCGAAGTTGTGGGCTGTGGCATGTGGGGGCGCAACGAACCCCTGCCCGTGTTCCATCGTTCCGCGGTGAACGCGTCGGCGTTGTGTGAAGGCAGCGACGAAAGTGCTTGCTCCATTGGGTCTGACGTTACTGGTCACCAAGAGCTTATGTGAAATTTAAATGAAATTGTGGTAGAGCAACTGGATCCTGCATGCGAGGCTGGAGTTACGTACCTGGGCACGGTCCCCAAAAGTAACAGCCATGGTCCTCGCCCGCTTCCACTTGCGCGTCGCAGGCGGCCATCAAAGTGCCTCTCTATAAAGTCCGCACAATCCACCTTAATTAAGCGGAGCGCCACAATGCTGCGGCACACCACCAAGCGACCCGATGGCGCGTCGCACAAGCCGGCACAAGCGCAGGCGCCGTAAGACCGAGAAGGAGACCAGGAAGATCGAGGTCACACGCCACGACAAGCACGGCCACCGCACACGCCTACGGCACCATGAGACCGAGCGTGTGCGACGGCGCCCGGACGGTGGCGCCCGTGTCGACTGCCACCGCCACATACGCTTCGACTGCCCGCCACCGTTGCCCCGGCCTGCCGTTCACTTTCGGCACATCCAAGTGGTTCGACCCCCGCCGGTTAACCCCCACTTTGTCAAGCGCCACATGCCCGCTGCTTGTGCCCCACCACCGTCTCCGCCGCCGCCACCGCGGATGATGCGCCCGCACTTACCACCGTACCACTTTGTACCTTCCGCTCCTCATCGATTCGTCCCGCATTATGGTCAACCGCCTTCTCGAAATCACGGTTTTGTCGGTGGTCCGTGGTATTGACCTTTCATTTCCTTGTTTTTTTCATGATGTTTTCGAACTCAAGCAGAGTCAAATAGTAAACGTTTTTCGGGTTTCTGTTCTTCGCATGTCGCGTAACAAAACCGGTACTACCGTCCTCTCACTTTTCAAGCGAAAGGCGTGATTCACTAAACTACCGTGCGTAAAGTGCTACGCCTTTCCCGTCCCGTCCGTTTGATTCACAGAACAATCAGAAAGTCCATTTTTTACCATTTCGTTGCATCCGGGCACTTGGCTACCGGTAAATTTGCCAACTAACTCCCAATAATTCTATCTACCGGTAAACATCACAAGTACAATAGAAAGGGATAAATCCGTTGCCACTCATGTCATAGTTATTTTATGAAAGGTAAGTAATAGTAGACTGCTGAAAGACTAAGCTACAACGCGTTAGAATACTGGGTGACGGCCTTGGTGCCCTCTGATAATGCGTGCTTGGATAGCTCACCTGGCACCAAGAGACGAACGGCTGTCTGAATCTCACGCGATGTTAGCGTCTTTGTGTTGGTGTACTGTGCCAACTTCGCGGCTTCAGAAGCGATACGCTCGAACACATCGGAGACGAACGAGTTCAAGACGTCCATCGCCTTCGACGAGATCCCGGTGTCGGGATGTACCGTCTTGAGCACCTTGTAAATGTAACTCGAGTATGTTTCGTTGCGTTTCTTGCTTCGCCTCTTCTTCTTCTTCTTGTCGGTCGCGGCGCTGTCATTAACACGATCGTCAGGGGGCGTTTCTGGTTTGGGTTTGGATTCCATCCTGCTCACCTGTATCACTCTAGCCATATAGAACAATTTTATATGGTAGACGAAGTACCGCGATTTATGTACAGTTGTCTATAGCTTCCGACTTGGGCACTCCAAGCTGAAGAATCGAAGAATGTTTCGGCGCTACTTCGTCGCCCGGCACATTTCAAGGGACTAGCCTGTTTGAAAATACACTACCGAAACTGAACTCTTGGAGGTACTAGAACCGAGTGTTTGCCTTTCGATTTCACAAAAACCATGCTGCTAAACACCCGAAATTTAAGCTGACTCCCCCAATTACGGTGGGGTAACCCTTCTAACATCCAAGTGGCGAAAAACAAAATAAAACAGAATGACTCCAAACAAGGAAGAGAAACCGAAGGTGAGATACACGCCGTTACCGTACCGTGCAGCTATTCATGTACCGATCATCCCAAATTTAGTCAGCGTGCTACAAGACCTGCCACCACGCCGTCTACGTCTCGGTGGAGGCGCCACGGTATCATCGAGAGCTGTTCCGGTGGCTCAGACTAGCACGCCAGAAGCGTAAGTAATTCATATACAACCGTGTGTCGCAAATGCTCACATTTCGTAGGGAACGCGCTGAGGCGAAGGAAGAAGAGAAACAGGGAAATGACGGTGCACCGAACAAGAGGAAAGATGAGACTGTGATGGAAGACTGAAATGTTAAGTGAACCTCGTCGAAGTTCGATTGTTCATCTTCTCTTTAGCTCTTTAATCTACGACAGTACTTGTTATAGCTTGCTTTTTCGTCGTAAATTATCCTCGCTCTCACGACTTTCCTTATTTGTCGCCACGCTCCATTCGGGAGAAAGTCGGCGCTTTGTTTGTTATCGTCGAATCTCCGCTGGTGTTCGATCATCTTCGAGTTGTGTTGGAACACATCCCATGTGATTCAAGAGTGAGCGGAATCTTCGCTACCTGTGAGAATAATAATGAGTTAGAGTGATCGCTCTACTCAAACGATGGAAACCACTCGGTAAGAAGACGACTGAAATCGAAAACAAATGCCTGATTCATATAATCCCGTTCACTATAGTTCATGCGCATGCCAATACCACCCTATCTACGCTATGACGTCATTGTTTCAAGAGGGTGCAATGTGTTGCTGAGTGCAGAACAAATAGATGCTACGTAGAAGAACAAGTTTATTAAACCTTGAGCAAGTTAAGACTACTATCGTCTTACGCTGCCGAATATTTCGTCACAGCCTTGGTGCCCTCCGATACCGCATGTTTCGCGAGCTCGCCCGGTAGTAGCAAGCGAACCGCCGTCTGGATCTCGCGCGACGTCAATGTCTTCGTGTTCGAGAAGTGAGACAACTTCGATGCTTCCGTCGCAATGCGCTCGAACAGGTCCGACACGAACGAGTTCATGACACTCATCGCCTTCGAGGAAACCCCCGTGTCGGGGTGCACTTGTTTAAGGACCTTGTATATGTAGACGGAGTACGACTCGTTGCGCTTCTTCGTACGCTTCTTCTTGTCGGTGGAGGCGGTGGGGATGCTCTTCCTCCCGGTAGAGGTAGGGACGGACTTCGTGCCTTTCGGTGCCATCGTGGGTGGTCGATCCGTCAGTAACTCCAAGAAGAACGAGGTCAGCGTGTGGGGATGGAACAGTTGGTAGTGGAGATGAGAGTGGGCAAGTTGTTCGGAGTGGGTTGGTTGTTCGACGGGGAAGAGGGGTGGGTGAGAGAGGATTAAATACCGAAATCCTGGGTGGCAAGAGGATTCCGAGAAGTGCCTGTGAAATGGCGGAAGTTGATTCGCGGTAAGAACGGGCAGGAACAAACAACCAATGAAATATCGTTACAGAGAATAGTCCAAAATAATTGGATGTTAATTGTTAGAAGGAATTGGGTTGTTAGTACACGTTAGCCAGCGTACCCACAAAATAAACCCAACAATATCACACCCTTCCAATTTTCAAGTAGCCCAAAAGTCACGTCGGGCACCCACAACTCAGGCACACAAACTCACACGCTCTCACTCTCCGCCGAAGGAAAATTGAACCAAGACAAAATGGCCCCCGATTCGAAGGCCAAGGCGCAGACTAGGTCGTCCAAAGCCGGGCTGCAGTTCCCCGTGGGTCGCATCCATCGCTTCCTGCGCAAGGGTGGGTACGCCGAGCGTGTGGGCGCCGGTGCACCCGTGTTCCTTGCCGCGGTGATGGAGTACCTCACGGCTGAGGTGTTGGAGCTCTCGGGCAACGCCGCCCGCGACAACAAGAAGACGCGCATAATCCCGCGTCACATTCAGCTCGCCGTCCGCAACGATGAGGAGTTGAACAAGCTTCTTGGCGGCGTTACTATCGCGAGCGGTGGAGTGCTCCCTAACATCCACCAGACCCTCATCCCGAGCAAGGAGAAGTAGAAGAGGGTATCCAAGAGGTACCAAAGACGCTTGTGGTTGGGTGGAATATGAAAGTTGTGCTTATGTATGCTTGTGTCTTGTAAACGGAAGCTCGTTGAATAGTTTCTTGTGGAGTAAAATCGATCGAGTTTCATTCATGATCTTCTTCTCTCTCTCTCTCGTTCTGGTTTCCCCGATGAGAACTCCACAGGAATGAATCCACTTTCGTTTTCCTAGACGTATGGAAATGCATCATTCGCGAAGTAGAATCACAAGGGCGTTCAAGACTACCTAACACTATCGTAGAGTTCAGGCACTACGAAAAAATTAACAATTAATTCAACCTTTCAAGTAGATTTACGATGCCACAAGGGGAATGCCATACTACGTCGGTTCTCTTCGGCACGACCACCTCTGCAACATGGCACATTTCGTCTAATCTTTCCCAAACACAATCATCATACGATCTTCATCACCTTCCTCGGATCACCATAGCGCCTCAAGAAAAGGAGTGAATCAGTTCGAAGAAGCCACGGGTTTGTCTTTCGCTAGACGTTCCACTTCTCTTGGTTTCAACGCACAATTCTACGACGCCAACCTGGGTTACAAGAGAACAAATTGCCTTTCGAATCGATCGCCATCGTCGGCTTCGACCGTGACGGATCACGAACATGATTCAAAGAATACAGATGATGACTAGAACACTTCCTCGTAAGACTCCTGTCCATGCTGGGCATTCTATCAACTCATTAAGGCGCTTGCAGTTGGCCGAACGCCGATGGCACACGGGTCCCTGGCCAAGTGTACGGAATAGTACGTAACACTAAATTGTGCGCGCCCAATCAGAGAAAATAATTTGAGCAGGATCAAGGGACACCATCAACAGCGAATCGCAGCACGCGCAACCTCACAGGCAGAGCGCGCCTACACTCAAGTCGTCCGTTACTACGCAAGCGCCATTCACGGGAAACGAAGAACGATGTGCGGCGGGTACCAGATTCTCATGGACCCCGGCCAGTTGCAATGCGTGCACGCCGGTGCGACTTGGCGGGCGGGGCACGCCGAGCGGCACTCGTCGCGGCACAGCGTGAGGCCGACGGGGAACGCGCCAGTCATGATCCGCACGGAGCGAAACACCGTGGAAATCGTGATGATGAAGGTACGAGCACTCCATTGCACGCGACTGTTCCTATGCTAACGTACGTGACGTAGTGGGGGCTTGTGCCGAGCTGGACGAGGCCGAACCAACAGAACAAGGTGTCGCTGCTGACGAACGCGCGCCGAGAGACGGTGAAGGACCTGCCCTCGTTCAAAGGCGCGCTGATGAACCGGAAGCGGTGTGTGGTGGTGAGCACTGGGTTCTACGAATGGGAGAAGGGCCCAACTAAGTCGTCGCGCAAGACCCCGTTCGTCATCCGGCTCGGCACCCCGGGCGGCGCGCGCGACGTGCTGCTCATGGCGGGGCTGTACGACATTTGGAACCCGCCCGGTGGTGGCGACCCGTTGTACTCGTACACGATTTGCACCACGGAGACGAACGAGCAATTCGAGTGGCTGCATCACCGCCTACCCTGTATCCTCGAGTCGGAGAAAGACGTGCTGGACTGGCTCGATGTGGGCGGTCTGCCGGGCGATATCGCGGCGGACCGCGTGCTGCGCACCGCGAAGGAAAGTCTGGTGTGGACGCAAATGAGCAGTGACCTGACGCGTGAAACAGGGACGCCCAGCTCGAAGCACGTGAAACCCAACATCAAGTCGTTCTTTAAGAAGAAGGTCGAGCAAAAGTCGGAACAGAAGGTGGCGCAGAAAGCGGAACCGGAACCGGAGCCGGAAAAGAAGGTTGAGAAGAACGCCACTGCCGAACTGGCTATCCAACCGAAGACTGAGGTTATTAAGATTGAAGACGACTCTGATGTCGTTGACTCTGAGGTACAGCCCGCTACGGACAAACTGTTGTTCTCGAAGAGCATCGCGGAGCGAACTCTAGGGGGCAGGAATGCCAGGAATCTCACGGCGCTGCAGTCGCCGATCCGGAAACCGGGCGCCAACAGCGAGAAGAAGCGGAGTACGCCGAAGAAGTCACCGAAACGGCATGCAGACCCCAATCAGAAGTCCATCACAGCGTTTTTCCGCAAGACGAATTGAAAGCCGCGCAATGGAAGAAACGTTCATTATTATCAAGAACAGTCGGAATCGCCCACAAATGGCGACACGGCATCATAGAAGCTGTATTTTCCTTGTTTTCTTTGCTGCGCTACGTACTGCTCTGGGCGTCAGCAATTCCGGCGGCGAATTATCTATCTGGTGTTGGATTTATCTAATCTTCGCTGGCATATATGGGAACCCTGCTCCGCATTTCGCAGAATCGCTCTACCGCGCACCGCGCTACCCGACGTGCAACATGGCCGGACTATGTATGCATATCGCGGTTGTCTTGATGGTTCTGGCGGCTGTCCAAGGAGTTTCTAGCCCGTTGAAGTGCAAAATGACGGCTCGCGTGTACAAGAAAACCATAGAAGACCTTGACATCTATGTGAACCTAACCAAGGCGCTGCCCGGCCATATTCCAGGCGCGGAACCCAGGTACTACATCCATCAACCGGGCACTTGTGTGCATGGGACCGTGATAGTGGTTCACGGATTCGGGAACAGTGCGAACGACACGACGACGATGTCGCGTTTCCTGTTCCGTAAAGGATTCAACGTCATCGCTGTGAACCAGGCCGGTGGTGGACGTACTATGGAGCACATCCCCGGCACTTTGATGCGGGAGAGCGCGGGATACACACCGGTACGAGCGGAATTGCTGTCGAATCCTGAGACGAAGGACTTTCTGGCCGAGTCGAAGGTTCTCACGTCCGTACTAGATCAGTTTCTGCTGATCGCGCAATTTAACGGAACCCTGGTGCAGCGGCTGGAGAACGCGCTGAACGCGACGCAATATCACGAGGCACGAGCGGCGCTACGAGTCATCAAGTCAGGGTTAGATCAGCACAACGCGACCAAGCTGTTACGTCGCTACTTCGAGACCGAGCACGCGCGCCACGACGCCGCGGCGTACGCGGTAACCCAGCTCGGCGACTCGTTGCCCGGGCCCCGCTTCATGGTCGGCTTCTCGCTCGGCGGGGCGTACACGACGTACGCCGCGTCGCGTTCGGCGGACATCGAGCGCGCAGTGCTACTGGCGCCGTATTATGCGGCGAAGAGGTCGAGGATACAGACGGACTTTTTCACGTTTGCAGCGTACGCCGGTGCGCTCGACTTACTGCAGCAGCCCTCGACTGCGCTGTCCGCACTCATCATCGCAGGCAGGTTGGCGGCTCGTGACGTCATCACGCGGAGAGTCCGCGAGGCAACCGACGTGCTGTGCGTCATGGCGGGCGACGATATCATAATCGACGTCGATTGGTCGCTGGAGGTCTGTAACTCCAAGCTGGCGGCGCGCAGCTTCGTGTATCCCAAAGATTTCGGTATTAATCACCAAATCACGCCTGAGGCGGGTAACCCATACGGCGAAGCGTTGATGGGCCAGATAGCTTCATTCCTCCTAACCGGCACGACGAACAACACCGCGTTCCTCGTCCCTGACACTCCGACGACGCGATAGCGCGCATACCCACTCGTCATGCCCTGATGTCATGGATTGCTTCCGTAAATCTCGACTACCCCCTTTAACACTTGACGTATGCCAACGTGGTATTTTCGCTCCCTGGGTTATTGCACAGTGGCGGATGAGCAAAGCTTAATTACTGTGCTGGGCAGTGATCTGCGAGATATGATACTGTATTCGTAAATCACCTTAAACACCGTTCCTCGTGAGAGGATTCGTAGTAATTCTGGCATCTGCCCATGTAGGATCCAAGTGGATCAGAGTTTTGATTTGCTCTCACTCTCCCTTTTCAAAAATATGAGATATTAGCAACACCCAACTAGAAATTGGTTCCTAAACAATGAGTTCTCATACGATTAAGTTTGTAGATGTGCGGGTATTTTCTTCTAGAGGTAAATGATCGGAATTGCGACTCATTTTATTGGGTGTGATAAATTGCGAATCATTCTGAACTTATTTTAATGGCGGGCACTTAGTTTCTAGACGTATTTACAAACTCGAGGTGTAGCCCGCTAGCGTACTGTTTTTATCTTGCGTTTGATCTCCAATTCATCAAAATACCTCCACTCCGCTGTCCAAGTATTCAAACCGACATGCCTAGAACAGTGGCAAATCTGCAAGAATTTAATCGAATAAAAATCGTCTGCTTTTGCAGTTCTGTAAAATCCACAGAAACCACAGAACTCAGAGTGAAGTAATTTCAAGCGTATCAGAAGCGAAAAGCCTAGTGGATAAAGCTCATATACATTATGCTCAACAGCAACGTTGATACATCTAATAGCCCAAATACGTGCCTCTGCGAAATATTTTCTTTCTGCAACAAAAGCAAATTGGGTAATCCTTCGGATATGATTTCAGTTGGCTGAAGAGAAAACAGAGATTTCTCGATCTCAGCGGTAGAATTATAAATTATGACATAAAAAATTGAGAGATTCCATCAATGCACTTCAGCAATAATGCACTGGAAATAATTGTTTTCTGATCTTGAGGAGAGTGGGAAATCAGGTGTTAGCCCTACAAACGGGTGTGATCAAATGGTTCGATAATTTGTTTGAAAACACAATTTCGCAAGTTGGCATAAGCAATATGATCCTACCAATCATAGTACCAGTGAAAGTTCACCGCCACGTCAGGCTAATCCTGCGATCTTTCTGTTCTATATTGAAACGCTGGGTTTCAAGATTCTTATTCAGCATACCATCCCATGCTGTTCTTCAATCTTATACCTCAGTGGGCGAAAAGCATTGAACAACATTCAATTTCGTATTGCTAGTTGAATTGTTGCTATAGCTGTTTGTTAAATACCTTTTCATTGTAAAAACTAGTAAAGTTTTGTCTAAAGTTCACAATAAATCTGCGCGATAAAATTTGCGCAGATATCAATAATTTACTCAGTTAATCTGATAGAACATGATTCTAGAAAGCCGAAATGCCAAAAATTACTGTCCGCCTTGTCTTTATTTTTACGCAAATTTTAATGTTTCAAGGGATGAAATCGAGAGTTTAACTAATTATTGCTAGCCTGAATCTTAAATTGCCATCGTGTTTCGTGTGAGACCTAAAAAAATGATGCCGAACATGAGAATATCAGACTGTCTGAAAGCCAATTGTTTGTAAAGCACATTCAAAAAGAATCCATATGTGCAAAAACGACAGTATGACACGAATTACGGAGATCATTCAATGCATTCAAAAGGTTCGAAGAAAATATGAATTGTGAAATATCTGACAAATTTTTGCAAAGCACCTATATTTTGTTCGGTAGATCAGCGACCAAATATATTTTCAGTGGATGGTTAGATTCTTTTGTTTAAGTATCACCAAGCCATGTTCGAGAATTTATTACCTGCAAAATTTTATTACTCCTACCAATACGATCATTTTGCCGGCAAAAGATTTTCAGACCAAAACAATTCCTGCGGAAATTGACATCCTTCTTGCTCTTCAACTACTACCTAGTTTCGGAGAAACACTTGCTGAATTTATCTCCGCTATGTTTTTGAAAGTATGTGACCACACTTTTCTAGTGACAATTTTATAAAATTGACGTTCACTTTCATTACTCAAGAGCAACCCTTTAAACCCAAGAAATAAAGCTTCGTATCTAGGATGTTTCCCAGATGATGTTGTATGAAATATTAAACGAACCTAATTCAGCATCTGAAAACAATGACGGGCAGCAACATCTCGATTAGTTAGTGAGTGATCTGTACCAGCAGCGAAGAGTATCAGAATTCGCACGAACTCTGGCTCCAGTCATAGCCATGAAACTTAGATATTTCATTCTTACGGTGACGAAATGATGCATTGAGATTGTAAATCATAGCTATATTTCTTTCATATTCATTCTCACAATAATTTGTCCGAATTGTCCAAGCAAATTCTTACGGATAATAAAGTACGATGCAAAACTTATTGTTTAAGTGGAGAAAGACAGATCCTACAAGCATAATGAATTTGAGATGTAAAACTTCTCATGCCTCATGTTCGCCCCCAATCATTGACTTTTCCTAAAATTATTACCGTTCACAGTAGTAAGTATGTGAAAGATCAAAACGAATAACTAACGTCAGTGAAGACTCAAAAATGCGATGAGTACAGAGTAACTGCCGTATGCAAGTTCGGTAAGACTTTGCGCCTCTATATCAACTGCTTCATGAACATTGTTTTTTGAACATAGACAAAAATAAAAATAGAACGCACCTGCTGGTTGAAAATCTGAAGGTGCTGTAATCTATAAAAGCACACTATATTCCTTAGTTTGTTTCCGAGAAGCTGATAAATTATTTGAGGCTCTAATGCATAAGCTTTGTTGTTTTATTCGGATCATAGTACGCATGCTGTGGGCCATAATGTATCTATCTTTCTGGATCAACAGAATTGAGGGATTGAATTGGCTTAGTCATAGTCTAAAATATTAGCGGTGGCCATAAATAGATCTTGTCCGTCCGATCAGATAAAACTCTGCAGAGTGTGCAGCCGTGAATTATAGAATTTGAAACGGGCTTCTGATTCTTAGACCAACACAAACAAGTTTTGATCGCTGTTGCAGATTTATAGCTAGAGTATATTATTTGTCATCCAATAAAAATGGGTTGACAAATAATATACTCTAGCTATAAATCTGCAACAGCGATCAAAACTTGTTTGTGTTGGTCTAAGAATCAGAAGCCCGTTTCAAATTCTATAATTCACGGCTGCA
>JAAUYH010028455.1_pt1 | contig 15996 bp, 11 predicted proteins | sample 7278061 | NCBI WGS metagenome assembly JAAUYH01 (sample SAMN14350203, study PRJNA611818) | marine sediment metagenome | isolation source: surface marine sediment (0.6m) | place: French Polynesia: Moorea | collected 2018-08
GTCATCGCTGTTTGTACCGCAGCTTGGACAAAACGCGAAGGAGCCCAGACTTCATCAATGCCGTGATAGTTATCGATCCAAACATCGGGAAATTTACTTAATTCCCAAAAAGGCATATTGATCTTGTAAGCATTCTCATTAGTTTTTCCCGCCAGATCTTTCCTGACTAAAGCCAGTTGATCGGCATTGACATTATAAATTTCGACCCGAGAATCAATTTTATTTGCCAAAATCTCATCAACTTTAGTTTCTGTTTGACGAGCCTTTACATGAAGGGTGACATTATAGCCTTGAGTGTTCACTTGGGATTTGCAGAAACTACTGGCGACCATTCTCCCCGCGTTACCGACTCCCGTTTCTGCTTTGAGATAACCAATCACACCCACATCCGCTTTGCGAGAACCGAATTTCTGGGGGTTTAACTTAATGTGATGAGCGTAAAAGTAACCTATATTATCGAGTATAGGATTAATAAAATAAGCATCAATGCCATAACTTGGGGCATGCTCAACAAACCATAAAGCATAACTATGACGACTATCGGGATGATTGAGATCCCAGGCTTGTTGTAAATCTTCCCGTTCACTCCAGAGATAGTACATTAAATTGGTGATTAACCAAGAAGCATCGGTAATACTTGCTTTACTGGGTTGATTGAGGTAATCGGCAAAACTATCAAAGGGATTTTCGAGAACAAGATCTTCAGTATCGCGATAACAACGACGCATGATATCTGCGATCACGATACCATTGGTAAATCTGGCGTAAGCATATTCTGGATTAGCTGTGCGACCAAAGCCAAAATGTTTTAACTTATCAATATATTGGAGAATTATCTCTCGTAAAGCGGTAGTTAAGATGATTGTTAGAGTAAGGGCGGATCGCGATCTGAGCTTGAAAGGAAGGATCAATCGGCGCAAAACTGGGTAAAAAAATTTCAGGAAATTACCCAAATTCTTACTAAGCCAAGAATTATATTCAGAAAGACGGTGCGGCGCGTTGGAACTAATTCCCCTAAAATGAAAGAACCTTAAAGGCTGACCATCAATCAACCATCCCGCATCAGTTTTCGTTAATTCCCTTTGATCTAAATGCCAGTATCCTACATTTAAACTTCGGTCTTGTAAGATAGCGACATTTTCATGAAAAGCTGGTAACAAATCAACAAATTTCTGATCGACAAAAATCCCTTCACTCGTCTTGTGTCTACATTGAAAGCGTACTTTTCTAGACCACCAATGAAGAAAACTAATAGCATCAGTACTATTATTAACTGCAATAAAACCTAAATTATAGATCCCGGCTTTCATAATTCCGATATCATCAGGAAACTCACCAAACTCGGCAGTTTCAGTAATATGGGGCGTTAACACAAAATCTGCACCCTTCGCCAAAGCATCAAATACCGGGCTCATCGGGGCAAATAATTCAATATCAGGATCGAGATATACTACCTCCTCAAAACCCCGATTTTCGATTAAATCTTGCATGACAAAGGGTTTAATTGACGTATTAAACTGTATAATTTCGTAGCGAAAAGCAAAATCAGCGAAATTAGTAATTGCCAAATCTTCAGCCGGGATTACTTCAACTCCTTCAATTCCCAATTCTGCATCAGGTTGTAATTTATCTGCCAAACACAGAAATAAAGACGCTTCGGGATGATATTTTTGTAATGAGCTCAGTAAAATTCTGGCATAGGGGAAATAATTTGTAGAACAAATAGTTACTATCGCTCTTCTGGGAGTAACTGAAGTCATAAAAAATGCGATCGCTTTTGGACAGACGTAAGATTAGAATGAATTCTAATACATAATTTATCCTCTAATCTAAAATAATGTGAAATTACTGATGATTTTTTAGTGGTGATACCTGAAGAATTTAATCAGCATAAAGCTGTAACTTTAATAATTTTAAAGTTACAGCTCCTTACCAATGGTCTAAGATCATCATTATTGCCCAACCTACAAATAGTTTATCTGCGTAAGTCCTGCAAGAGATTTTTTTGGTTTCAAATTACCAGGTTGTTGAGATATTACTTAAGAAATAACTGTTTTTCAGCCTCTCTTCTTCTAGTTAATCCTGCCAATGGAGTAAGTTGACCTCTAACATGAGCTTTATTCCAACGTGGGAATTCATTAGCAGCGCCCACATAATCTCCTGCGTTGAGTTTCTTGAGCAAAGTACTTCTTTCCATCCCATGGATACCAACATTAAATGCAAAAGAACTTAAAGCACTTAATTGATTGCTGTTTAGTTTTACTTTAACCAGAGACTTAATTTGCTCTTGCAGATGTAGCACTTGTTTACTCAAAACTGCATCAGCTTTAGCTACAGAAATGCGATCTCCTAATTGGACTTTTCTGCCATCGACTTTCGATAAACCATAGCCAATAACAGGAGTTCCATCTGTATCGACATAAGCTTGCTCACGAAAGCCTTCAAATTCTTGGATTATTTCTAAAGCTTGGGACAGAAATTCTTTTATGCCTGGTTTAAAGGAAGTAGCAACTTCATTTAATGAACCGTCTTTTTTTAATGGACTTTCTGCTTCTATGCTATCATCTTTCTCTTCAAATAAATTTTTAGCATGACTGTTTGTTGTTGGAGAAATTTGATCATCAGAATTCAGTAAACCAGAGATATCTGGAGCTGTAATTTTTTCAAGGTTCTGATTATTTTTTAGATGGGTTCCGTCTTGAGCCAACGAGATTGAGGCTAACCCAACATAGCACAGGCTAGTTAGGAAAATGGTGGGATTACGATATTTATTCAAGGGTACTTCTGAATTAGGTTGGTATTACTTATTAAAATTTTTTATAGTCAAAGAATGTAAAAGAAAAGGTAAGAGAGAAAATTTAGTTACTGGTTACCAATTACTAATTACTATTTAGGAATGAGGATTAAAGAAAATGCATAACTTATTTCTAGCCATTCGCATGATACGAGCTTAGGAAATTTAATTTGTACACAAAACAATCCTTATTCTTGAATAATTACTGGAAATTTCTTAAAGGCTTATTTTATAAGGGGTTTGAACTCCTTATAAATATTGTGAAATAAAATGAGAAGATTAGGGTTCTTGACTCGACCTATTACACAAAATGTTTCCTGATTTTGCACTAGGAAACGGATTGTAAATTCCAAAACAGACCCAAGCATATACTCTCCATCATTTCTATAAATATCTATTAAAGCTAATTTTTCTTCTGATAGATCTATTACTTTGTTATTGCCGTGACCGTTGTTACTCTTACAAGAATCTTCATCTGATTTTGATATTGCTGGTTTCGTGATCAAACAAGCTGTAATCAAGAGAACTAAAAGAGAAACTGCTATAACCTTATTTAATATTGAATGATTTAACATTTTAATATTACTGAAATACTTTATACTTTATTTGTATATCAAGATTAGCAGTACCCAAAAACAATAGTAAATTGAGCAAAATACCGATCTTTGTTTATGAATATTATGTAAAGTATCGATCTTTATTTATGTATTGATGAACAAAATTACTAATGTGACTTGGTTAAAGATTATGATCTCTGCTGTTGTTACACGAGCATAGGCAAAGGGTTCCTTATTACCTAATGTATTGAGCTCACGATTAGCTTGGATTGCATTAATCTACGTAAACGTCCAACGAATTTTATTCGTGATGTCTTCAAGAAACAATTTGTTTCCTAGGAGTTCGATGAACTTAGAAAAGAACAGGAGATAAAGCAGGTAAGCCTTTAAATTCTAAATCAAGAGAAGGTTTGATGAGATGATAAGTATCAGCAAGTGACGTTCTCCCACACTGACCGCAAGCGGTACAGTCTGGGCTTCGTGATCTCACGATAAGGCATTCCTGCATAGCACTTACCTAGATGAACAGTACAAGTACCGCACATCCCCGAAAGTACGCTGTCAGCAGGAAACCTCACCAACAAATTAACCATAAAATTATAGATACGACGGTGTAGAGTATGTTGAAAGGTGCGATCCTCTAAAGGGGATCACACCTAAAGTTGGCAAAACTTAGTTGAATATGTAGAACAAGTTTTAAGAGATTTCGGCAAGCACTATGTAATTAATTTGGCTTAGATACATATTTCCGCAGTTTAAACCCTCTGTCTACCACTACGAATCTTGCTCCTGACTCACCGTTCGCTCAAATTTCTGAGCCATTCATAATTATAATACCGCAAAAGCTTACAGCATAAGGTCTTCAGAAGATATAGCGAAGATTAAGCCAGAGAAGATTGATACAATGCGATCGCGAATAATAAGATCCTTAACTCCTGATAATTTCGTTGTTTTAGCGATCGCATTAAAATATTTTCGCGATCGCTAAAATTGTCCTTCATTCTCCTGTCAAACGGCTACAAGTCTTATACAGAGAGTCTTGAACCTCATTTATTAAGTAACTCAATTTAAAAATAAGCGAACGGTGAGTCCTGAAAGTCTCTTGTGCTGCAATGGAAGACCTCTACCGACATTTCTTATAGAGTTAGAGTGGAGAAGATTGAAGATTTGACTTTAAGACTTTAACTGTTGCTCTTCTGAATATAAAAGAGCTTCACAAACAAGCGCACCAGTAAAGAGAACACTGAGGAATAAAATTAGAGAAATTATCAGGCTAGACATCAAGCTCACCTCCGCTTTTTTTTCTTCTTTATCGTCTACTTTCTAGACAGCTCTTATTTCGCTTAAAGAGTTGCTTTTTATATAGTTCTTGATCTAAGGGTTGAAATATTACAGTTGACAACCTATTGAATTCCAGCCTTCCTCGTGGTGGAAACAATTATCTGGTCATCATAATTTTTCGCTCCACCAAGAGTGACAATGATCAATCAGACTCAATGAGAAGAACGAGGAACATTACGACTGAGTCTAGCTAAGCGAAAAGCCCAAATTGATAAGATAGTCCCAGCTACAATTACCAACCAAGAAGGCCATTGCGGAATTCCTAAAGCACCTATTTGGACAGACCACTGATAGATGATTCTGATCAGATGAAATAGTCCAATCAGAGCAAAAACCGAGCCGGAAATTAATAAGTATAATTTCTGGTTCATATTTCCCACCTCCGGTCCAAGAACATTTGTTTTGATTCTCTAACTTAATTATAGTAAAGTTTTAATTTATCTTTTTATAATTGATCTCATCCTTGTTGTTACTTGTTTCAATGAAATGAGATGATCGCAGATGGGAATTTTCTAATTCAAGTTGGACAATATTAGAGGAGATCATTAACTCAGCAGATTCAGCATTAAGAGGTCGAGAGAATAAATAACCTTGACCAAATTCACAGCCTAAAGATTGCAATTGTTCTAATTGGGTAACTTTTTCGATGCCCTCACTCACCACCTTAATGCCTAAAGTATTTGCCAGACTAATAATAGTTCGGACAACCTCAAAATTGTTCTCATCACAATCCATGAAAGATACGAAAGAGCGATCAATTTTTAAAATATCAATGGGGAAACGAGGCAAGTAACTTAAAGAAGAAAAACCTGTACCAAAATCATCAATACATAATTTGATTTTTCTAGCTTTAATTTGTGATAAAATACTCATGATCTGTTCACTATTTTGCATCAACATACTTTCGGTAATCTCTAATTTAATGGAACTACCAGGTATTTTATTGTGAGCTAAAATGCCGTCTATAGTTGCTAAAAATTCGGGACAGTTTAATTGATTAACAGTTATATTAATACTAATGTCTATAGTAGGGCAATAAGAAAATTTATTGTGCCAAATACTTAGTTGATGACAAGCTTTATTGAGTACCCATTCTCCTAAAGGAATAATTAAACCTGTCTCTTCTGCTATAGGAATAAAATCATTAGGAGAAATCAGACCTTTGGTGGGATGTTGCCAACGAAGTAAAGCTTCAAATCCTACTATTTTTCCATCGATTAAACGTATAATAGGTTGGTAAAAAAGCGCAAACTGATTTAATTTTAAAGCTTGTCTCAAATCATTTTCTAGCTCTAGACGGTGAATTGCATGAATATGCATTTGTTCATTAAAAATTTCATGCCTTGCCTTGCCTTGTTCTTTAGCTCGATACATTGCCGTATCAGCATCTCTTAGTAATTCTGAACTTTGTTGATATTCTGTAGAGCTGACAACTATACCAATACTTACGGTAGTAGTTATCCTATGGATATCCAGTGTAAAAGGATTTTTAAATTCAGCTACTATCTTGTTCGCAATAGTGATCGCGTCATTAACATCTTTAATATTTTCTAACAGAATCGTAAATTCATCTCCACCAATTCTCGCTACTATATCTTGTTCACTTAAACATTTTTGTAATCGTTGCGCACAAGCAATTAATAAATGGTCGCCAATTAAATGTCCCAAACTATCGTTAACAATTTTAAAACGATCTAAATCGATAAATAATACGACAAATTTATAATCTTGATAACATTTAGATTTTTCTAAAGCTGTTTGTACTCGCTGCATAAAGAGGGTTCTATTAGGTAGACCAGTTAATTCATCATGAAGTGCATCATAAAGTAATTTTTTTTCAATATTTTCTTTTTCTAAAATCTTTTCTTGGAGTTTATTATTAATAATTTCTAGTTGTTGATTAGCCGTCTTTAACTCCAAAGTACGATGTTTTACTCTGGTTTCTAGTTCTTGATTTAAATGATGAATTTCTGCTTTAGCAGCTTGTAGATTTAATTGATTTTTTATCCTAATTAAAACTTCTTGAATGCGAAAAGGTTTAGTAATAAAGTCAACCCCACCAACCTCAAAGGCTTTGACTTTATCATCTATATCATCTTGGGCACTGAGAAAAATAATGGGGATATCAGCAGTTTTTTGATCTGCTTTAAATTTTTGACAGACTTGATAGCCATTCATCTCGGGCATATTAATATCAAGTAAAATCAGATCCGGTAAGTCATTGTTTGCTCCCATTAGAGCGATCGCTCCACTTTTCGCACAACGTACTTGATAACCTTGTTGAGTTAGCGTTGTTGATAGAAGACGCAGATTATCAGAGACATCATCAACAATTAATATTTTGTTTGGTGAAAGATTAATTAATTCGCGTTTCATAATAGTTTGATAATAATTACAATAGTTCTAAAATTTGATCGAAATCAAAGTTTTCAATTTTATTTTTTAAAGATGTTTTTAAAGATTGATGCTCAGGAGGAATCTCTGTGATGAGTTGCATTAATAATTCTGAGTCCAGTTGAAGAGCAGCCTCATTAAGTTGAGCTATCCAGTCATCAGACATTACAGCTAAAGTTTCACTGGTTAATTTTTTGGGAGGAGATGATGAAGTCAAATGGGGGGATATCTCTTCTTCATAGAGATAAATGACTGATAAATGTTGAGCAATTTTCTCCCAGAGTATTTCTTCTTTAAAAGGTTTAGTTATAAAATCATCGCAACCTGATGCTAAAATTTCTGAGCGTTGTTTAGTAAACACATTAGCACTCAGAGCGATAATAACAGTCTCAGACGTTACAGAATGAGCTTTAATAAATTTACTCGCATCCATACCATTCATAATAGGCATTTGCAGATCCATTAATATCAAATGAGGATGCCATTGTTGCCAAATAGCAATTCCTTCTTGACCATTTTCAGCTTCTCGAACTGCAAATCCTAAAGGTTCTAATAAATTGCGCAATAAAAGGCGATTTTCCCAGCGATCTTCAACAATCAAAATCCGATAGGTAGGTTGATCTGTGGCTACACCAATAACTCTTCTGGTTTCTGGTAATTTAAGGGGAACTTCTGCCACAGATTGCACTGGAAGAGTCACGCAAAAAGTGCAACCTTGACCTAGTTCGCTAGTTACTGTGATGTTGCCTCCCATTAATTGGGCAAATTTACGACTAATAGCTAATCCCAAGCCAGTTCCTTGTTGAGATTTAATTCCCGATTCAGTTTGGACAAAAGGCTCAAATAAAGATTTAATTTCTGTTGCCGCAATTCCCATGCCAGTATCGATTACCTCAAACAGGAGATTAGTTGCTTTTGAATTGCGATCTAGAATCTTGACTTGTAACTTGACCATGCCTTGGTCTGTAAATTTAATGGCATTGCTCAGTAAATTAATTAATATTTGACGTAGTTTGCTCTCATCAGTTCTGATATAGCGAGGAAGATTTTCATCTTGAATGAAGAATAATTTCAGACCTTTGTCTTCTGCTTTAAATTTCAACATTTCTGTTAGAGAATCAAGCAAATAATAAAGATCAAAATTATTATTATTTAAGTCAGTTTTGCCTGATTCAATTTTAGTGACTTCTAAAACATCATTGATTAATAATAGTAAATGTTCGCCACTATGATTGATAATCCGCAGAGTTTCTTTTTGCTTTGCTGTTAAAGTATGATCGCGATACATAACTTGAGTAAAGCCTAGAATCACATTGAGTGGTGTACGTAATTCGTGACTAATATTGGCTAAAAAATTACTTTTAGTTTGGTTTGCTATTTCTGCTGTTTCTTTAGCTTCTGCTAAAGCAAAGGTACGTTCTTCTAGATCTTGACGAGACTGCTTTAAATAATGAGTCATTTGGTTAAAAGTAGTTGCCAAAACTCCGATTTCGTCTCTTGACTCAACTATTGCTTTAGTGTCAAAATTGCCTTCCATAATTTGATTAGTCGCCTTAGTCAAACGAGTGATCGGACCAGCAATCTTTTCTCGTAATAATAAAGTCATAATAATTGCCAAAGATAAAGCTAAAAATACTCCCAGAAAATTATGCCATTGAGCCATAACTAAGCTATTAGTTCCTCCTTCTAATTCGGCGGTCAAAGATTGTTGCTGATTAGCAACAATTTCTTGTAAGAGAACCAACATATTTTCTGCTAGTGGTTGGGCTTGTGTCCTAAAAAGGAACAAGTCTTGCCGATGTTTTTTTCCTTCTACTATGGCAAACATTTCATGAGGTAATTCCAAGAATATTTGGTAATTATGCTTAATTTTATTAAAGCTATTGTTTTGGTGAACAGTAAAAAAATTTTGGTGATTTTGTAACTTTTCCCATGCTTGCTGATTGGCTTGAAAATTGGCAGCATATTCAAAACGAAAAGATGATTCTTGGGTAAGCAAATATCCCCTAAGAGAAGATACTAATAAAGCGAAAGAACTCTGAAAATTTGCTATATCTTTGAGTAACAGAGTATTCATAGCAGAAGGTGCTCTCTCTCCTTGATGATCGCTCATGGCAGTGATTTCAGCAAGAATTATCGAAATACGAGTTTCCCCTTCATCTTTTAAGAGTTGTAATGCAGGCTGATTGATATAGTAGTTATCTCGTAGAGCAAAGAGTTTATCTGGGAGTAATTTCCACTCTTGATATTGAATTTGTAATTCTTGCCAATGCTGTTGATTTTCAGGAGAAGAATGAACTTGTAATAGCTTTTTCATCTCCACAAGTTCAGTTTCAAATTCTTGTCTAGCTTGTTGATAGCGATCGCGAAAATCTGATTCTCCTGTGGCTAAATAACCTCTAACATGAGAAGACATCCTTAATAAGTTAGCTTCAGCTTGTGCAGAAGTGATTACAGTTGGGACTCGAATATTTTGAGTACGCTTAATATTTCTGGTAGCCTCATAGCTACTAAGGTAATTACGAACTCCTACTAAAAAGGTTAATCCTACTAGAACTCCAAAACCGATATTTAGCTTATGACTAATTTTGAGATCGTAAAATTGAGTTTTTATTCTAAGAGTGATCTCTAGTAAGTTTTTCGATAATTTCCTGCAATCTGGAGTTTTGATTGCCATGATTTAGCTCTGATGATGAAATCGCAAATAATGGGATCTCTTTTATTATCAAATCTTTCCCAGAAGATTGGTGTGATTTGAATTATCAAAGTCTAAGAAAATTTAATGTTGTTAAGAGAAAAATTAGCCAAAACAGATTGATTAATATTATTCCAGGAATAAATTTGATTCCGGAATTTTTGCCATTGAAGATAGATCTTGCTGAAATCTTTATCTTCAGTTGCCATTTCTTCATACATAGTAAAGGCTTCTTGATAAGATGCTTGTAAAATTTCTGAACTAAAAGGTAATAACTTAGTTCCACTTAACACTAATTGCTCTAAAACTTTTCCATTAACAGCATTGAATTTTGCTAACATTTTGGTATTGACATCAGTAGCCGCAGCCTGAAAAATTTCTTGATATTCAATAGGTAATTTATTCCATTCATCAAGATTGATCTGAAATTCGTAACTAGTTCCTGGCTCCCACCATCCAGGATAGTAATAATAAGGAGCAACTTTATTTAAACCCAAGGTTTGATCTGCATGAGGGTTTTTCCATTCAGCCGCATCAATGATATTTTGTTCTAAAGCAGTAAAAATGCGATTGCCTGGTAAACTTTGAATCTCAACTCCCAATCTTTGTAAAATCTTGCCTCCTAAACCAGGAACTCTCATGCGCAAGCCTTTAAAATCAGCAATTGTATGAACTTCCTGTTTAAACCAGCCTCCCATTTGAGTTCCCGTATTGCCTCCAGGAAAATTAATAATGCCCAAATCGGCATAGAGTTTTCTCATCGCTTCTAAGCCACCACCGTAATAGAGCCAAGCATTTTGTTGAGAAGCCGTAAGTCCAAAGGGTAAGGTGGTGCCAAATGCTAAAGCGCTGCCATAATCGAGGTAATAATAACTGGCAGTATGTCCGCATTCGACAGTGTTATTTTGCACAGCCTGTAAAACTTGTAAGCCGTCAGTAAGCTCCCCAGCAGCATAAGGAGTAATCACAAAATTTCCATTAGTCATTTTATTGACCTGTTGACATAGTAAGTCTGCTGATTCAAACAAAATTTGGAGCGACTTTGGCCAACTAGTTGCCATCCGCCAGCGAATTGAAGGTTGACTAACATTAGTAGTAGCTGTATCAGTATTTTTGGGTTTTGTAGATTGGGAGCTACAAGCTCCTACAGCAGTCGCCCCAATTGCACCTAACGCTGTCTTAGTTAAAAATTTGCGACGTTCCATCTGGAATTTTCTCCTACTAAATAAGATTTGCTGCCTGAAAAGTAAAATTAGTAAAGCTTAGTTCATTAATCTGATTCCAACGATAGATTTGAGAGCGGAACTTTTGCCATTTTCCGTAGACTTCACGGAAAGTTTTATCTCGACTACTATAGTCTTCTAAAACAGCGAGCGTTTTTTGATAAGCGGCATCTAAGATCTCATTACTAAAAGGAATCAATTCTGTGCCCCTCTGATTTAACCTTTGCAGAACCTTGCCATTTTTAGCGTTATATTCTGCCAGCATGGTGATATTGGCATTAGTTGCTGCAACCTGCAAAATTTCCTGATATTCTCTGGGCAACTTTTTCCATTGCTCAAGATTCACTTGTAACTCATAAGTTGCTCCTGGTTCCCACCATCCAGGATAGTAATAATAAGGTGCTGCTTCATGAAGACCAATTATTTCATCATCGTAAGGGTTATTCCACTCTACAGCATCTATTTTGCCATCAATCAAAGCAGCTACAATCTGATCTGCGGGTAAGATTTGGACTTCTACTCCTAAACGAGACATAACTTGGCTTCCCAGTCCAGGTATTCTCATCTTTAAACCCTGGAGATCTGTTACCTGATTAATTTTCCGTCTAAACCATCCACCCATTTGGACCCCAGTATTACCCGCAGGAAAACTAATAATTCCCAAATCAGCATATATTCTGTTAATTAATTCTTGCCCTCCGCCGTAATATAACCAAGCATTTTGCTGTTCTGCAGTTAAACCAAAAGGGATATTAGTCCCAAAGGCTAAAGCAGGATTTTTATCAAAATAATAGTAACTAGCAGAATGACCGCATTCAACCTCGCCTTTGGCTACAGCATCTAGTACTCCAAACCCTTGTACAATCTCACCAGCAGCATAAGGAGTAATAGTAAATTTACCATTAGTCATGGCGCTAACCTGACCACAAATCGTTTCTGCTCCTCCAAAGAGAATATCTAAGGATTTTGGCCAACTAGTAACCATTCGCCAACGAATCAAAGGCAGGGCATTGATATCAGACAATTCGGTAATAGAAGATTCGGCTTTCTTTCTAATAGTATTGAGAGCCAGAGTGCTCATTGCACCTATGGCAGTTGCACCAAGCAAATGACGACGTTTCATCGGGAATTATTAAACCTTATAACAGTTTCTTGGTTTTATAATTCCCATAAATCGTCAAGAATACATAAGGCAGAAGGGCAGTATCAACTATAAATTATTAATGAGCCATTCTAGAATGTATTGATTCACAATTTCTGGTTTTTCGTCCTGAGGACAATGACCTGCCTGGGGAATTCCCTGAAATTCGACATTACTTTTGTGAACTGCTAAATCCTGATAAATTTTTGCTCCTTTGATGGGTGTCCAAGGATCTTCTTCTCCCCATAAGACTAATAGCGGATGTTGCAGATTAGGTAATAATTCTTGGGGAGTTTCGCCAGCAGGTGCCGTTAAAACAGAGGCAAAGACTTCTTGTGCGCCAGGATCACAGGATGGCTGATAAAGCATTTCGACTAACTCATCAGTTACCGCAGCGCGATCGCGATAAACTTGGTATAGAGTATTGCGAATCCGTTTCTTTTGTCGAATACGATTAAAGATAAATTTACCTGTAATCGGAGAACTAACTAATTTGGTAAATCCTCCCATAATGAGGCGTAGGGGTAGATTTAGCTCATCAGGACGATGATTTAGGCCACCAGCACAATTGATTAAAACCCCTCCTGCTGACATTTCGGGATGATTAGTAACTAACATTAAACTAAGTAAAGCACCGATGGAGTTTCCGATAAAGACGGTAGGTTGATTGATATGAGCTAACCAAAAATCCCTAATTTGCGATCGCCATAAGTCTAGGTTGTAATCTAAAGCAGGTTTGGATGAAGCACCAAAACCTAGTAAGTCAATAGCAAAGACCTGATAACCATTGGCTGCTAAAAAGGGAATATTTTTTCTCCAATGTCCTATCGAAGCACCAAAACCATGAATTAATAGTAGAGGTTTTCCTGTTCCGGCTACGGTATAGCGAATTTGATTATCTTGCCAAGTCCAATCTAGTTTATTAAAGGTTTTATCTATCGCTAATGTCATATTTTAAGTCGGTATTTTATCAATACAATTATCTCATCTACGGCTTCAATTCTCAATTTTCTCTTGACCATCCTCTCCTAGAATTATCTCAAACCCTAACGGTTCGAGCATATTCTGTAAGACTAAACGATTCTCTTCTTTGTCATCGACGACCAAGATCTGTCGTCGTCTGCCTTTATAACCGACTATTATTCTCTGTTCAGTTAATTTGTCCTGAGCTGTTACTTGTTCGACGACGGGGAAACTAGCTTCAAACCAGAAACTGGAACCTTGACCTAATTCTCTGCTGACTTGTAATTGACCTCCCATCAGTTCTGCTAATTGTCTACTAATGGTTAAACCCAACCCAGTTCCTGCAGCTCGGCGTTTGAGATCTCCGACTTGTTCAAAAGGTTGAAAGATTTTAGCTAATTGTTGAGGATTCATGCCGACTCCCGTATCCCTAACTTCAAACCTGAAAGTTTTTTGATTTGCCTTGAGAAGTTCGCCTTCTGGAGCTGGTTGAACTACACTAATATTCAACTATGCCCAAGATTTGGTTCTTGCTGCGATCGCGCAGTGCCTCGCTTTGCCTGACCGCGCAGTACCTGCTAGAGCACCGATTCAGTATTCATAAATTACTAGTTGGGAAAGACCAGGGAGACCAGGGAGGCACGAGAAGATTTTCTTCCTCTCTTGGTGCGCGACGCGAAGCTAGTCCTTTAGGGCGTTCCTTGGCTGAGACCCTTCGGGTAGAGCTGCGCAAGTGCGAAGCAGCAGGGTCGCACCGCTTGTCCTCCTTGTCCCTTTTTCTATAACTTTTGGTATTAAGGAAGGAATCAGAAACCTCATTCGTGAGGATTGGGAATCCCCCGATTTATCGGCGGGAGGATGTCAAGTACGTAGACAAAGCGTTAGCACAAGTTATTTTTTTTTTTTACTATTTTTGTACTGTTTTTCAGCATAAAAACGGTTATGTCTTTAAGGAAGTTAGGCTTATAGTGAATATAGCAACTAAAGTAGATGCAATAGATGCAATAACTAATAATTAAAACAAAAAAATTCAACAAGAACTTTTTTACTAGTGATAACTTATTCGCTATTCTGATAAACTCAACTTGCTATGATTGTTTTAAGCAACAAACTTGCATCCTTATTTGGTGCTTCTAAAATATCGAGAAAGTTAACCAAACTGAGACTTCAATTTTCTCGGATAATTTTTTTAAGGCTAATATTAATCTTTTTCTTTTTGTCCTTGTCAATTAAAGGCTGCAGTTTTTTCAGAGAACCTCAATTACAGTCGCTGCGTATTGGTTTCAATAATTGGCCAGGTTATGCCATCATGCATTACTCTCAAGCAGCAGGTATCTTTGCCAAACGGGGACTATCGGTTGAACTAGTTCGTTTTAATAACCAACAAGATAATGTCCGTGCCATGTTACGGGGAGCTTTGGATGCGAGTTTTGTGCCTTTTTGGGAAGTAATGCAAGCAGATCCTGGTGAAAATAAACCAGTGTATTTATTAGTAGCTGATGTTTCTCACGGCTCTGACGGAATTGTCGCTCAATCTGCTATTAAATCAGTTAAGGAACTAAAAGGAAAAAGGGCGGGGGCAAAATTAGGAACAGTCAGTCACTTGATCCTATTAGAAGCCCTCAATGTCAATCAGCTTCAGCCTCTTGATGTGGAAATTGACAATATTCTCAACGAAACTGCGGTGGAGAAATTGCAAGCAGGAACCTTGGATGCAGCAGTTTTATGGGAACCGACTTTGCAGAATACAGCAACAGCTATCCAAGGTAATGTGATTTTTAGCACCAGAGAAGTTGACAGTACGGTTGTTGACGGATTAGCTGCTTCAGCTAGTTTTGTAGCTGACCACAAAGCTGCCCTCACTAAGTTTATGTTAGCTTGGTTTGACACAATTCATGCCTTAGAAACCGAGCCAGAAAAAGTCTTTGAGATTGTGGGTCAAAAAATCGGACAGACAGGAGAGGCTTTTGCTGAAGATTACGCTGGTTTGCAGCCAGGCGATCGAGAAATGAATCAAAGTATGTTTGGGTCTGATGAAGGTTTATCAAAAGTTAAAGAGACAATTATTCGCTTATTAGAAGCAGATCCTCGTCACAGCAATGTAATTCGTCAAGATGTAAAAATTGATGGGGAATTGGTTCTGAAGGCAATTGAGGAGTGGCAGCCATGAACGGAGGGTTAAGACAGTTAAGGCATAGTTCAGCTGGTATAGCTCATCAGTTACTAACCCGCTTTGGTCTGGCATTACTAACTGTTGGTCTGGGGACTCTGGGGGTTAATTACCATTTAATTAAAGCAGATTTGCATCAGCAGGCACAACAGCGTACCCAATCTCTTAGCGAAAGTTTAGTCTTTGCTACAGAAGGATTAATTGAAATTAAATCCTCTAGTAACTTACAAAGAGTCGTACAAAATTATGCTACTTTGCCAGCAGTCCTCAAAATTTGCATTTTAACTCCCGACGGCAAAATTATAGCTCATGGTGGCTTGAATGATGCCAAATTTCGTCCTGAACAGCAGATAAATTCTCAAATAAAGGCTCAGATGGAGCAAGCATCACTAATGGGAATTCCCATTAATAAGCAGATAACTCTAAATGGCGAGCCAATTCTGGTTAATATTCTTCCCTTTAGTAGTACCTTATTTGCCACCCCAGGACGACGAGGACTAGCCGTTGTCTTTGTCGATCTTCAGGAAATGGAAGAGGAAGCTTGGCAAACTTTTTCTACCTCCAGTTTGACGCTCTTGAGTGGTATTGTCCTGATGTTGGGCATTATGGGATTATCGATCCGTCGTACCATCTTAAAACCCCTTACGAAACTTAATGATGCAGTCGCTGCAAGTAGCAGCAATGGTTACTTTCGCTTACCCAATGACTTACCCAACCA
>JAAUYH010030144.1_pt1 | contig 15994 bp, 14 predicted proteins | sample 7278061 | NCBI WGS metagenome assembly JAAUYH01 (sample SAMN14350203, study PRJNA611818) | marine sediment metagenome | isolation source: surface marine sediment (0.6m) | place: French Polynesia: Moorea | collected 2018-08
ACATGTGGGAGGCGCATTCTAGCAGATAGTCGGCAGGGTTCGCGATGCCAAGAAATCCGGTTTTCGCCCCAAAGCTGAGGGCGTTGCTCCGAACCGGCGAGTGTATCTTCTATTGATGCAGAACTGCGTCGTATGCGGTTTCGGGCTTACAGGAAAGCAGTCCAAATTCTGTTCGCGCCGATGCAAGAACAACGATACGAACAATCGACATCAGTCATATCTTGCCCAGCAAACCCGTGGCAGACACCGCAAGCTGCGTTTAATCGAGATGTTTGGCGGCAGATGTTCCAGATGCGGCTATTCGAGGAACTCCGCCGCGCTGGAATTTCACCATCTTGACCCGACTTCCAAGGCATTTCACCTCGACCTTCGTTCGTTGTCCAACCGTTCATGGAGCTCAATTCGCCGCGAAGCACGTCGCTGCCAGCTCGTCTGCTCTAACTGCCATAAGGAAATTCACAATCCGGAGAGTGCATTGGGGATCCTTGGCGGGGAGGGCAATGAGGCGCCCCTGCACAGGTCTCGGGGAAGGTCGTGACGGGGTTCAACGAATAAAATAAATCAATAAGTTACGATTCAACAGGATCGAGAGGTGTGCCCGCGGCGGTGCACAGACAATGGATTGTTGTTATGTCGCATGCCAAGGGATTCGGGCTGCTGGATTTGTTGCTGACGGTCGTCATCGCGGCATTGCTGACGTCGCTCGCCGTTCCCGCCTACGACCGCTACGCAGACCGTGCGCGGGCTGCCAGGGCCATGGGCGACATCGCCAGCCTGTCCCTGAAACTCGAGGAGTTTCGCCTCAACACCAACGACCGATTGCCCGAAGCGCTCGACGAGCTTCCCGTCGAGATCCCGCTCGACCCTTGGGGGCGGGGCTACCAGTACCTGAACATAATCACGGCCGGCCCCGGCAAAGGCGGACTCCGCAAAGACGGCAAGTTGAATCCGCTGAACACCGACTTCGATCTTTACAGCATGGGCAAGGACGGCGAGTCGAAGGGACCACTATCCGCGAAGGCCAGTCAGGACGACATCGTTCGCGCCAACAACGGAGCGTTCATCGGCAAGGGGTGCGACTACTGATGCGCTTCCTGGAGACCATGCAGCGAGGTGTCGGCAGGCGCATCATGATACTCCTCTTGCTGGCGGCGGCCGTGCCCGCGCTGTTCACTGCGAGCCTTGCGTTTTACGAGTTTCATCGCGGGGAGAAAGCCGACGCGAAGGAATCGATGCAGGGTGCCGCCAAGGCATATGGTATGGAACTCTACTCCCGCCTCACGCGGCACGCCGCGGCCATCGATACGTTTCGAAATTCCCGCGATCAAAATCGCTACGCTGCCGGCAAGCGCTACGAGTTCCTGCTTAGTCGCTTCGACGCCGTCGCAGTGCGTGGAGCCAACGGGGCATACCAGCAGCTCTACGGTACGACGCCGATCCGCATTGACGAGAACCGGATCAACAACGAATTTCTCGCCGACAACGTTGCACAGCTCGTCATCGAAGAATCCGACGCTGCTGCAAATCTCACGCTGGTCAGCCGCGCTGCTGACGGCGATTTGCTGCTCTTCCGGCTCGATGGCGCAAAGACCTGGCAACGGCTCGAGAATACGCTATACGCGACCGAGATTTGTGTATTCGGCAGCTCCGGCGCTCGATACGCGTGTTCGAGCGATGTCACCGCGCCCGGCCCGATTCCGGGTGCGGTCCACACAACGTCGTTTACCTGGACACCGGCAGGGGCCGCCGAACAGTACGGTGCTGGCTGGCAGCTGTTCCTCGACGGTGCATTCCACGCGCCGGCACTCGATATCATCGCCTACCAGCCCGCTGGGTTTGCGCTCAGGTCCAGGGCCAGCTTCGCGATGGTCTTCTGGCCCGCCTTTGCACTGGTCCTTGTACTGGTCGCCCTGTTGACGTTCAAAATGGCGAGTCACAGCCTGACCCCGCTGCAACGGCTAATCGGCGCATCGCGCCAGATAGCCGCCGGCAACTTCCACACACGGGTTGCGATAAAGAGCAACGACGAATTCGAGGCGCTTGGTGAGGCCTTTAATCGAATGGCGGACCGCCTCGGTAACCAGATCGCGACACTCGAGGCGATGTCCGAAATCGACAGGCTCATCCTGAGTAACCTGAAACTGGAAGATGTCGCACAGAATATCCTCGAGTACGTACGCACATTGACCGACGTAGAGTCGGCTGCCGTCATTGCACGCTTTCCTCACACGCCGTACGAGGCGCAGATGTTCTCGATTTGCGGCCACGAGATGCTGAATGAGACCGTGGCCATTCCGACCGAGCCCGGTCACAAGTGGTGCCAGCCGCGGCAGGTCTCGCTGCTCGAAGTGGACGACGAGGTCGCGCCCTACAAGCAGCGCTTCCGCGCCTACGGCCAGCGCTTCGTCCTGCTCGTCCCGGTCGTTCTCGACGACGAACTCAAAGGCGTCCTGCTCCTGGGTTCGAGGAAAGGCATCGAGATGCAAAAGAGCAGCTTGAAGAGTTGTGTCGATCTCGCCGGCAGGCTCGCGGTGGCGCTGTCGAGCCTCGAGCGTGAAGAAATGTTGTACCGCAAGGCGCACTACGACGACCTGACCGGACTGCCGAACCGGCAGCTATTCAGCGATCGGCTGCGGTTCGCGCTGGCCAGGGCGCGCCGCGACAACACGGTCGGCGCGCTTCTTTTCCTGGACCTCGATCGCTTCAAGGTGATCAACGACGTCTACGGCCACTCGGTGGGCGACACGGTGCTCACGCAAGCCGCGGAACGTATCATCGGCCAGACGCGCGCCGAGGATACGGTTGCGCGCCTCGGCGGCGACGAGTTCGTGATCGTCATGCCGGATGCGAACCAGCAGGAGTCCGCCGACAAGGCGACGCGCCTGTTGTCGCAACTGTCGGATTCTTTTTCCGCGGGCGGCGTCGAGCATTTCGTCAACGCCAGCATCGGCATCGTGCAGTTCCCGACCGATGGCGACAGCGTCGAGACCCTCTTAAAGAATGCAGACTCCGCGATGTATCGGGCGAAAGACGCAGGCCGCGGCCGTTATGAATTCTTCAGCCAGGAGCTCAATGCCGAGAGCCATCGCAAGATCGGCCTCGAACGCGACCTGCGTACCGCGTTCGACGAAGACGGACTCGAGCTTCACTACCAGCCGCAGTTCAACATCAGCTCGGGCATCCTGAGCGGCGCCGAAGCGTTACTGCGCTGGAACCATCCCACCAAGGGCTCGGTGTCTCCGGCCGAGTTCGTGCCGATCGCCGAGGACACGTCGTTGATCGTCGACATGGGGCGCTGGGCAATCCGCCATGCCTGCCGCGACCTGCGCAGGATTCTCGACCAGGGCTTGCATCCGGGCCCGATCTCGATCAACGTCTCGACCCGCCAGCTGCGCGATCCGCACTTCGAGATCGACGTGCTGAGTCCGCTGCGCGACTACGACGTACACCCCGGCTACCTGCAGATCGAAGTGACGGAGACGACCGTTGCGCAGAACAAGGAAAACGCGGTGAACGTGCTCAACAAGCTGCGGTCGCACGGCGTTCGCATCGCGATCGACGATTTCGGTACGGGATACTCGTCGCTGAGCTATCTTCAGGAGATGCCGTTCGACCACATCAAGATCGATATGTCGTTCGTGCAGCAGATCGGCTACAACGAGCAGTCCGACAACATCTGCCGCACGATCATTCGCATGGCGCACGAGTTAGGCAAAGAGGTCGTTGCCGAGGGCGTCGAAAGCGCCGAGCAGCTCAGATTCCTCCTGAAGTTCGGCTGTGACTATGCGCAGGGCCACTATCACAGCGAAGCGCTATCGGCCGAGCGCTTCCTCGCGTTTGTCCGCAAACAGGATTTCCACACCCAGCGGCGAAAGGCACTGGAGGTCGTACGGGCATAAAAAACCGGGCTTGGCCCGGTTTTTTCATATCGCGTTGTCAGTCTTCTGTCAGAAAGCTCCTGAGCTGATCCGAGCGCGTCGGGTGACGCAGCTTCCTCAGCGCCTTGGCCTCGATCTGCCGGATGCGCTCACGCGTGACGTCGAACTGTTTACCGACCTCTTCCAGCGTGTGATCGGTATTCATGTCGATCCCAAAGCGCATGCGCAGCACCTTGGCTTCGCGCGGCGTCAGCCCGGCCAGTACCGAATGCGTCGTTTCCTTGAGTCCCGAAGACGTCGCCGAATCGACCGGCGAGTGCACTGTCGTATCCTCGATGAAATCGCCGAGGTGTGAATCCTCGTCGTCCCCGATCGGCGTTTCCATCGAGATCGGTTCCTTCGCGATCTTCAGGACTTTGCGAACCTTGTCCTCGGGCATGTCCATGCGCTCGGCCAGCTCGTCGGGCAGCGGCTCGCGGCCCATTTCCTGCAGCATCTGACGGGAAATGCGGTTGAGCTTGTTGATTGTCTCGATCATGTGCACCGGGATGCGGATCGTACGCGCCTGGTCCGCGATCGATCGCGTGATCGCCTGGCGGATCCACCAGGTTGCGTACGTCGAGAACTTGTAGCCGCGACGGTACTCGAACTTGTCGACGGCTTTCATCAGACCGATGTTGCCTTCCTGGATCAGGTCGAGGAACTGCAAGCCGCGATTCGTGTATTTCTTGGCGATCGAAATGACGAGTCGCAGGTTGGCCTCGACCATCTCTTTCTTGGCGCGGCGTGCTTTCGCCTCGCCGATCGACATCTGCCGGTTGATTTCCTTGATCTCCGGGATTTTCAGGAGCGTCTGGTCCTCCACGGCGATGAGCTTCCGCTGCGCGCGCAGGACGTCGTCCTTCAGCCTGGCCAGCGTCGATGAGTGCTTGCGCTTGGCGCGAATGTGCTTCTCGATCCAGTTGAGGTCGGTCTCGCTCTTCGGAAAGCTCGCCAGGAAGTCCTTGCGCGGCATGCCGGCATCGCGGACACAAATCTGCATGACCAGGCGTTCCTGCACGCGAATGATCGCGATGACGTCACGCAGGTTCTTGACCAGCGCGTCGAACAGCTTCGGCGCCAGCTTGAGCTCCATGATCTGGTCGGCGAGATCCGACTGTGCCTTGATTGTCTTCTTGTCTTTGAGGCCGTACTTTTCGAGATTGGTCAGGACGCGCTTGCGAATACGCCGGATCGTGCGCACACGTGCCTTGACCTCGTCCGGATCCGGGCCCGTGTCCACGACCTCGTCGTCGTCATCGTCCTCGCTTTTCGGCGCGGGTGGCTTGATCTCGTCAGGCTCGTTGGGATCGATAAAGCCGACCACGAAGTCCTGCATACGCGTCTCGCCAGCCTGCACCGCGTCGGCGACTTCGAGCAGTCGATCGATAGTTGGCGGGAAATGCACCATGTGCCACTTCACCTGGTTGAGGCCATCCTCGATGCGCTTCGCGATCTCGATCTCGCCCTGGCGCGTCAACAATTCGACCGTACCCATTTCGCGCATGTACATACGCACCGGATCCGTGGTACGGCCAAATTCGGCGTCGACGCTCGCCAGCGCGGCCTCGGCTTCTTCGGCAGCGTCGTCGTCGTTGGACACGGCGGCATCGGACAACAGGATTGACTCGGCATCCGGCGCCTTCTCGTGCACCGTAATACCCATGTCATTGATCATGTTGACGATGTCTTCGATCTGTTCCGGATCGACGATGTCGTTCGGCAGGTGATCGTTGACCTCTGCGTAGGTCAGGTAACCCTGTTCCTTGCCGCGGGCAATCAAGTCCTTCAGTTGCTGCGCTTGCTTGCTGCCGCCAATTACTGCTCGTTTCTCGCTCAAGACGAAACGACCTCCAAGTACAAAATACAAACGACCAATTGTACCCATTCGACTGGGTACAAGCTATAAAAATTCCCGCGGTCCGCGCCCTATCCGAGCTCTCGCATGACGGCCTTAAGTTCCGTCTTTTCTTCCGCGCTCAATGGGCTAACTCTTTGTTTTTCTATTAGAAAATCTACCCGATCACGAAGCCCGGCCGTCGCCAGTTGCTGCACGCAATCGGCGAGTTCCGCGGCCGCATCGAAATCCTCGCTCGCGGGAATCTCGACGGCTGCCAGCTTGCCCAGGTGAACGCTGTGTTCCGTATGCCGCCAGCGCTCCAGCAACCCGGCTGTGCTTATATCGGGTTCCGATTGCACGGTTTCAATGAGGTCGTGCAACAAATCGACGCCGGGTCGACGCACGCCGCCGAGTTTCTCGATATCGACCCGCTCGGCGGCGCGTGGATGATTCAATAGCAGCGTAATGGCACGGCGCACAACAGAAGGCTTGCCGCTCGATGGCACCGCGCGAGCGGCCGACGCCGGTCGCGATGCGCCCCGGGCCGGTCCCGGCGCCGGCCGGCCGAGCATGCGCTCCAGCTTGGCGGCGCTCAGGCCCACGGTCGCGGCCAGGCTGTCGACGAGTAGCTCGCGGTAGACGCCGGCCGGGATCTTCGCCAGAAGAGGCCTGGCCAGTTCGGCGAGGCGGGCGCGGCCGTCCACCGTCTCCATGTCGACCTGTGCTGCGAGCTCGTCGATGAGAAAGTCCGACAAGGCCACACCGTCGTCGATGGCCGCGACGAAAGCGTCCGTGCCGCGTTCGTTGACGAACGAATCCGGGTCGTGGCCATCCGGCAGAAACACGAACCGTACCTGCCGGCCTTCACGAATATGGGGCAGGGCGGTTTCCAGCGCACGCCACGCAGCCTTGCGTCCTGCACGATCGCCGTCGAACGCAAAGACCACGTTCTCGGTCAGCCGGAACAGGACGTTGAGGTGATCTGCGGTCGTCGCCGTACCCAGCGTTGCGACAGCGAAATCGATGCCGTGCCGGGCGAGCGCTACGACGTCCATATAGCCCTCGACGACGACAAGCTTGTCGATGTGCCGCAACGCCTGGCGAGCTTCATAGAGCCCGTACAGTTCACGACCCTTGTGAAACAGCACAGTCTCCGGAGAGTTCAGGTACTTCGGCTCACCGTCGCCGATGGCGCGCCCGCCGAAGCCGATGGTCCGGCCGCGTGCGTCGCGAATCGGGAACATGATGCGCTCACGGAATCTGTCGTAGTGCTTGCCGCTGTCCTTGCGAATGATCAGTCCCGTCGCAAGCAGGCGTTCTGTCGCTTCGGGCGACTTGCCGAACTTGTCGAGAACGTTGCTCCATCCGTCGGGCGCAAATCCCAGGCCGAACCGCTTCGCAGTGGTGCCATCGATGCCGCGCTGTTTCAGATAGTCGACTGCAGTCTGGTTGTCACGCAGCGCGTTTTTCCAGTGGCCTTCGACGCTCGCCATCAGCGTGAACAGCTCGTCGTAGCGGCGTGCCGGTCGGTCCGATTCGTTTCGGGGGACTTCGACGCCCATGGAGTTGGCGAGACTCTCTATGGCCTCGACGAAGCTCATGTGATCGAACTCCATCAGGAAGCCAATCGCGGTGCCGTGAGCGCCACAGCCGAAACAGTGATAGAAGCCCTTTGCCGGGCTTACCGTGAACGAGGGCGTCTTTTCATCGTGAAACGGACAGCAGGCCTTGAATTCCCGGCCGGCTTTCTTGAGCTGCACGCGCCGGCCGACGACCTCGACGATATCGGCGCGAGCGATCAGGTCGTCGATGAAATCCTGGGGAATCAGTCCGGCCATAGCGAGAAGAATAGCGCAACCTGACGGCCGCACCAGTGGCCGGTTCAGCCTGCGCCGAGGCGCTCCTTGACCTTTGCGCCGACCACGCCCATGTCCGCGCGTCCCGCCGCTTTTGACTTGATGGCGCCCATGACCTTACCCATGTCGCGAATGCTCTCCGCGCCGGTCGCGCCGATGACCTCATCGATCAGTGCCGTGAGCTCGTCGTCGCCCAGCTGTTCGGGCAGGTAGGTCTCGAGCACGGCAATTTCCGCGCTCTCGATCGCCGCAAGATCATCACGGCCGCCCTTCTCGAACTGTTCGATCGAGTCACGCCGCTGCTTGACCATCTTCTCGACGACACCCAGCACTGCTGCGTCGTCGAGTTCCTTGCGGGTGTCGACCTCAACCTGCTTGACGGCAGCAATAGCAAGGCGCACCACTTTCAGCCGGTCCTTGTCGCCGGCCTTCATGGCGGTCTTCATGTCGTCTGAGAGTCTTGCCTTGAGAGACACTGCTCAGTAGAGGCGTTTGCGCTTGGCTTCTTCGCGAGAAAGGCGCTTCATGTGGCGTTTGACGGCAGCGGCTTTCTTGCGCTTGCGTTCCTGGGTCGGCTTCTCGTAGTACTCGCGGCGGCGCAGTTCCGTAAGGACGCCGGCCTTCTCGCAGGCGCGCTTGAAGCGACGCAGGGCTGCGTCAAAATACTCGTTCTCTTTTACGCGGACGCTCGGCATCGATGTCGGTTTCCGTAAAAATTCCAGTGCTGACAATAAAGTCCCGGCATTGAGCCGGGACACAGAGCCGGCCATTCTACCGGCTGGGTTTAGTTCGTGCAATACTCGGACATTCATGTTTTCCCACCCACGGCCGTCACGATGGGCACCCGCGGAATAAGGAAAACAAGAATGTCCCTACCCAGAAAAGCACGAATGTGCCAGTTTAATGTCCCTGCAAAAAAACGCAGAATGTCCCCAATGATCATCCTGGGCATCGAATCGAGCTGTGACGAGACTGGCGTCGCCGTCTATTGCAGCGACAGGGGCCTGCTGGCGCACGAGCTGCACAGCCAGGTCGACCTGCACGCCGTGTACGGCGGCGTGGTACCGGAGATAGCTTCGCGGGATCATCTGCGCCGGCTGCTACCCCTCATACGGCAGGCGCTCGCCGGCGCAGGCATCCAGCGTCCCGACCTCATTGCCTACACCGCAGGCCCCGGGCTTGTCGGCGCTCTGATGGTAGGCGGCGGCGTCGCGAATGGGCTCGGCCTTGCCTGGGACTGCCCCGTCGTGCCGGTGCACCACATGGAAGGGCACCTGCTGGCGCCGATGCTCGAGGAAACGTCGCCCGAGTTCCCTTTCCTGGCGCTGCTGGTGTCGGGCGGTCATACGATGCTAGTCGCGGTCGCGGGGCTGGGCGACTACGAGCTGCTCGGCACGACCCTCGACGACGCGGTCGGCGAGGCGTTCGATAAAACGGCCAAACTGCTGGGCCTGGGATACCCCGGCGGACCGGCGCTGGCGAGACTTGCCGAAGGTGGCGACGACGAGGCTGTCGCGCTGCCGCGGCCCATGGTCAACAAGCCCGGCTTCGACTTCAGCTTTTCGGGCCTGAAGACTGCGGTAATGCTCGAAGTGCGAAAAGCAGAGGCGGCAGGGGATTTCGAAGCGCGCCGCGCGGACCTGGCTGCATCGTTTCAGCGCGCCGCCGTGGACACCCTCGTTACCCGATCCCTACAGGCGGCAAGGAACAAAGGCCTGCAGCGCATTGTCGTAGCCGGAGGCGTCGGTGCCAACCGGCTTCTGCGCTCGGAAATGGCGCGGCGCTTCGATGGCGACGTGCAGTATCCGCGCATGGAATTCTGCACCGACAACGGGGCGATGATCGCCGTTGCAGGCGCACTGCGCGCGGCGCAAGGGTCGTCAGCGAACGAGATTCGAGCGCAGCCGCGCTGGCCGCTCGACTCGCTGGTGCCGCCCGGCGAACTCGAAACAGCGTAAAGGCAGATCGGGCAATGATGGACACAATTTTTTTGCATGACCTGGAAGTCGAAACCGTAATCGGCATCTGGGACTGGGAGCGGAAGATCCGGCAACGGGTGGTGATCGATCTCGATATGAGTGCCGATATCGCCAAAGCGGCGGCGACCGACAGTGTCGACGACACGCTGAACTACAAGAAAGTGGCGAAACGCGTGCAGCAGTTCGTCAGCGACTCCAGCTTCCAGCTCGTCGAGACGCTGGCTGAGCGCATCGCCGGTATCGTCAACGAGGAATTCGGCGTTGCCTGGGTTCGCGTCAAGGTCAACAAGCCGGGCGCCATTCGAGGCGCCCGCGATGTCGGGGTAATAATAGAACGTGGCCAGCGTATACCTCAGTCTGGGTAGCAACATCGCCGCGGAGGAGAACCTCCGGCTGGGCCTTCGGGAGCTCCGCTACGCCTACGGAAAACTGTTGGTGTCGAACGTGTATCGCAGCGAAGCCGTCGGATTCGACGGTCCCGACTTCCTGAACCTCGTCGCAGGATTCGAGTCGAACGATACGCCGGCGTCGATCAACGAGCGCATTGAGGCAATTCATGGCAAGGCCGGTCGAAAACGCGGCAGCGAACGCTTTGCGTCCCGTCCGCTGGATATCGACTTGCTGCTCTACGGCGACCTCGTGATCGACGAAGACGGGCTGCGGTTGCCGCGGCCGGACGTGCTCGAGTACAGCTTCGTACTCGGACCGCTCGCCGAGGTTGCTCCGCTCTTCAGGCATCCGGAAACGGACAGGACGATCGCGGATCATTGGGCCGAATTTGACAAAACGCAGCATCCGCTGACCCGCGTCGACGGAATTCTGTAAGCAGCGTCACGTTCACTGCAATTCCGCCAGCGTACAATCAATAACGCGCCAACAGGCAGGAGTCACCATGCGCCGATTGCTCGTATTCATTTCATCCCTGACCCTGGTTGCCTGCGGCGGCGGCGGTAGCAGCAGCCTGGGCGGCGGGCCTCAGACGGGAAGCGACGCGTGCAGCAATACCGCTCAGAAGCAGTTTGTCTACGACGCGATGCTCGACTGGTACCTGTGGAACGATCTGCTGCCCGCTAATCCCGATCTGACGCAGTACGCGACGCCCGAGGCAATGGTCGTGGCGCTCCGGGCGTTCAGCCCCGATCTCGGCAACGGTCCGGTCGACCGCTTCAGCGGCATCAACGACGCCGCCACGGAGCAGGCGTTCTTCGACGAGGGCCAGTACGAGGGCTTTGGCTTCACGCATCGATTCGAGGACCCGGGTTTCACCGATTGGCGGGTGAGGAACGTCTACGTCGACAGCCCGGCGTACCGGGCAGGGATGCGCCGCGGCATGCAGATCGTCGCGCTCAATGGCCGCACGATCGCCGAGATAAACGCGGCCGAGGGGCTCAATGCAGTACTCGACACCGGAACCGTCGAGTTCACCCTGAGCGGTCTGCCTGACGCGGTCGTGATTACCGAGGGCCTCGTGACGATCGACCCGGTCCGCAATGCGCGCATCATCCCGGGTCCGGGCGGGCAGAACATTGGCTATTTCGAGCTTCAGACGTTCATCAGCACGGCGGACGCACAATTCAATCCGGTGTTCGACGATTTTTTCAACGCCAACGTCAGCGACGTGATCATCGACATGCGCTACAACCGCGGCGGGCTCGTGACAACGGCGGAATTGCTCGGCGACTACCTCGGCGGTCGCGTCGCGGAGGGCGAGGTGTTTGCGAGTACCGAGTTCAACGCCGATCGCGCGCCGCAGAACAATCGCACGGAGTTGTTCGAGAATCGAACGAATGCACTGAACCTCAATCAGTTCGTCCTGATATCAACGCAAGACGATACGGCGTCAGCGAGTGAGCTGATTGCCAACGGCCTCGATCCGCACGTCTCGGTCGGCATCGTCGGCGAACGTACTGCGGGCAAACCCGTGGGCCAGGTCGCCATCGACTTTTGCGACAAGGTGCTGCGGCCGATCTCGTTCCAGATCAAGAATTCGCTGGGCTTCGGCGATTACTTCGATGGCCTGCCAGCCGATTGCGCCGCGCCCGACGACATCAATTTCCCGATCGGGGATGATGCCGATCCCAACGTCGTCGCGGCGCTGAGCTGGCTCGCGAACCGATCCTGCCCGGCCGCCGCTGCAGCACCGGGTGGCTTCGAGAAGCCTTTACGCCGGTTTGCACAACCGCCCGAGTTCTACACAGGCAGCCCCGAACGGGAATGGGCCGGCGCACTTTAGCCCTTACCAGCCGATACTGCGGCCGCCGTCGACGGCGATGATCTGACCCGTGACGTAGCTCGCGTCGCGCGCGAGATAAAGCACGCAACCGGCGATGTCGTCCGGATCGCCGGGCCGCGCCAGCGGCACCTGTCGCAAAATCGTTTGCTTGACCGCATCGCTCATGCCGTCTTCCGGCCACAGGATGGCGCCGGGTGAAACGCCGTTGACGCGGACCTCGGGAGCGAGATCCTTCGCAAGCGAGCGCGTCAGCATCGCAAGGCCGGCCTTTGCCGGACCGTACACGAGATGATCCTTGAGCGGCCGTCGCGCATGAATGTCGACGATGTTGACGATGACGCCGTTTGCCTCGGCGAGGTGCGGTGCGGCCGCCTGCGAGAGGAACAGCGGCGCCTTGAGGTTGCTGCCGACGAGGTCGGTCCAGTCTGCCTCGGTAATCTCGCCCACGGGCGTCGGATAGAACGTCGACGCGTTGTTGATGAGGCAATCCAGTCGATTGCGCCAGGCGACGACCTCGGCAACAAGGCCCGGCAATGCGCTGCCATCGAGCAGGTCGGCCTTCACGATCATTGCCGAATCCTCCCGAACCGCGTTCAGGTCTCCGGCGAGCGAGGCGGCTGCCGATTCCGACCCGCGGTAGTGGATTGCGACATCGGCACCGGCGCCGTGCAGTCGCCGCGCGATGGCAGCGCCGATGCGTTTCGCGGCACCTGTAACCAGTACGACCTTTCCCTGCATTGTCTCGTTTTCCAGCATTTGATCAGAAAGCGCGCTATAACAGGCGCCATTATGCAATACGCGCGGCACACTGACCTTCCCGAGCCCGACGAATCCAGCGTCCGGCACAGCCGGCGTGTCGTCGACTACATCGACGAGCGCATCCGTGAGTCCGGCGGCAGCGTCAGCTTCGCGGAATTCATGCACCACGCATTGTACGCACCCGGCCTGGGCTACTACGCGGCCGGGGCCACCAAGTTCGGAGACGCCGGGGACTTCGTCACGGCGCCCGAGGTTTCCGGCGTATTCGGCCGGGTCGTCGCGAGGCAGTGCGCGCAAGTCCTGGCGCAGCTTGACCACGGCTGTATTCTCGAGTTCGGCGCGGGCAGCGGCAAGCTGGCGGCGGACATACTGACGACACTGCACACGCTCGATGCAGTGCCAGAACGCTATCGCATCCTCGAGGTTTCAGCCGATCTCTGCGAACGGCAGCAGGCGTTTCTGAACGAGCGAGTCCCGCAATTCAACGACCGAATCGAATGGCTCAGCGAGCTGCCCCGGGACCATACCGGTGTCGTGCTTGCCAACGAAGTGCTCGATGCAATGCCCGTAGAGCGCTTCGTGCGGCGTGATGAAGGCATCCTGCAACAGCGGGTGAAGGTCGGCGACCAGGGTTTCGAATTCGAGACTCGCGCGGCACCGGACACGCTTTGCAGCGCCGTACGCCGCGTGGAGGATTCGCTCGGGCACGGGCTGGCGGACGGCTACACGTCGGAAGTCTCGCTCGGGATCGGCCCCTGGATCTCCGAGCTTGGCCATTGTCTCAATGCAGGTTGCGCCCTGATATTCGACTACGGCGGCACGCGCCGGGAGTATTTCGCTGAGGGTCGCGGGGATGGCTGGCTGCGATGCCATTTCCGCCATCGTGCGCACAGCGACCCGTTCTTGCTCCCGGGCGTCCAGGACATCACGGCCTGGGTGGACTTCACGGCGCTTGCCGAGGCGGCAGTCGACGCTGGCTTCGAGATCGCCGGCTACGTGCCGCAATCGCTGTTTCTTGCGGCGGGCGGGCTCGAACAGGAGATGCAGGAACTCGCGTCGCTTTCTGTGGACCAGCAGCTTGCAATGTCGGCACAGATCAAGACACTTACCCTGCCCGGCGAGATGGGCGAGAACATCAAGTGCATCGGCTTGCTGAAGGGCGAACTGCAAAGGCCCGCGGCATTCGATCTGGGCGACAGGACACACACACTATGAACTCACCCGTTTTGTCCGGAGCCAGGTCTTGACCTGGCTACAGGTCGTGGTCCTGGCCGTCGTCCAGGGTCTGACGGAATTCCTGCCTATTTCGAGCTCCGGCCATCTCGTGCTCGTGCCAGCGTTCTTCGACTGGTCTGACCAGGGCCTCGCGTTCGATGTGGCCGTGCACTTCGGGTCGCTCGTTGCCGTGTGCATCTTTTTTCGCGGCGACATCCTCGCCCTGTTGCGCGGCGGCCTGCAGATTGCACGCCTGAATACGGATACGCTGGAGTCCCGGATGGCGCTAGCGATCGGTGTCGGCACGGTGCCGGCCGCGGTCGCCGGCCTGGCGGCGGCCGGATGGATCGAGGCGAACCTGCGCAGCCCGGCAGTCATCGTTTTCACACTTGCAGGCTACGGTGTCCTCATGGCGCTGGCCGATCGCTATGGCAAACGCCACCGGGACATCACCCACGTCGGATTGAGCGACGCCTTGCTCATCGGCTGCGCACAGGCGCTGGCACTCGTGCCGGGAACATCGCGCTCCGGCGTGACGATCACCGCCGCGCGGCTGCTCGGATTCGAGCGCCAGAATGCGGCCCGCTTTTCGTTCGTGCTTTCCACACCTGTTATCCTGCTTGCAACGGTTTACAAGACCTGGGAGATGCTGACCGGTGAGGCGGACGTGCCCTGGCTGCAACTCGGCGTCGGCGCCGCGGTGGCGGCCGTCGTTGCCTACCTTAGCATCGAGTTCTTCATGCGGTTCGTACGCCGCATCGGCCTGCTGCCGTTTGCCGTATACCGGCTCGTGCTGGCAGCGGTAATTCTCTATGTACTTGTTTAGGTCCGCCGCGATCCTGATGATTTCCGCTACTGCGATGGCGGACGCCGGCGATTACATCGTCGGTGGCGGCGTCGAGACCGATACCGAAGACGCACGCGTGCTGGCCGCGTTCGGCGAGGTTGGCATCTCCAGGGAGACCTGGCTATTCGGTTCGATAGCAAACAACACCAGCGAACTGCCCAACCGGCCGGATCTCGAGACCTGGTATGGCGACATCGGCATCGACCACTGGTTCAAACCTGTCGGCGTTCGCGCGGCGGTTGCCTACTGGGGCGACTCCGACACGTTCGATTCCATCGACTGGCGTGCCTCGATATACCTGCGCAACGAAAAGGCATCGATCGAAGCCGAATACGAATTCCGCGACTTCGACCTGGTATTTCCATCGTTTGGAACGAATCCGGCGCGCCGTGGCGAATTTGACGCGACGGGCATCGGACTGAGGGCGAGCGTCGACATCACCGAGAACGTGGACTTCCGGATCGGCGGCATTGACTACGACTACAGCCGCGACATCAGCCTCGAGGACAATCCCGGACTCGTCGACCTGATTTCGTTCAGCCGCCTGAGCCTGGTCAACAGTCTCGTCGATTATCGCGCCAACGTGACGTTCGGTCTCGCCGATGACACGCGCTACTGGGAGCTCGACATTGCGACGTGGCGCGGCGAAGTCGACGGTGGCCGAACGGACTCCTACACGATTCGCTTCCTGACGCCGATGGGCGACGCCAGCGACATCGAGTTCGGAATCGGCTTCGACAATTCGGAGCTCTACGGCGACGTCACGTTTTTTTCGCTGTTCTTCTACTTCTACGGCACCTGAGCACCGGCTTTGTAACGCTTGAGCGCGTGCAGTCGCTCGCGGCGGATTGCACCGCCAATATCCTGACCGGCGTGTTGCTCGGCGATCCGCGCCGCGTCGATCGCTGCCGCCGCCTTCCTCGCACCCCGCAGGTATCCGGCCTGCGGGTAATCCCGACCCTCGAGACCGGCGCGGCCGCGTGCGTCGGCCTCACAGGTCAACAGGAAGCGCTCGAAGCGCTCGGGTCGCCGGAACGCGTCCGCTGCCTCCAGCAACTTCAGGATTGTCCTCGGTCGCAGCTCCAGCGCGCGGTGACAATGCGTGTGGTACTCGGCGACCAATCGGCCGAGCTCGCTGCAGGATTTCGGTACGGGCAGCCGTTCGGCCAGTTTCACGATGAGCTTGCCGCCACGTTTCTCGTGGCCCGGATGACTCGGCAGTCGATACGTCGGCGTCGTCGCTTTGCCGAGGTCGTGCACAAGCGCGGCGAAGCGCACATCGAGTTGCGGACTCAGCCGTTCGGCCTGGTCCAGCACCATCATCGTGTGTATGCCCGTGTCGATCTCC
>JAAUYH010198924.1_pt1 | contig 15989 bp, 8 predicted proteins | sample 7278061 | NCBI WGS metagenome assembly JAAUYH01 (sample SAMN14350203, study PRJNA611818) | marine sediment metagenome | isolation source: surface marine sediment (0.6m) | place: French Polynesia: Moorea | collected 2018-08
CGTCGGGGGACTGCCAACGTGACAACGCGACACAGCATCTGCTGATACTCGAAACCCTGTTCGGTTACACTGAAGACTCGCCACGTTATTTGCACGTTTTGGTGTTGTGACGGAAAACTCGTGGCTCGTAGTAGTGTACAGTATAGCTTTACTTGGACCATGTGCGCATAAGTATGATTATTTGGGTGACCTACAACGAATCTTCTTTGATTTGCATCAGATTGAGATTGTTCAATTCGTGGTTGGCGAACGCATTCAAGGTCGCTCGCGACTTCGGCAAAATCGCACACTACCCACATCTACAACTCCTGCAGTAAGATCTGCCTATTGACGTCATTCGTGGGCTACCGTGCGTTACAGTTTGTCGGAGACGGGTGCGAGGAACCGTTCTTAAAATTATCAGAACAGGAAAAATTCTCGAAAATCGGCTTAAGATCAAGAGTCTCAGCGGCAGGGCTGTGAACAACCCATTGCTGGTGATTGAAAAACTCGATGAAATCTTCGATTACGATTTGGGTAAGATTCTCCTGCAATCTCGGATTGCGATTGTCATATCCATGTTTGAATTGCATTTTTTATCAAGCAATTCCAAGTTTTTGTCGTCTATATACATTCTCCCCTATTTAGTACTCCGCAATTTCAGGAATACGGGATGATATGCACCCTGATGTCTTGGAAGTGACATAAACAAGTATCAGAGTATTCTTTTTGTTGTCGGTTCAGAAAAAAGCAGCTAGTTGATTGCAATCCGATTGCTGACATGACCGGTAGTTCAATCTCCGATTGTGATTGCAAGATTGCAAGCTGCGATATTTTTCAATCGAATTGTTCATAACCCTGCTTAGCGGTCATGCCGTTCTCACTGCTGCTACCGCCCCAACCATAGGAGGGTGCATAAAAACATGTCATTCGAAGACCTTTGCAGGTAGGACGATACATTTCCTCTGGTACATGGGTGTAGCTGTCTGGCTGCTGAGTCTTGTCTGGTTCAGCCACCTCGACCTGCCTTTCTTACTCGAAATAAGAAATAGTGCGCATTTACTGTCGACCACTTTGGATTCAGAATATACTTGGTGGTACACGCTCGCGATGTATAGTCCACCAGCCAAATCGTATCAACTCGTACTGATGTACCAGTCTTCCAAGTTCTCAAAGGGTGACTGCCTCAATCTAACTATCAGATGTTCACGAAGTATACAGCAAGTTTATATTGTTTCCCTAAAGTTCTGCCGATCTCCTCTGTTTTGTTTGCTTCATCGCGCGATATGCTTTGAATGCGTATACTGTAGCATCTAGTATCTCGTCGGCAGATCGAATGGTGATCTCATTGCTGAATTAGTCGAGAAGCTCGATACGACGCATCCAATCTGCCCGAACCGAATAGTTCAGTGCTCTATCGTATCACACGAACCGATCGCATATTCCTGCGGCAGACTACCGATTTCGACGATTTAGTTATGAGCTGCCTCGACACTGGGAATTCATTGCTATTTTTTTTGATTAATACGCAGTGTATTTGAAGAATTCATTCGAATCTGAATTTATACTATAAGTTTTATATCATCTCGAACAAAGTTATAGAATTATCTGCATTCGTATTTGACTGATACATCTCAATATCGTTATCGTTCTCTTCCCAAAATTATCTTATCTTTTATCTTACTGCGTACTTTCATCAATCGAGTAGCTATTTCTACTATATTGGCTTTTTCTACACGCGAAAAACCGGTAACTAGTCCTGTTTGATTCATTTTGTTTAGTCTGACTGCCGAACGACTTGATTTCTTTGTGCAATGCAAAACAAAGAGATCCTGACCGATGAAAAGTCTATTTCTATCCTACATTTGAGGAATAACTGTTTTTGCCTGCATTTCAGGCCTGTGGGGGCTCAAGGATGCGGGCGAGTTATTAGGAAGATTTCCATTTCTTAACAATCAAAAGCAGCTAGAACATTGGATTGTCTTATCTTCACATACGATGTGCTCTTTCGTTATCAAGATTGACAACCGTGTACAGATCATTATACCTTCTGCCTTTCTGATAGTACGAATCCTAAGACACAGACACACCTCTAATTTGCAAGAGGGTATTTCGCCCTCGAGAAATGCAAATGGTATGTTTCGAAAAAAACGGAACCGAAAAAACTAGGGTATTAGGACAGAAAGTATCGTGCATTCTAAACAGTAATAGGTACAGCAGATTCTTGATACAGTATCCAAAATAACATCGAGCACTTCGACGAGCTCTACTACCTCAACCTTTTTTAAACATGACATCGAAGTTGTTAAACGATGTCCAAGCGACAGAATTAACTGCAGAGTTTCAAAAACGAAATGCCGAATGGAATCTGTCGTCACTTCATGAAATCGCGAATTGGGCTGAAGCGAATTTTCAATTACGAAAAACTCCTCTTACTTCAACTGTTTCCAGAATTTTGAAAAAAGGAGGAGTGAAAAAAATCGCGGTCGCCAACTTAAATTTCCCGAGATGGAGCAAAATCTTGTGAATTGGATGGAGGAAATGTATACTCAGAACATTTTCGTTCCCAATGGAATGATAAAAGTAAAACCATTTTTGCTTTTCAACAGAAATTATGGAGTGAACTCTATAACGTCTGAAAATCAATTGAAGTTGAGTAATGGATGGTTGTACAAATTCAAAATGCGCCACAACTATAAAAGATTGTATTCTCATGGAGAATATTTTCCTTTATGTTTATAAAACTGTGTCCAAAACCTTCCTAGTGTTGTCGGAGAAAGTCCAAATACGCAATTAATGACATTTGGAATGCAGATGAATTTGTTCTTTTTTTCAAAATGTTCCCTAATTCAACTGTTGGATCTGGAAGACTGCCAGGACGAAAAAAGTTTAAAGACCGTTTAAATTTTTTAGCAGGTGCAAATACAGATGACATCGAAAAATTTCCTCTGATGATTGTTGGGAAGTCAAATAAGCCAGAATATTTCAAAGGACAATCTGGGCATAAACACGGATTTGACTATTACTCGAACTAAAAAGGATGGATAAATTCAGACCTTTTTCCGGATACCTGGCTCAATTTGATCTATTTGTGGAGAATACCAAGACAAAATTTTTTCATTATTATTAGATAATGACTGGTGCCTTAGAACCATTGAAACTATCCCCAAGCTTCAAAATGTGGAAATAATTTTCTTACCTGCAAAAACAACTTCCTTTATTTCAACCTTTAGACGCTGTAATTATTGCTGTGATTAAAAAGCGTTAGAGAAAACGTCAAGCATTTAGTGCTCTAAACTTCTTGGATGAAAATACGGAATCAATTCACAATGTTGATCAACTATCAGCGATGACCTGGGTTCTAAAATTTTGGTTTGGATTGGGTTCTACCATTATTCACAATTGTTGGCAGAAACTGGTTTAATTGGTGTACAATCTTCTCCTTCAGATACAGGGCCGAATTCAATTGTACGAGAAGAACAAGAGATACTGAACTGTATACGTTCAATTCTACCTGTGCAACAAAAACTTGTACTGGAATATTTTACTGACCCAGTTAGAGATAATTTATCTACTACTGAAGAATGATTTCTGGAATAGATAATCTTTGACAATAAATTGATACTGTGATCGACAAGATGAGGAAATTTTATAACGTTGCTTTGATTTGACTCTAAATAAGTAGAAAAGAAGCTAGACATGTATCTTATTCCCAATGCTGACTTTCGATCATTTCAATGTTTCCCCATACTGGATCTCTTAATTTCGCAGTAATACCAGAAGATTTATGTACCCGATCTTTTGAGTTCAAGCTCGGCAGTAGAGACCAGCAGAGGGCAACATCAATAATTGAATTTCTTTAACTCCGTTCTCAACCTTCCATTATTTCTAGGACTCGAGAATGTCGCGAAATGCGAGATGAATATCTGACGCTTTTTCTGCACGAAACCCTGATTAGTTTGTAGTAAGACTAGATCACAGATCGAGAATCAGTTACTATGATTTTCTGAAAACTGCTTAGTGGTAAAGAGATAGAGACCCAAGTACATGCTCCGTGATAATGGCAGATTTATGATATTCAACGGCTTACCTTATACTCAAGACAATTTGTAAGCATGACCACGGTATGAAACAGTGTAGCAAGTTCATCTTCGTCGTTTGAGTCGATCTGCGCATTTTCGTCAAAAATGGGCCTATTTTTAGTCACAGAAACTATCTCGATACATGCTCATTATATCCAGAGACTAGAATAAGTGCTCTAGGCAGTAAAAGGATACGGCGATGATGTGAGCACAAAACGATCCTTCCTGTGTAATTTGATTGATACACGCTAGTAAAGGTCGAAGAGAACGTTGATCTAAAACATAAATACAGTTGAGAGGTTAGATCAAAGTCGGCTACATACCTAGTTTTGAACTACTTTACTGCTTTCTAATCAAATAGCTAGACTGACAACAGTATATGTGGAAACGCAGTGATTGTTTCCATTTCCAAACCTGTAGGTCTCTCTGTACATGCAACATTCGAAAGCACTTGCGAAAAAACCCTCCGTGGAGTGTCGGGTAAACTGGAGGTGCGTCTGTAGATTACTCTAAGTCTCTAGGAAGTAAAACCACTATAGCACGAACAAGATATTTTTGGTCCTATGATCATACGCAGTATTGCAATTTTACAGCAATAATGTAATACTCAGGGCACTGACTCTGCCAATATCAACGTCGTTTTTCATAGCAACTCAATTTCAACTGAATTTAAGCGAGTGCATTTTTCGACTTCGAATATCAATCTTGTCCGCAACGAACTCTTTGTCTTAAGAATAATTGAACCTTTTCTGGAGCAACGCGACTGAGAAGATCGACGTGTTGTACTTTTACAGGGCAGAATTCGGTGTTCGAAATTTTCTGAATGAAGGATGTGAAAAATATCACACCAGTAATGTACAGTCTTGGAGAATTCTGATTTTGATGCCAAGATGCATGTAATGTTATGCAGTAATACTTACTAAATTCGAAACCACCATTACAGGAAACTATTCTGCAAGCAAGGATTCGAACATTTTCCTCAAAGTTTCCCCCAAATTCGGAATCTGCATTCTGAAACATTTCTCTCGGGTCAGCCGTATTTGTTGACATGATTGTGCGCTGTGCTCAGCAAAAGTTGCTGATGAAGCGGTAGAAGCAGTAGGGATCCGAGACGAGTTCGATTTAACAAAGATACATAAATGATGCTTCGCAGAGCATGTACCATACTTACAGGTGTTAAGAATCAGAAGGTGCACTATTGCGCGACGAAAATTTCTCACCCATGACAATCTTAGGACATTCCGTGATGCATAGTGACAGTGAACGGCAATTCCGCTAGGAATTATATGATCAACCGTTCAATCATCTTGGAATTGGTGTTCTTGAAAACGAGATACCTGTAACAAACATAATGTGAAGGTCGCCTTGAATAACAAAGCGCCCTCAGTAGAATTGCACATGTGCTTCTTGAGATTACCAGAATGCAGCTAAAATCCGAAATTTAGGCTATTGGCCAAACCTTCGTTCGTCAAATATGTAGTAGACAAAGCAGAATTTATTACCCTGCTTTCGGAATAGCGTTTTTGTGTACAACTGTCGGTGCCCCTCCGACTACTTCGGTAAAGGCGAACAGCACTGGGCACTTTCTTTGAGATACAGGTGGCAGTTGAGGGGAAGAATCTCGCTGGCACATCTCGCCTCGCTCCTGACCAAAGGTGCAGTTAGTCGTGGGCGTAGATGGCGCTGGAGGCGGCTGTGGTGGGGTGTGTTTGGGAGCTGATCGATTAAATTCGAAGCCACTTTTAGCCTATACAAACTATTCCTGTTCAGTGGGCGATAAGTTGCTGAATCAGCGTATGGTAAATTCTAGCCAATAAAAGTTTATAAACTGAAACATTTAAAATTCAAGTGAAAATACTAATGGCTGACACTAGAGTATTCGTCAAAATCTTCAAAGCGGCATGGTTATGCATTGTATGCTTTGCTGTATTGCAATCAAATGACAAATTGGCAGTCACCCCATTTATCCAGTCCGGACGGTACAGCGCCACTAAGCTTTAACGATTTCGCTATTGTGGATGAACCTAACTCTGAAAATCACCTTTGAGACTCGCTACTGAGTTAGTTGGCGGAAAGTGCGTCTAATCCTTTATAATTGTGCACTAATCAAAGGATGAAGTAACCCGTGTATATATTTGACGTCGGCAAAGAGTAAATGAAACCGTTGAATACTGTTAGCTTGTTTTGAGGGCAAGATCGCCTTGAAATTAAGTCGAGACTGTAGTGAGTAACTGCGGTAAGAGTATGAAGCCTTCAAACGACTTTCAGTTCACTGTTCACAATGTTGAACATGATCAGATTAAAATTTCGATTGATGTTTTCATTATAATGGAGTCACTAACTAGAGCTATCGTAGTATCTACACAAACTTGAGTAGAATGGAATCATCAAATCACTGTAGCGCCTCTTTTGTCGCATACGTCATGCAAAATCATCCTAATCTCTTTGAATCAGATGGTTTTGTCATCAAATTCGCTGAAGAATTCTTCGCATAAATAAGAAATTTGTGATGTTGAAGGAAACGAGCGCATGTCTGCTCCGTTTCGTAAACAATCGCACTGAAATGTTAATTTGACTTGCCAATATGATTCCGAAATTCTATTTTTTCCTATTAGCTTTCTGAGTTAACTGAAGAATCTCTGATTTGTACTCTAGTTCATTAACCTATTGATAGGGTAGTTATAAGAAGTTTTACAGTAACTCGCTACATTTCTGAAAAGTTTGAAAAAGATAGTCAATTAGTGCTGGAAGAAGTACTGAATAAATGGTGGATTACAACCTCACCGGAGGCCATGGTTAAGACAAAGAGTGTCCGCTCACTCGGAATTGCATATCCGACGACAACAAAGTAGAACGGCTTCTACGGTGCTGAGCATGTGTACCATTGAAGTTCTTTGGTCTCTCAGGTGTTTGCTAACGCCTCAAGTGAATCTCTTTCGCACAAACGTAACATAATGCATTTGGTATCGATGTAGATAGATTAATTCATTAACTACTACATGCCAATTCTAAAAGTTAAGGATGCTCTATGAATTAGTCTGTCTTAGAATCATAGCTTGTCATAAACATTTTCGCGATGCTCTATTTTGGTACTTGAACTGGAAGGGGTGCGAGTCATACAGGTACCGAGACTGCTACGTCGTAATAGCTTCCATCAAGTGCGTACTTTAAATCACTACCTCTATGTTTCTTGAGTGCTCACTGCTGAGGTCGGATACACTATTTTTTATATACAACAGTTTTATGCCGGAAACCTAGCTCCTCCCATCGACTGTAGTTTCACGAAGCACCTTGCGATGTTCTTGCTCGTGTTCCAAAACCCATCTTCAAGTTAATCCTTCAATTTTATCATAAAACTGTGGCCGCCTTAGTTTTAGTCAGTTCATATCATGTGGATTAAAGGACTATTTGTCAGTATAGCCCAATAATACACTTCTAAGAAATAGTTCACTGATGAAATCAGTACCGAAGCTTTTAAAAATCGGTTCCAGACGAATTAAGTAGGAATCTCTAGTCAAGTGCACAACGAAGACGGAGAGGAGGTAAATTTTTCGTGCACATCATTATCTTGAATGTCAATGCTACTGAATGGATTGCTGAGAAATAAACCGAATAATTATATTAGCGATTCAAGTGAAAGAAACCCGCTAACTACCGGATCCATTAACCAAGCCTATTTTACATGTACTGACACCATGTTAAAAGGCGAGAGCGCCAACATCACGACAATAATACGGAACAAAAATTAATGAATTTGCCTCAATATTTGGCGTAAATTTCAAAGATAATTTAATTGTTTTATGCAAAATAGAATGATGCTGTATGTCAGCTTTATTTGCAGTGATGCCTCGGTTCAGATTGCTAAGATATTTGTGATTAAATGGTCTAGTACTGGGACTCGAACGTTGTAGTTTTTAATGAGATCTCTGTTTTAGAGTGGATCCTTACTCCTTGCATGGTATCGAGAAACATCCTTTACGGTAGTTCAGAACATCTGCCGTGCATTTAATGGCTATAGTCGTCAATTATAAAATAGGCACAATGTTCAGGACAAACTAAACATAATGATCAAAAATAACGATTCGGACTGCCTGGCGATGGTCCAAGTTCACGTGGAGTAGAAATCGGTATCAATATCGTTTAACCTTATTGGCAAGTGGAAAATCCACTTTTATTTCGGCTAGCAGTGATTCAGAAAATCCGAGAAGAAGTAAGCAGAAACGCAATATTCTTTAATTAATAGTTGAATATGCAAAAAATGATTCTGCGCTGTGATCTGGAGCGTTCAGCGCATCAAAAAAATAACATTTATTTGCAACAAAAAGACAGGATGTCATAAAATCGAGGAGTGTTTTCCACAAATGTTCAATTTCTCAAAAACAATTATTATTACCCTGCCACAATTCATCTCAAGATTGACTGGACTAAATTTTATAGGTTGTTCTGCATGAAATAGAAGAATCAATTTCGTGAAGGCTACACTCCAATCATATTTACAAAAACATCTGGTACTTTGCTTTTCAATAACGTGGATTACAGTCCGCACAATGGTAGTGCAATTTCAACAATGCACTGGTTCAGATTTCGGCAGGCTCAAAAAGCAAGAACTCTGTTCTCACGACTCCACAGATACGAAATCTCTCTCGAAAATTAGTCTTTCTGCTTATTTTGTATCGTATTAGAAAACTTTTTCACTTTTTCGGTACTGCGTGGAATGACCAAGATAGTTGACATGACGAATGATCGCTCTCAAAACACGCTCGTTACAATGTGAAAATATTTGATTCTATCGGAATACATTCTTCTACCTTTCGTTCTGACACTGGCCTGGCTTTTGATCCGTTCTGATGTAAATTGGCTAGCCAAGTGTCCGTTCATCTCGATATGGAATACAGTTTCGATTCAAAAGAAAAAGCGCTAACATTGCATTTTCAAATATGGTATTCAGCACGCCTTTTTATTAGTTCTCTTTTCTTCTGTATTTACTATGTTTGCTTACAATATTGAATGAAATTAATTGTAAGAGAATGTTCGATGTATTTAGCGATGATGTGACTGCTAACAAATACTCGTTGTTGTATAAATTGAAAATGCAGCTGTACCAAAATCTCTCGAAGGCTTGTTTCAACAGTGCGTTCAAATTTGTTTTAAAGATCTACTTTTAGGTAGGGTATTGTTGCCTATGTCAGAAAAAAATGCAGTTGTAGAATTCTTATTCTAAGAGGATGGCGATTATACCTTTGATTCGATAGAACTTCTCAGAGAAGTAAGTGCTCTTAAGCCTTAGAAAATACTATCCAGTTCAGTAGTGTTCTTTTACAGAAAAATGGGCATAGGCCCAAAAATTCTATTGCTACGAGCAAGACTGCCAGAACAAAATATCGCGATAAGTAGGAGAAAAGCTGCACTTGCTTGTATCGATTCACATCTGATTGAGAATTCTAGACCTTCATTGGTATTTTCGGGTTCTTTCACGCAAAATATGTGCTCAGAAATCAATTATCTGACAGTTTCATGCGTTCTTTTGCATCTTCACACGCAGAATCTTTACCAGTAATCATGAAAATTAGATTGGATCCTGCTCCGTAGGCTGTTTCGAAACATACACATCATATATCGCGATGATTCATCGTCTGGAGCATGTCTATTTGAACTGTTCCAGCTTGTTTACATTGCACTTATTCTCATGGAAAGAGAAGAAAGATTTCAGTTCTCTGCGAAGTATCAAAATTTCTGAACGAGCTCATGAAGCTTTAACAACACCATTTATCTTCAAGCTCCCGAAATTGTAGATTAAGAAAATCAGCGCTAGCTTCATAAGGAAATCAGCAAAATTAAGGATTGGCACTTTAGTTGGAAGGATGGATCTCGTACAAAGCGTATGATTTTAAACATGGGCCAAATAAAATTATTTATGTAATCATGGTTTTCAGTACTGATAATAAAATCAAAGGAATTGCTCGGCATAACTGCAAATGCTAGGGCACTGCTTGTTGGAGGAGAATCAGCATTTAACCTTGAAAAAGCAACGAACCTGATTTCGGCATTATTCTTGTGTTACTCTATTTATCTGTACTAAGAAGAAAGAAGCTATTTTCAAACGTATTTGTGGAGTAACGTACATGACTGGATTTAGCGAATTCAAAGAAAGCAGATTACGGTGGGATTGTAAGGAACAATAATGCAGTATGTGCTGAATAGAGAACAAGTCCAATAGGCTTACTTGTCCCGATAGACACCAATTTGTGGTCTGGAGAAAAATTTCGCCGACCACTATCTTCACAGAGCTCTATTAGAAGTTCAATTGCAAGGTTCTGTGATTTACCACTTAGAAATAGAACACACCCAACATACCCAGCAATTCAATGTTTCTGGTGAGGAAAACAGAGAACAGCATTAGTATATTTCGAGTTTTGTTTTTTCCTGCTTCGACAGGATATTCGCTAACTTATTTTTACCGTGAAGTATTGCAAATTTTTTGTGGCTCAGAAAACGAGGGCTTTTAATCAAGACGTACGCGATGAATTGAAACATTGAGCTAACAATAATACATGCTCTAATTCACATTCCTGCCTAACTCGGCAAGAAACCGCTGAATTCATTCGCTGTAGAACTACTGAGAGCCGAAATTTCATATGAAATTTTCCAGATTCAGTGTTAATCTGCTTCCATGAGGGGAAGATTGCAATGTCCGATCAAAAAAGGCAATAGTGGTTTATTTATGAGCTTGACACTAGGGGAAATGTCTTTAATCTAGCTTGGTACCCTACTTCTTCCAAAGTTTAGCGTATATCGTACATATTTGTTTCTAACTGTTTCGAATGTACGTCAATGTTTTACTAATAACGTAGCAGAGATGTATGATTTGCAAGTGGCTCAAAAAACATGAAGGCCATACGTGATGTCTGTCTCCCCAGCTGCGTTTGCGCTCTGCCGATTATGTAATATAAAACCAATTGTGGTACTGTATCTTCTTGATAAAAAAGTGTATGTCTGCCGTTTTTTACACTTGTTGTAACCTAAATTCTGAAAATTGAACCATCAGCACTGATCCAAGCAGTGCAGATGTGACAGTCTACTTGTTTGATTTAACATAGTACAATGCTAAGCAAGTGAAATAAACCTTTGAAGCGAACTTTTAACACTTATTGCAACGAAAATGTTTAAAACAACTACAGAAATCATTATTAGTCTTAAATTTAGGCTTTAAAACGCAACGAATGAATATTTTGCTGCAGTAACCTTACTCAGTAATGATTTCTATGTGGGGAAGCGTACCTGCACTTTTTATTCTGTATTTTAACAATCGAAAAAAATTGCAGTGATATTTAGACCGTGCGTAGCTGACATATTAATAAATTTGTCTCCCAATGGCCGAATAGCCTATTTTTTAAAACATTTTTGGAGTTCGATAGTCAAGACTATGATCATACCAATTCTAGACGGGCGGAACGGCACATGATCGAGAAATGAACATGGAAGGCACCGCACTCACGTTATTCGTTATAGGGAAGCCATCTAGTGTTACACGAATTGCAAAAACCATTCAAGTCAAAATTGCTTCGCAATACTATTGGTTGATATAGGGGAGCTATAATCGATTATAATCGAGGAAGAGTGAATTATAAATAGTTGATTTAGCCTAATTTGTTGCGAGATACTTGAAATGGATACAAAGAGTTCTCTTTTTTATCCATTTCAGGTTGTTGAATTGAATGCGTTACGGTTTCATTGAGTATCATATTTAGTATGTACGACGGCAGATATCGCCGAAGCCAGTCGACCTTCGGTTTGAGTACGTTGGCATATTAATCGGTAATGTAACTTTTCATCCAAGGATTAGTCACATCGGTTTTCTTTCACAAATTGTAAATAGTGTATGTATATAGAGCAGGGATTACATGGAACTGTGCAACCACCTGCGAAATGGCGGTGTAAATCTGCTTGGCAGCAAGAGATAAGTCATACGCAAATTCTATTCATGTATTTGTACGATTTCAATGTCTTCCGTGTGCCATCTTCTTTGAAAAAACCTTTGCCGATTACTTCAGCATTTTTCATTCTATGCCTAGAAGAAATACTGCTGCCGTACTTTTAGTAACTAATAAGCAGCCTATTTTAAGTATGTGCAACAGATATCCAGTGTATTTTTAGCTTTCTCAGTTGAACACGATTGAAAAGCAGCATTAGCTAATATAACCTTGATGTGCTGCGAGTAAGTCTTGTACTTTCATAGAGAGTTCGTATTGCCTTATTGTTACAAATTTGTTCCTAATATATGGATTACATCTCAAATTAGATGCGGCCAATTATCACGTCCTATCAATTTTTCTCCCTCCCATGGTACTGATCAGCAAGTAAGGAAAATTCTTTCAAAATATCAGTAAGCAGTATTGTCTGCCTCTGCGAATTCCGAAGCGCTGGAGAATTACGTTGGAGGAGAGAATCGTGCAATAGCTTTCATCTCCGTTTTCCTCACTGTTCTACAAATTTTGTAGTGTGAATGTTCAATGTTTTACAAAAATTTGACGAAGTAGACGGCAAATTCGTTCTAACAAAAAATATAAGCTTGATGGCTGAAGACGTGATATATATATATATACGAAATATATAAATATGAAATATTCCGTGGGATAGTGATGACAAAAGGACATTCTTTGCTTATAGATCGTTCTAAATGGCGTATCTAATGTACTTCATTCTAGATACAGATATTAATTTTCTAAATCTGTTTTATTTAATCTACAGGATTCTCAAGAACCGGTCGATTTTCAAATGCAATTTTATTCTGCTTGTTAACTTCCCTCGTTTACGGCTGAATTCGGGTGAGATGTCATAAACATGTATTCTGTGTATTATACAACTGTATCGTCTGCCTTGTTCTTGTAAAACGATACATGTCTGAAATATTTTGTCGCCCAGAATTCTTGATTCGATTTATATTTGCTTTGGTCTCGAAATGACTCGACAACACTATTTTTTCTGTCTTTGTAATTATAAGCTATATTTCATTACTATTAGATCGACTTCGTATCCGTTTCACGCAGTATTACAGATTCCAGGGTCTCAGCGTAAATCCCATGTGATTAGGCTTCTTACTATTCATCAGCAAGTAAAGAGATTCTATTTATATGCAAAAACACTTACCAAATAAATGCTGTTACGCACATTTCGATTTTTGAAACTTTTTGCTAATTTAATCGGTACAGAAGTGCAAGATCCTCACGCAATTAATTCAGAACTTATATTATGTACTATCAATGTAATACAACAACTCTTAAACAATTACGGAGATTGTATGACGAATCTTAGAGTTATTCATGGTTTTAACGTACAAAATATAATGATGAGTTCGGGTAATAAAATTTTTTTGAAACTCCTTATTATATGAAAACAATGCGACGAAGCTCTATTGACTGTTGCTGAATTCACGCTCTTGCAACTTCGATTTCTGCCTCGAAAGAACTTAGTTTGCTCGCGTATCTAAGAAGGAAAATATGACCGTTTGAAAATGAGCGGGTTTTTCGCAATGGAACATTGCGATATTGATGTAATATAGGCTTGTATTGATACAAAAATGTTTTGCTATGCTACCTTTTAATTAGCATAATCCCAATATTAGAAGCATGAATACCCTGCTATGCAGAACAATTTTCTTCCTCCTAATTACGTGGTCGTACTAAAATATATGTCAGATGTTTTAGCCACAAATATAGAGAATAGAAGTAGAAAGTGTAAATCGGAAGATAGCATATAAGTCAGTTCAACGAACTATTTCAGTCTGAAAGCAAGGAGAGACAGGATTACTTTTACTGCTGCTCCTATAAACAATAAATGAATTATAATATTTGTAATTGATACAGCCCGAAAATCGACAATGAATATTATCGACACGACCCTTGATTTCGGCTAATTACGAAAATCGGTATTGCTTTTGCATGGACCACTCTGAGATCAGCAGTATTTTTAATGGCTATTTTTAATTTTTAATGTCTCATTACGCGCTCCCAGGAGAAATCGTCGTTTTTCAATGTATCTGTGAAGTTTTGATGAACACGTATAATGCAATGCACTCTTTGAATCTTACTAATAAGGTTTTCTTCCTACACATCTTCAAAAAGACGAGCTTCTTATAAGAAAAATTGACCGCAGAAGGATGCACGTTAGGGTGGTAAGTCATAATATACTGCTTCAGTGTTCAAAAACCATTAAAAATCGAACAGAATCGTTTAGAATGCATTTTGTCGTTTATTGTAATACATAGGCATTGTTTGCTGTCGATGAAGTCTACCATAGTACTTATTCGATATTATAGGCTGACTTGAATATTAAAATAAAAAAACAAGCCTTGCACAGAAAATTATGGGTGCAAAGTGGCCATATTTGATATCTGATATTACATCGGCATGTGTTGTTCACCACTTTACTTGCTACCGTTTCAATTGGACATGAAATTGTTTATTCCGATATTTACCTAAACATTTTCAGATAAATATTCCTATAATCGCTTGAACCTCGTTCGAATAAGTGCACGAATTTCCAACACTGACAAGCGATTCAAGGCTATAGCAGCAGTAATTCAGAAATTATCGATTTTTCTTCAGAGTCTATGTATGCAATGTTCAGTAATTGAATACAATGGTTACTCTCATTGTACTTGTTTACATATATTAAAATCATGAACAGTGACAGTCAAAGTCATCAAGTCGGGCAAATGTCTGATCCAGTAATATTTTAAAAATCTTATTCAGTTAACGGGTATAGTTGCTCTGCTTTTTGAACTAACTTTACCGTATTTTTTCAGTAATACGTCAGTCTCCTGAAAATTGACACTGTGATAATTACCATATGATCAAAACTTTAAGTGACTCAACAAGCACATGCGTATATGATGTTGTATGCTTGACATTTGTCGAACTATTCGGTTTGCATGCCAATTAAGAATCGGACTTGATTATTTCTCACTCGAATAAGCTAGATAAAAAATGTGCAATTGTTAAAAATATCTGATTGCTGATTAAATGTTTCAGAAAGGAAATGATTCCGAACCTATAAAATCCGAACGAGAAGTCAAGTTGAGAAAACATAAATCAACAATAGCTATTGAAAACTTTCTCCTTACAAACTAGCGAATTTGTGGTCTGAAAAAAATTGCGTTAAACTCTACGTAATACTGCAATTATGCGAACATATCCTTTTGTAAGTCACTTAGAAGATAGCGCAATGAAAATTTCCTGCTTGCAGTACGCTGCAAGACCAATATCGTCACGTTATTATCCAATAGAGATCTCCAATGTTCACGCAAGTGAATGAAAAAGGAATTGATTGCAATACAGTACTTTGCCATCCCAGGGCCCATAAGAAAGGATGGAATATGGTATCTGTGATTATTCGCAAAGCGATATCAATTTATCTTACCTAAGTGATGCCGTGTCATTGATGGAAAGAAGTCAACACTTCTTTCTTTTTCAATGAGCAGGCTGTATAGCGCAATGGTAATGTAACACCAGAAAAATCCGAACAAAAACAAATATTGAAAACTAAAAACCCCTTCTTCGGAAACGATGTATTTACTCGGAATTCCAACGCTTTACTAGGCCATAGAAAATGTTCAACATCAGGTCTGGCAGCTTGTTTAGATTCGTCAGACCGATAGTTATGTTCAAGCACCCTTCCAGTTGGGTGGATCTCAAGTGGTTGACTTGCCTTGGGTTTCTACTCTTGTTTCCATAAAGGATACGCATTGATAGGTGTGTCGAAGGTGAGTTCAGATGACTTTTGGTGGTTTGTGCACTCGTTATTGCTCTACGGAAGTCATTTTTGAAGACGTCTACTAGGAATTTTACTTTTCTAGGACATTGTGGCGGATGTCATTGTTGTTTTGCTTGAAGGCGATTTGTGAGTACGAATCTCAAACTGCTTCAGGCA
>JAAUYH010001002.1_pt1 | contig 15988 bp, 7 predicted proteins | sample 7278061 | NCBI WGS metagenome assembly JAAUYH01 (sample SAMN14350203, study PRJNA611818) | marine sediment metagenome | isolation source: surface marine sediment (0.6m) | place: French Polynesia: Moorea | collected 2018-08
ATTGTCGAACAGCTCTCAGAGCAGCTTAGTAGTTCCGATTGTCATATTGTGCATTCTAATGATACCTAATAGAAATAAACCTTCTTCTTGTATACATGCAGCGACTTCAGGTCCTCTTGTGTGAGCTCGCGCTGCTCTCCTAGACGTCAAAAGATTCACTCTTGGTATAATACGTTACGACTGTTTGATATGCGAGTGTTTGGTGTGCGAATTCGAGAGTCACGATGTAAAGCATATAATACTATTTAATAGCTACGTTTTTCGTACGGGCGCAAGCGTTTTGTAGCTCGTATCGAATCAAAATAAGACATCTGCTGCTCAATCGACGCAGAGCCCATTGTTAGCCTCCAGCAACGCCTGCTCCGACTCGACATGTTGGCGATTTGGCTGCAGTGGCCAGTCTGAAAAATATTTGCACTTTCTACCGGTTTTCTTCTAACATTTGCTTTAGCCTACAGTACATAGTGAACAAGCAGAAAAACATTTGAAGAAATAGTTAGAAACTCTATATAACGAACATAAGTTCATTAGCTTGACACAACTTTTGTTGTCTGAAGCTGTTAAGAACCTTTACGTCTGTATTCTTTGATATGTAGATTGATATGTTTTTAAAATTCGTGGCTTGTACTCATGGATGAATTTTATAGGTCGAAGTCCACAAAAAGTATCCGACCGTTACTGTAAATCGGTGATATTTTTCTTATATGATTCCTATAAACTACTTTGACGTAATAAGCGTAAAAGAAACCTTAGACTAAGTTGCTGATTTTATCATTCATATTTTGTTGAGTGACAGAATGCACAGGTGGGGGAAAATGAATGTGTCAACTTTTCTTGAACCCGATGTAGAAGCCATTTTGTCCAATAGAAGATTCCCTCTAAATTTATTTAAAATTCTAATATTCTGTCGATAGAGCTTTAGCTGCTCGCAATGCTTTAACTCTACTAGGCATAGAACTGATAATTGTTTCAAAGTAAGAGTCCGGTATCTTGTCCCACACTTCAGAGAGTCTTTCAAATAGTGCATTCTTAGATGTAGGATACGTAGAATACTGTCGAAGATTACGTTTCAGTATTGCCCACGCATTTTCAATGGAATTCATATCTGGACTTCGAGCAGGCCATGGAAGCAACTCAATCCCTTACTCCTTCAAATGCTTCAATACAGCTCCAGCTCTATGAGGTCCGCAACCGTCTAGCTGAAAGATAAGATTGCTTTTGCTTCCATGATAGTTAATTGAAAACAGCATCAATTGTTGTTCCAATATTTTGATATACTTCTGATGATTGAGATTGCTATCAATACGTATCAATGGTGTCCGTCCTTTCATAGAAAATGCAGCCCACACTGAGATTGATTTAAATCCAGATTTGAATATAGGAAGGTAGTTTACAGTCCTGTATCGTTCACCGACCTTCCTCCACACTCTTTTGCTTCCTTTTGTTGGCTTGACTGTAAATGATGACTCATCACTAAACGCAACCATCCCCCATTGTACTATGTCCCACTCTCGATGCATTGCTGCCCACCATTTTCGGGCAAGAATATGACGTGGACACAAGTACGGTGTGGGTATAGCTTCATATTTTCGGGTTTGAATTTTGTATAAATACTTTCGAGCAGTTTTTATACAAATTTTGTAGTCATAGTTTCTCGTAGCTCAGATAGAGATATATAAAGTGGTTTCATATTGTTTTTCAGTACAATTCGTCGTAGAATACGTACTGCTGCATCGTTCAATTTTGGTTTGCCTCCCCTTTTGTCAAGTTTGTTTCCGCCATGTATTTTGAAATTCTATATAATCTTCGAAACCGCACTCTCCGACAAATTAAAATTCACTGTGATGTCTTTCTGCTTCACTCTTTCTTCTGTCAGGCTTATAACAGCAAACTTCACTTCTTCTGTTACGTTTTTTCGACCTTTTCGAGTATCCATGACCGGTGTCGTTGTCGAGTGCACTGCTGTTACGTATGTATTTTAATTAAAAAAACAGGGTTTGTAAATTCTAACTCTATTCTAACTCGTGTAAATTTCAAAGTTGACACTTTCATTTCCCCCCACCTGTACAGTACTATCTGATCAATAAGAACCACTATTGCATCTACAGATACAAATTTGAATAGCTCTGTTCAGGCAAATTTTGTCGAGAAACTACTCTCATCTTTGAAAGCTGGGCGCAATATGGAAGCCAAAGTTGACGCTGCACGGACTGAAGTGCGCAAACATCACATGCAAGTGAAACATTAACTGAGAAAACGATACTGCAGAATTGCTGTTGAACTATGACAATTTGTTACGCCCAAGAATGACTTTCTGCCAATTGTGCAAGGATAGACCACATTTAATTTCATTCTTGATAATATAGTCACTTAGAACCTGCATGCTGTATTGGCAAACCTAGCTTCTTGCTTAATGTTATGCCGCGATTTTCATTTTCGGTTTGCAATATAATTTACACTCAATATCGACAACTTTGCAATACTAATTGCGATCTTATGAGTACTAAAAAACGATATTGCAATTTATTGGGATTTGAATGAAATTTGGAACACCTCTGAGTACGTCGATAGACTGCATCATCTATAACAATCACTTGAAGGAATTCTCGCACCTCGTTCAATACCTAGCTATTGTCAGCGAAAACTAAATTCACCTCCTTGTGCGGCGCCAGAGGAAGTAGAGGTGGCCACATCGCGAGAGAAATCTGATTGAAATACCTGCTTTACCATGTGATTGTGTGATTATGGATGCAACAACAATACCTGTAAAATAAGAAAAACCCAGCGAGGTCTAATGTGGGTGCAGCTGTAGCCAAACGAGATTCTGTTCCCACACCCAGCCAGCATCTGCGCGCACTGCTACGGTCCTACGACACACACATTCGATTCTTCGTTGCTAACTTTAATCCCGCAAGTCCTGCTCGTCCGTTCCTCCTTTCATTCTAAGCCACAACTCCGCATTTCCACGCACCCAAAAAAGTAGGGCTAGGGCTGCGGGGACTCGCACAAAATGGGGAGCGCAACTCCACCAACGCGCACGATACCGTTCACGTCGCCCACAAACCCTCTACCACGATTGCCGAGACACGGCTCGACAACAGCGTCCCGCTAACAAAACCGAATCGACCACAACCCACAAGAACACCCACCACGAAGTTCCGAAAAAGCACCGAGTAAAGCCTATTAGTAAAGTATAAGTAGTCATAAGAACAATTTCGCCGCACCCGCGCTACCCTATCCATTGGCGTCCTCCCGGGAGCTGCTCGCCATCTGCGCGCTGCGTTTTCTCGGCGACTGGCCCACGTCCGCGGCCGCCCTGACCGGCGGTCTCGCACGATAATAATTGTTAGCGCCATGCCCACTGTTCCCCGGCGATGTGAGCTCCGTGTCCTGGCTGGACGTAGTCGCGCCGCCGCCATCGTCTAGTCCGAATGGGAACAGGCCCTTGTCCTGCAGCTCCCCACCCGACGGCACCCTCCTCAAGTTCTCCTTCGACGGCGACCCCCTTAGTCGGCCTCTTCCGTAGGCCATGGCCATCTGCGACTCATGCCTCATCGCCATGTGCAGCGGGTGGTACGCGTACATATTCGTTTGCTGTGGAACGTACGACCCTGGTTGCGGCCCCTGTGCCGCGAACGAGTTTCCATACGACCCCTGATTCGCACCGAACGACCCCATCGCCGCCGCTGCAGCAGCCGCCGCGCCGTACGACCCCGGCTGCGACGCCCCAAACGAGCCCACATGGCTTGACGCTGCCCCATATGACCCGGGGTGTGCCCCATACGACGAGCCAGCCGCGGGAGGCGGCTGCGCTGTGTAGGATGCACCGTAGCTGCCGACCGAGTTGGGCATAGTTGTTGGCGCCGGTGGCTGCTGGGGCCGTAAAACATAGCGATTAAACGAAGACGGCGGAATATAGCTACCCGCACCCAACATCATCGGGGCCTGATTCACGCTACTCGCATTGTCCATCATGCGCGCCATCGCCTGTTCGGCGCCCTGCACAAAGCTGGGATGCCCGCGTAAAGTGGGGGCCGAATTCGCATACACCCCAGCCCCACCAGTACTTCCTCGCTCCTCGCCGTCTGGGACGATATCAATCGCACCCACGGTCTGCCTCGGGCGTCCCATCATGCGTCTCGGGCGCTTGGGTGGCATCCAGGGCAGCTTGGGCTGTTTCTCACCCTTGATGAACGGGTGCTGCATGGCCTCGTCGGGCGAGAGCCGCTCCAAGGGGTCGACCTTGAGCATGCCGTTCAACAAATCCAAAAACGCCTTCCTCTGCTCTATCTCTACCTGGTGCGGCGCCTCGCTTTTCCACGGCGCCTGCATGACAATGTCGTGCAGCGTGGTCTGCGGGAAGTATCGCTTACTCGGCGCCAGCTTACAATCGTTCTCCGCCTCGTACTGCGCGTTGCTCTTCAGTCCATGCACGTTGCCCGTCACATTGTAATACTTCGCCGCCCTCGTACACCGTCGCAAAAACAGGTCGGGCATCGGGCCCAACATCTCGACGATACGCTGCACCATGTTCATTTCGTTCTGCCCGGGAAACAGCGGAATGCCGAGAAACAATTCGGCCGCCACACAACCCAAGCTCCACATGTCGATCTGCGAGTCATACTGGGGCATGCCAAGGAGGACTTCGGGAGATCGATAAAACCTCGACTGCACGTACTGGTACGCGGGGTAGTCGAGCTGACACGCGGAGCCGAAATCGATGAGCTTCACATTCGACCCTGCAGGGTCGGTGAGAAGCACGTTCTCGGGTTTGAGGTCGCAATGAATGATAGCGCAATTGACGAGTACTTGTAAGGCGGCCAACAATTGCTGGAGTAACGCACGTAATTGGGGTAAATGCACCCCACGATAGCCGCTCGCCTTGAGGAATTGGTATAAATTGATGGAGAGTAATTCGAAGACGAGGCACAGATGATCGCGGAAGATGAAATGGCGGTGAAAACGGACGATATGGCGACTGTCGTTGGCGTTGTGGTGCAGAATGCGGAGAATTGAGACTTCGATCCAGGCCTGGTTCTTGAAGGCCGCGTGGCGCTTTATCACCTTGACCGCGACATGTGTGTCATCGTCGCTCACGCGGCAGCGCACGACCTGTCCGAAGGTGCCGGTGCCCAGCATGTCGAGCACGGCGTAGCGGTCGCCGAGGGTGTCGCCAACATGGAGGATGAGATCGGCGGCGGCGTTGTCGTAGCCGTGGTTGCCGGCGGGCGTGGCGGGCTTGGTGAGGCAGCGCGGGGGCACGGCGACCGGCAGGCGGAACGCGGGGTTGGCGATGCGGTAGGTGGCGGCGAGCTGGATGGTCGCCTTCTTCAGCAGGCTCGCCCGGGCGTTCCTGGTCTCCGTCATCGTGTGCAGCACCCGTCGACGCGCGTTAGGTGAGCAGCCGCATTTCGCGTGGTCGCCCTTGCGCCCACGCGTCCCGTCCAACTGCGTGCTCTACTATAGGCGCACGCTATGTGGTTGCGGGTGAAGCTCGCGGCAGCAAGCACTGCGCAGATGTGTAAGCGCGCAGCAGCAGCAGCAGCACAATGGTGCAATTTGCAGCGCGCCACGTTAGGAATCCGTTAATTATCGCGCAAATCATTTATTATTTGTTACTTATCTACGCGTCATTCTCTCGCTGCGCTATCATGGCGTCCGGTTTTCGGCATGCCTTGAGGTGCTGTTGCGTGTGGTGGTGTGTTTTGTGATTTCTACGGTGATTCGACTGGCTTTTCCCTAGGCCTGCTGCTCGACCACAGCTCATTGTACACACAACTCTCGAGGTCATAGTGTGGTGGTAGTGGTTCGATAACATGGCCCATCATATCCAATGTTGAATAAAGAGGTAACGTTGTGATTTCTTCACCGCTTTAACGTACTCAATCTCCCTCTTGTCATTTTTCACAACAATCTATTCGTTGAGTCTGTCCAGAGTGGTGTGTAGGAAGAAATGGAACTTGCGTTGGCAAGTGTTAGCGGGAAGGGTTTGGAATGGTGGGAGTAGGTGCACAAGTAGTGGTTAGTCTGCTGTGTGAGTGTAGCGCAGTCAAGATTTTTATTACAGGCGGTGCGTGCATAGATGCGAGCATGCTGTGAGCTTTGTGACAATACATTATGTTACAACCAAATGAAAAGATGGCTCACGACCAACATGAGTCGTGAAGGTGTGTGCGTGTGTATGTGCGTGTGTGTTTTTGCTAGATGATAGTGGTGTTGGTGGTGGTACGGTAATGTCAACGGCAAGGAAGATGACAGAGGAAATGTTCACATTCGAAAATACAGGAGTCAAGCTTCACGAACCGGTGAATTGGTGGTGGCATTGGGTGCGGTGACAGTACGATGGTGATAAGCACGACGAAAGCGAATGTCGCGCACCATGGGGTTGGTACAGCGAAACGGCGAGGCCGGGCGTTCGAGCAACGGCGGAGCACTTGCTGAACGCTGCGGTGCTTGAACAATCTCGTCCTCCACGGCACCACGAAGCGAAACGAAAGCGTACGCACGCTGAGGCACCGGCGAAAGGAGTTCGGGTTCCATGAAGTGAGTAGTGTCGAAGTGTAGAAGTGCTTGGTCGGTAGTGTCGGTCGACGGTCGGTGGGGCGCGAGTTGTTGACTTAAGCGCGTGGAAGGCGTAGTAACATTTGCGTCCGACACTGTAAGGGGAATGAGAAATTTGATTGGCTCCAGTCTGCATCGCTGTAATGCTGGGCTTTTTCCCTCATCCACTCACTTTTTTTGCGCATTCTGCTTTGACGACGTTGCCACCACTTTTCCAATGCGACCCGGTCTGCGTGTGCTTGCGTGTCATTTGTTTTGCGCTCATTCCGTTGATGCTACACTACACCAACACACATCACAGGTTGCACACAATAGCACAGTTCAGAATTGTACACAGTCCAGTAGGTTATGTATGTTACTGTACGGTGCAACTTCTATTCGATTTAGGATTTGTACTGTGCCGCGATACTGTTTTGTGGGAGTGTACTGTGTTGCGAACACGTCTAAATTATTCTATTACAGGAGCACAGTCTACAGTGTACAGTAGAGTCAAGGTTGAAACACGAGATTGGAGAGCGGATTGCATTGGCCCGACGCAACGCTCGCCTTCTTTACATGGAAAATTTCCTGTACTGCGCAAATGAGTGTTCAGTGTGTGTGGACTGTAACCAAGAACAGGATCGTGACTGCTGTATTCCCTCGGTAAAGTACTGTACACTTCCCACCCTTGTTGCACTTCCCTGCACTTCCGAGTGGTTCGACAAGATGACAATGATGAGGATGAGCAATATTGTAGCGTAGTGTGGAGCGAAAAGAGGAAAGTGTGCTCATGTAGAATAGACTAATAATAATAAAACAGCTGTAGTGTACTGGGCAGTACTCATTCATAGTGTACAGTATCTCGCATAAACTTGTTGTCCGTCCCTAGCCGCCTCACCGCTGCCACTCCTCGTCTTGCGCAACACTTTTGTCGACTGTAGACAGGCCCACAGACCCATCGCGAGAGCCATCAACATCCGCATCCGCACCGTGCCGGTACCGGTACTGATCAGCGTTTTCTTCAGATCATCTTATTGCGCTGTAGATATCGTAGTGTACTCTGGGGTGCTGTACCCTGGACCCAACTCGTGCTATTCGGTACGATCCTGTTTTGATAGATACTGTGTATTTCCTTATCGAATCAACGCCACCTGGCTTTCTTATTCATCTTCCTTCTCTTTCGTAGCATGGTACTACTGTACAGTACAGGTACGGCGGAGAGGGTTCCAACTCTTAGCTCGGTGTGTGTGCGTGTGTGTGCGGGTCGGTAGTTAACAATTCTCTCTACGCGCTATGGACTGACGTTTTCAAATGGGACTTGGAAGTTTGTGAATGCGCTCGCTACATGCACTTGCTTTTCTTGTGCAAGTTTTGTTACAAAACCACAGTGCGCGCAACTTGTCTGCAATGAATGTGAATGTACAGCTGCGCCTATGCAAAGTACTGTACCCAGTTCTGCACGAATTCGAGCACTGCCAACACTTTGTAATTCAATAATACATCCACTGCTACTTTATCCCCTTTCCTCAATTTCACTTACTCCCCCCTGAAGTATACCGTACTGTAACTGTCGCAGGGACACTGTCCGTCCCTCTCGTCCTCCCATAGCAATCAAAATAACTGGGCATTGTACACTGGCGATAATGCAATTGTTGAATGTTGTGCGCATTCCAAGTCGCGAAACTTTGACCAAATTTGTTACAGTATCGAGAAATTGAATTATGTCTTGTAGCAGAACACAACTTCTACAGTATCTTCACTCCACTTCTTGATTGCGACCGGTTCAGGCATCGCTCTATTTTCGAGTGCAGTAGGCACTGTAGTGCAGGAAGTGCGAAGTGGACAGAAACATTGCCGACCAATGAATCTTCGAAGCTTGGTTTTTGTAATTTGAACAGCATAGGCCCGCACTGCGTAAATGCAAATGCAATGTGCGCTCACTGTTTTAGAGGGTCCTCTTCAACCCGGCGGCTCAGGTCGCAATTGCGAATCACCTCTCAATCATCATCCATCGCACCTCACGCTCTGCGACGTAATCATACAGTTTGTTCGAAAATAATCCAACGTTAGATATGAAATCGAATATAACGGATGTGATATTAGCTAACCATTTATTAGGGTGCACTATTCCATGCTACATCTCGCAACTCTCCGACTTGAGTCGGGATTCTTCAATGAGATTTTAATACCCCATAAATAGGCACTGTCACGAGTAGGACATTCCCCCAACTAATATCATTACTCACTTAAACAGAGCAACCGTACCGCACCTGTGGGTTCTGAACACCGGCACTGAGTTGACGTGTCTCCGAGTGAGCCCGTGCTGGGGAGGGTGTGTCGATATCTGAACCTTGCCTTGTGAGAACGATATGTCTCATCCCTTTTAACTTAAGTTAAGCGCAAAAAACCGGCACACTGCTACTCCTCTGCCAGCGTCCGCATCAAGCTACGGATACACCGCTTGGTCGTTCCATTCGCCATCCTGTCCGATGCGCCACAGCTTGCGCTCACTACTCCTGAGTTTCAGATGGTCCACTTTATGCGGGTGCAGCACGAGCAGTGCGAACGAACTCGGTGGGCCATCCACCTTATCCACCCCCACGCCGGGGTCGCCCACCGCATTGCCTGGAACGGGGCTGTAGAACGAGGCGCGCGTCGCGTCGGAAAGCGCGACCCATTGCTTTGCTCGCCGTGCATCGTCGCCATCTATTATACGCACATCCCCCGTGATGCGCAGTTGCTCGCGTGATTCCTATCACTTCGTTAGCTAGCCTTGCAATCGTTGCCGTGGGCACACGTACATAGAAATACCAGCACAACTCCCCCCACCCGCATCGACGGAGACCTGCCACCTTCGCGCTGCGCGAATCCGTCGTCATTTGGATCCCACCATCGCCTAACACCTCCCGCACCACCACCGTGCGCACCGACGGCCGCCCCTCGCTTGTCAGCGTCGCCAGCTGCGCGAAGCGCGCCGTACTACCGCTTTCAGCCGCTTGCAGCCGCCGCAACGCCGTCAGCCACATCGCCTCCGACATTGCTTTGTCTTCGATTGTCAATACTACTGACACGTGGCAATGATCTTCCATGTCATTACTACAGTATCTGAGATTACCGGCTCCGGAGTTGCTAACTAAACTACCATGTCTGAAAACAAAAGGTTGAAGTTTGCTGTATTATTATAAAACAGTATTACCATACGTATTCTTGGCGAAGGTAGTGAGCCAGTTCTGTCTAAAATTCATCGTTTCTTTAACACCTCAAACGAATTGACACTTGGTAAATAAAACCTGTCAGTATTCACCTAGTGTGATCCCCTACGCCAGTGGCGCATCTTTGATGCTTCTCGTTTTAGAGGTAGTCCCTAGGATTCCTATTACTGGAGGAAGTCGGAATAATTTACGTAAGGAGATAAATTTCCGTTTGGTGAAGTTTCGAGTCATTGCTTGGCGCTGACTTTGATTGCATGTGGTCTTCTACGTCGGTTGAAAATGAAACGAAGCTGGATAATACAGTACAATTTTCACAACGAATCATTCGATCCTTGTTATTCATCAAATTTTGACCACCAAGTTCGCAGAATGCTAAGTGTAACTTCGACTAAACTAAAAATACCACTCGTCAAACTCATCCAATCTCAAATTAACTTGTAATACATACCGATTTCTGTGTTAACCGTATCATTGAGACATGGAACGAACATTGCTGATGCTCTCCTTCTCACGATTTCCGTTATCGACGTCAGGATTTGATAAACTTCTGAGATTCGCGATATCTCGAGTATGAAATTCGAGCACACTCCCGAAAAGGGTACTGTGAAACCACGACATCTCACGATACAGAGTAGACTACTTGTACTGTACACAGCGTTAGTTCACCCCAGGGACCACTCCGTTCATCACATTCTTCATCGCACCGTGATCGCCATCGCGATAAAGGCCGAGCCATGTGTCGTTGGTCATGAAGTTGCCGGTGATCTGCAATCTAAATCCCGGCTTGATGTATTGGACCAAACGGTCGTCTCCAGCACTGTCGAAAAGGTTCAGGCCGTACGGATCGGTGTAGAACTTCCCATCAGCCCGCGGCGCCGCCAGTATGTTGCGTATCTTGAACACGCAGGCGTCGTCGGTGAGAATCCAGCCCTCGGTACGAAACTCTCGGTTGATGTTCAGGCCTTGCCTCAAGCTGCCGTCCGAGTTCATATGCCCAAGCTTGATCACGTTGCCATCCAAAGTCAGACTCGGCGTTCGTAACGCCGTCGACGGGTCTTTCACGTCTACAGCTGGCTCCCGTGCGTTCTTCGTTTCCGAACACAGCGGCACTGTCGCCCACTGCTCGTAGCGCCCAACCCGTGTGTCCGGCGGGCCCCGCTGACTAAAATCTCCCGCCGCGGGATTCTCGGGGTCCAGCACGTTCACCAAGCGGTGCCGACGCGGATATCCGAGCTGCAAGCGAAGAGTCTCCATTTCTGGTGTCACTCCCACTAGTCCGCCCTCTCGTTTTCTCGCCACCAGGGCTCCAAAGTCCGCCTTCACTTGTGTGTCGTACTCTAACTCTCCGGAGGTCTTATTTTGCACCACCGCCACCAGCGTGTGGTGCCGTGTTGCGTAGCGCGTATTGCTGCTCACATGGATGTGGATACCGTAGTACACGCGATGGGTGGCCGTGTCTAGCACAAAGTCCTTAAAGCCCGCATGTGACTCCATCTCTGTGTCGCCCTTGTGCTTCAACACTGTGTAATCGTAACGCGGCCAATACGACATCAGCAAAGGCGCGGACGAACCGTGCTCGTGCCCGAACGAACACCACCAACATGGGTCCCATAGTGGATGCCAGGTTCTGAACGCCATTTCCCGTGTTGCCGCGTCCTCCGAGTCGTGTCCCTTCACCGTCCACATGTCGTGCAACTCCTTCGGACATAGCCCACCTGGGGTTATCATCATCCCTGCTGGTGGAGCCGGTGCTCGTGTGATGCTGCCGTCCTCTTCTGCGACGAATATGTTGTAGTACCCTTCCGTTTGAAGGTGCTTCACGTTAGCTTTGATGAACGTTTTTGATGGGACGTCTACTCTAGCTCCAGTTTTCGAAAACATATACCCTACGCTAGCCATCCCGAAGCTACCATTCTTTTCTCCGAACCCGAACTCCAGCGTTGCCCGCGGCTTATCACTCGGCCGTCTTGCCCAGCCTTCTGATTTCCACCCGGCGAGCTCTGGTATTCCGCATTTCTTTTCGTAGGCTGCAACGAGCATGTATGTCTTTGCCGGGCGTTGGTAGTGCAGGGTAAGAAAGTCGGGAATTGGGGCAGCGCCTGTCCAAGTCCCAAAAAAATCGAGTCCCATGTACTTGTGCGACGTTTGGTTCTCCTCCGGCGCGAGACTGTAGGCGTTGAAGCGTGGCTGGTAGGCAGATAGATACCACGCTTGGTTTGGTGGATTTGTCATCTTGTACTCCCACGAGCGGATGATCTCGCCTTGCATGCCTGTTTTATACAAAGGATGATCCTTGCATTGCATGCCCGTAGCAGAGGCTGTACTGATACATAAAAGCAATAAAATTGAAGCGAGCGCCTTGCTTTGTTTGATGGATTGAAGTTCCAGATTCTGTGCAGATCCCCTGATTGAGAACATAGTGTAGCCTCTTGCTTGTCGATTCCCTTATCGATGTACAGATTGTACACGTCACGGCATGCTTTTGTACCTGATGTTGAACTGCTTGGCAATACAGAGTGACTGAGCTGATGTACTATGCTCAAGTCGATTCATTGAAACATGGCTCCGTGATATTTTGATCTTGGCTATGACCATTTCCTCGACTAGAGCAGACGGCATTCTTCGAGGAACAATCACTGAGCGAGTCGCGAACAGGTCTGCCCATGCTGCGAGTACATGGCCATCGAACTCATTGATTATGGGCATCTAACGTAGAATCTTTCGTATATCGATTTTGGTCTGGTCGTGAATTGTTTGCCCAACTACATCGGCTTTCCTATTTCACCACCAACGGAACAAAGTGACTCAACTAAAATAGTTGTGACTGAAATCGACTTGGCTTTGCGTGTTCTACGGATAATTGCTGAAAATGGTCTGGTTTACTCCGAAATCAGTAAATTGCCCGGGAACTGATCGATTCTAGGATGTGGATGCGTTCTATGGAGCAGTATGTGATTGAAATAAGCCCATCGCACATCAAACACTGGCCATGTCTAAGGAAAGAATGGAGTTTGGTACAGTACAATAAATGTTATTGGTGGTTACTGGGACGACTCTAATTCCTCTGGAGAATTTCGAATTTAAATGCGGAATCAAAAAGAAGAGATCGAAAAGATTTTTTTGCGTTCGGTAAGCTATGTCGGAAATCGGTAAATGGATATTCGAGATTTCTCTTGAGTAATAGATTAATTAATGAGTTATTTTCGAGCTTTTAAAGTTAGCTATAGATAAATTTTACAATTACTTGAAATATCTATCTATAATATCAGAATACTTCAAAACGTCAGCTCATCTGGTGTCGTTCCGATTTGTTCGATCAATTGTACCAGGAATCAAACAACTTTTCAAATATTTCGTAATTCTTATATGAACTCTGAGAAAATAAGCATAAGACAAATTTTTCCTATTCCTGAAGCTATAAATATTCCTTATTGGTGATTATCTTTGTAGAATTTTCAATGTTGCATCCCGCAATTTTCTGGAAACATGAGTTAAAAGAATTTCTGTACAAATATTTGAATGAATTAGTAAAAATTTGCGACCCTACCAAAAATTCTAATTCATTTATCTCATTTGTTATGCTACACTACTCTCTTATTCTTGCTAAATTAACGCTATATTCAAAGATTCATGATAATCTATGGTGAACTAGAGTACATATAAGAACATTACCAATAATTGTCACGGCAAGACAGAAAATCAAAGTAGGCAGAACTCGAGCACTATTGAGTAATCTGGTTGCATGGTCCCAGATGATGACCTACATTTGCTTCATACTTAATTATTTTTTGTGTTTCCAGAAACAATTTTGAGTTTCATTCTTAGTAAACGCTAAATTTACGTCTGAGGAACTTACATCATAAAACTGCGCATTGATATCGCTCAGTCCTCATATACTTCCATTTCGGCACTATTCTAGAAGTATAGGGATTATTCGACTTCTATTCAAATAATTCTACTTGATGTTGCAAAAGAAAATTTATAATCTTTATGAAATGAAAAGAAGTGAAACGATTGTGGTATAATCCAAATTTGATAGATTGATCTATTGACCGGTAAGTGGGAAACGAAAACTAATATTCAAAATACTACTGAAATACAACACTCTCGCATTTCTGATATGTTCCTACTTCGAGCTCAAATCAATTAAGAAGATGCAAGCAGAGACAGAAAACAATAGATCAGACAACAAATTCAGCTCTGAGTTGATCAATTATTGTGAAACAAAAGATTTCGTAAAAATCTTTGCTATTGATTTCAATTATTCCTTCATCATCGGTTAGTGTTGGTGATCATGCATAGTATGATAATTCACTTTCTAATTAACTTCAGATTCATCAACTTACCAAGTACTTCACGAATTAGGAGGCCACTCTTACTACTTCAAGGGAACTGTCCAGCAACAAAATCATAGTAACCAGATAAGGAGATTTTCGGTATCAACAGAAGTATAAGCAAAACCACATTCGAAACACTAAATCGATGGATAGTTAAAAGGTAAAGCAGTGTACTAACTAATTTCATTACAGATGGTAGCAGGCAATTACTGAGAAAATTTTCTATAAGATTTGCATTCTATCTCAGAGACTTAATACTCAGCACATATTCTCTCGATTGCTCGATATAGAAGATTTCAGAATCCTCGTATGTTGATCATTAAGTACTGCAGGGCATAATAAAAATTAAAAACGCAATGTATGAACTGGAAAGATCAGCAAGTAACAACGGAGTGGCTAGAAGCTTTCTCACAGAGGCTGACAGTGGGAGGGACAACTCTATAAATACACGACCAGCCCTGTTTCACCGGGTATCATTGGCGGTCGTGCTCACTACCTCGCCTACCTACTCTATCTACCTCGCCACCAGCGCTCGCTCGTCTTCGCTCCATGGCGAAGAAGAAGGACGACGCGCTTTTACCCTCCTCTTACTTCGGCGGCGCTCTACTTCTACTTTCAGGCCGGCGGTGCGGCGTGCAGCAACAATTATATTTTCACTTTGCGTAATGCCAATTCTACAACCATCAAGGCTTACTTGTTGTTAGAATAATAATTCAATAGGCAGGGGCTAAAATTATTGCTTCACATCTATTATAATGAAGAACGCAACGTGATTTGCGATATTATTTCCCCTGATCTTATTTGATTTTCTTATTCTTCTAACGGGTTTTCAAGTACGACCTGGAACTGCTGCCTACTAATACTTGCAACATCTACGAACATTCTCTTTTATTCTCAGAATTGTTTCTCATGCATCTACTTAACATGTAGAATTCGGGAAGGTAAATACTCTAAGCATGTAAAGAGATTCAGAAAGCGACGCAGAATCAAGGCCATAACTTGAAAGTTTAGAAATTTGTGTTCATGAATGGTTCTTGCATTTACCGTTCACTTGTGATAGACTAGAAAGCGTATTTGCATTACCCGATTCAGGAAAGTCATCGCTTTGTGTATGCCACTGTTTCGAGCGTATAATTTTGGTGACTAATTTGCACATACAGAACGATCTTGAGTAAAATAACAATACTTTTCAATTCATATTTAGTACTGTACTTCGTGTACTAGTTCAAATGGAGGGTTTTGTTTCGCTGTCTGACTCGATTACCAAGATCGAAGAGGAAACACTGCCGTACGTGCTACCAAAGCAGTTCTATAGAGAAACTCTATTTTATGTAGGGCATGTTAAAATGACTTGGATTTACCGTGCTAGGATATTCACATGATGAATATACCTACAAAAAGAAATTGAAATCACGGCTTCAAATATTGGATCTGTTAATAGACAAATTGATTAAAAGCGCTACAATATTTCCTCATTATAAGCCATGAAGAGGGGTAAGCCAAACAACAGAGTGCGCACAAGCATTAGGAAAATACGATAATAAAGCACAGTACACTTGAGGCATATGGCGGGGACAAAATTTTTATTCAAAATTCAACGGTTCATTTCGTAGAGTTCGGGATATTAGGAAACGATCTTGACGAGATGTCCGTAGTCGCGACACGAATGCATGATTGTAGTGGACGGAATGTGATATCGTTAATTATACGTGAAATACAACAGATTTTTTGCTCAAACAAGTTTGTAGCCCTACACACCAATGAATATTTCGGAGGCAGTTCCTGTTCGCATCAATTTTCCTATTCCCTACATTGCCTTAGTGCACTGTGAACTATTGTTTGTATTACATCTAGGCATTTAGAAGTTGTATATCACACATCGTGCTCGACGAAAAAGCC
>JAAUYH010111806.1_pt1 | contig 15988 bp, 10 predicted proteins | sample 7278061 | NCBI WGS metagenome assembly JAAUYH01 (sample SAMN14350203, study PRJNA611818) | marine sediment metagenome | isolation source: surface marine sediment (0.6m) | place: French Polynesia: Moorea | collected 2018-08
ACCTCTACATTACCTTCCTCCTGAAGAAGACGAAGAAGATCGGAGAAGCCCCCTTGTGCCCCGGCCACTGACGCGTGCCTGAACCGCAGTAGACGGAACGGCAGTGTCAGCTAGGCTGAAGCGGCCTATAAGGGATCAAGCTGGGCTCAACTTGCGCCTTGCAGGTACGGCGAACACTACCGCGCTAACTGCAAGCAAGAACAAAACGCCCATCAACAACCGGCTCGTGATCCAACAAACAAGACCCTATGAGGACAACGCGCATGACCATGACAATGTTTTGTTGCAGGGGAAATCCCTTGTCCTTGAGTTCTTGGGCAATACTCCGAATATCAGATTACGAGGTGCTGGGGTAAGCATTGATGATGAGCTTTTGCAGGACGCTATCGACCGGCTTGTAGAGATGATACAACAGGCGAATGGAAAATGGGATAAGATGAAGAAGAATTATCGGCCAGAGAAGACATGGTTCGATACTGCACTCCAGACAGGCGGCGTTGTAGCTGCTATGACTGCTTTTCCCTTGCTAGCAACAGCTGGGTCATATGTAGCCGGTAGGTCGGCTGTTGTGTCTATGGGATTGTATTGGCTCGGTTCGAAGTAGTCGCTGGAGAAACTTGCGTTTTCTGATAGACGTCTCAATTGTGTTAAAAACTACAGTGTGCCTGAAGTCATAAAATTAAAGGAAATGAAACCAATGTTCGATTATTTTCGGTACTGAATCCTCCACTGACTCTGTTAATACCGTAAAATCGCGCAACTGTAGGAGAGAGTCGTTTAATAAGTAAATCGTTCTCGTAAGAAGAGGTAGTGCGTTCGATCAAGGCAAGTCTCTCTGCAAGAAAACAATGGGTAGGCCAAGTTCGTGAGGGAAGCCCAAACTGTGTGTTTGCTGGAGAATGTGAAAGTTACAGTGGACACTACGAATTATGACAACATATACGAGCTCCACGAAAAGGAGCTGGAGTCTCAAAAACAAGCTCGAGGAGTACCTTATGGACCAGATTGGAATGAAAAAAAGTGCACGCTGGAACGAATTCGAAGTGAAATCTAGGCAATTGTCCGAGATATACTGACGTATGCCGACTGCATCGAAAACTCTGCGTGATTACTCGATCACGAGTTTTTGTCACGGCGATTCTTCTATCAATGATACACAACAATGAAGTGTTAACAAAAACTCAGTGCGCGATTGTTTCAAATGCAAGATCTAAAGTAGCCAACAATTCTGCCAGTATGTTTTTTCTAACAAAAATATTTTCCGCAATGAGCAGATCGTTGGGGTCGGATTGATCACAAGGAATCAGATTCCCGCTGCAGCAGTGCAGTGCAATTATGACTGCCTCGAAAATTGAAAACTTCCACGGTGGTGGTGTAGCGTGCACCACTCAAATTGATTGGTATCATAAATGACGTACAGTTGTTCTGAGCGTCTGTGACCTTTCTCAAACTTCCGTAGTTATAGCAACAGGCCAAGAAAATGATAGTTCTACTCTTTGCTTGTCATAGTGTTACTTTTCTTTACCCATGTATTGAGCTATCTACATCAAGTGAAAGAATCCCATATTAGCTATTTCATAATTTATCACTGAAAAACTTAGTAATGAATTTGACAACAGTGTATTGCTGTCGGCGAGAGAGACAACTTCTTAGGTTCCTGCAAGAGTAGATTAAATTCACTTAAAATACACTGACAAAAGAAATCGACTTTGGTAAACTACTTTTTGGTCGAATTGTACAAATTTTCATTCGTGATTAGTGGTACCTCGGACATGGCCAAATTCTTTGTCTCTCCAAATTTCCCAATATGAATTCTAGAAAGGCAGGAATGATAGCAGAGAAAAATATCTGCTGCAGTTGTTGTTAGTCACAGAACTGTAGACTTGATTTTCGAGAATTTTACAGCTTAGAGTTTCAAGCCTTTGGAAGTTATCAAATAAGGCGGTTATGCGTCTAACTACAATAGAGGCACTGTAATATGCTTATTGCTGTACACAGACTAATTTAGTAAAGGTCACCTGTTCTACCAATATATGTAATGGGCAATGTTTAATTACAACACACGTCAATGAAATTCGATGAAAGCAAATCAAAATAATGTTAAGCGATGTAGTGGCATGGGTACTACAATGAATCCACAACCTCAGCTTTTTATATTTCATAGACTTTTCGTCAAGGGTAACTTGATTCGGTTTGAGCCACTACTTTTTTGAAAAATGTTCTCGCCCGTAGTGCGAAATAATTTATTCAGATTTATACGTGTAGACGGTTCTCTCACATTTTTATAACAATTTGTCTGCGTAAATTGCATATTTCTGTCAATATTCAATCAGTCGCTGTGAAAAGAGTCACTCCTCCGACTATCGCGTTAGAAAAATTGGAATAGTTTACAGTAAAATTAAAATCCCAAAACCAAGATACGAATATAGGATCACGAAACGAGTTTTTTTGTAATTGGAGGACGGAGAAGCCTCAGATTTAAGACAACGAAATTTCAACACATCATACGTATGACATACGCTTGGGTACTGTTATTTACCAACCAGTATTATTATCCGTAAAGTGATATGTTTAAGGGATAGTGCACAACAGTACGTCTTCTAAAATAGCCAAAAAGTAGGTAAAGAAAATAATGTATGAGTCGAATAAGAACATGAACCTACATATTCTGGGTAAAAGCTTTTTTCGAAAATTATTTTGAACTGAATTGCTTAACCATGAAGCGCTCTTTAAGATCTCTTTGGAATTAAATGCCTGAGCTATGAAGCGCAATATATTTTATACAATGCGTTCCCTTGCAGAAATGAAAGCAGTTAAAACATTTCGCGATAAAGTACTTGCTGGTTACTTACAAATACATTTCTGGTCCAGTCACTAAGCATAATTATGTATGATCGATTATACCTTGTTTTTTGTCATATAGTCGATATTTTGCATCAGTTAGGCAGATTGTCCGTCAGAAGATCAACCAAACGCGTCAGACAGAAAATTCATACCTCAAAATGTTGTTGGATGTTGGGGGTAAGAATTTCTTTACCATGGAATACTATAATACATAATTGTTCGCATTATACAAATTTCGAATAAAAAGGTGGATGAACAATAGTGGTTCAGAGCGTCCAAGAAGCGGTTTGAAGTGAACCTAAATCAAAGAAAGGTTCCATCTCTTTGGGAACAAAGATTCTTATTCTTGTTCTTCGCTGACCAAAGCATCTACGGCAATTTGCCTAGCTATATGAGAATCATTTGATTCTTTGAATATCACACTATACTTTCATGGCATATTACAGATCTACAACGTATTGCTCTTCTCAAGAACAATATAATGCTGAACGGATACTAATTTTAATTATTTCCGAACAAGAGCTGCTAGTGATTTTAAGCTGCGCATAATATTTTTTCTTCGAAACTCCCTTATTATGTTAAATTGAAGAATGCAATATCGCATAAGCAAGTGTTCCATCCGTTTTTTGCCTTATGATAAACGAAAAATAAGAGAAAGTTCATCATTAGGGTAGATAACCACTGGAATCCGAGATATGCCGATGAGAAGACTTCCAAAGCTACCAACGTCCTCCAACGCGCGAATGCGATAGCTGGAAAACACTACAATACTCGCGTGTTCTTTCAATTTTGTGACTTCAATTCCACCTGAATTCGGTCGCTTCTGAGCATCCTACTAATGGCAAGATCAAAAATAGCAGCGAACACTTATTTCCTTAATTTGCCTCATTACATCATGTATAACATGAAACGGCAAAGTTGACTCCACGGTTCTCAGACAAACAGTCCTATATTATAGGCTATTCCATGTACTGTCTGTACAGTTACTCGTCAAATTAATTAAAAAATCTATTTAGATCCATATATGTGGGTAACAACTTACTCGAGCTCTCTCTCTCTACAACTTATAGCAGCAAAATAAAACCACGTATTTGATTTAAAAATATCCTCCCAATTGAATTCCTTCCCACTCAAGAAGCTGCAAATCCTTAAAACTTGAGTTAAGTAGACGATCTGATTATACAGACATATTTTCTTTGGTCCTCACGAAACTCATCAACAAGGATTAAAAATCAATATTCCAGTAAGCAAGAAGAGAATTAAGCAGATAAAATTACTATTCTAAAGAAACTTGACGTTGGTGCAACTCAGAAATTAATAATTCTCTCTTTTAATCTACTAGAATAATTAGAATTCTTAAAACCATGTATATGGAAGTCTGAAAACTGTCTCTGTGAAAATAAATAATTGCGTACATTACTGGAAGCAGAAATAATAAATTAATATCAGGCCTGTGTTCAGTACATTCGGCAATAATTCTGCACTCTTTGATATCTAATGCTTTCCTACATTGATCAAGCTCGAATTTTGCGATATTCTTGATTTTCTTATATTTGAAAACATTACTTTCGGCTGCAAATTTTCTTTCGATTTTAAAGACTGATGGTAGCCTAGCGCTCCACGATCATATTTTCCAGGACCTTGGTGTCCTAATGGGAAAGAAAATTTATAACTGCAGGGAATACTCAGAACTCTATTTTTAATATTTGGTCCCGGAGAAAGACATTAGTAGCCAGATATCTATGACACTTGTGGTGAGAGAACTACAAGGATAGGGTTCAGGCTAGTATACCGGTGACCGAGAAATTGGCGACCGATTAAGTTTACGTTGACAAGTTAGTTATGATAGAAAATAATTATCTGGCAATTGCGCTGTTAGCATATGATAATAGCAGTAGTTCATTGCTGCGACAGCAGATGATGCTGGCAATAGTTTTCGATGCTGTGTCATGGATAGTAAAATAGGGATATCATGTGGTGAATTAGTGATGATTATTCGAGCGCAGTACTGGATGTCCATAACCGGAACAAACATTAATTCTTATAGCACTTAGCTTCGTACTGGCGCAAGAGCAAACTCGAAGAATTCTTACAAAGATTCATATACACACCTGACACTGAAAATCGCCATATCTAGAGACAGATTCTAATGCTACCGTATTACCATTGCAAATAGAACATAGTAGGAGAAAAATCTGCACAATAAACTGTTATATTTAGTCCAAACCTACTTCTTCAAAAGCGATGAGGACTATACCGAATACGGTGAATATCCCCATAGGGTCATCCATCATGAATCCGGATAACCATAAAATCACCGTTATCGATCAAATATATACAAAAGTAAACGATCGAAAAACTATTGCCCCTTGAGATCCTTTGTAAACGTGTGAATACGAGTGCGAGTGATCGACAAATGATGAAATGCGGTCACTCATAGTGCAGATTTGTTTTTTGAGTTCGTATGCAGAATACTATTGCTTATTTGCTTAAATTTGTGCTGCCTAACTTATCTTCCGAACTAATCAAGTCAGCAAAAGACTTTCACTTACTTGAACCAACGTTGTATTTTAGATTTAAAGTGTGAAGAATGGCTGTCTGACGGAATGCCGGACTTTTCTTTCTCTAGAAAGGTATTCAAACTATAATTTATCTTATGTTTATCAAGACCAGGAGCTAATATGTATCTTTGAAGCTTCGAAATGTACCCAAATTCAGCAAACAAAAAAGGTAGACAGTAATCTTATCTGGTTCAACGGTCTTTCAGTAAAGTATTGATTGACATTATTATTATTATTATGATTTCGTCTTTAGTAATCAAGATACGAGATCACTAAGACCGTCGCAAACGAAATTTAGATTCCTGAACATACTATAATTGGAAATCTTGAAAAGAGTTGGGTCCCTTTCAGAAAGTTTTGAATAGGTTCATCAGAAATGATTCCCGCTGCATTTTAGTTCGATTCTCGAAATAAATGCACTACTGAAAGAATATACTTTAAGAAAATTATAACAAATTCAAGTCAATAAGTATTTTCCATACCAGGAGCTAATTGATAAATTTGCACTGCTTAATTTGTTAAAAATTTACAAAAAATATTTCATTACGTTATCAAGGCTGAATAGGTCGAAATGATTTCATTTAAGCATTCTTTCCGTGAAATAATTGAGTAGATTTCTGAGATCTAAGAAATCTAAAGAAATTCTCGTAACAGACTGGATTAATTGATGTAAAGTATAGATTATTTCAAATATTACAAGTACCATCCAGTAAATCTGAAATATTTGTCAATTATTTTGCTCGATTGAATGGCACCTCCGTATTTTTACATGATCTGAGTCCCGCTATTAAGAATATCAGTAAGGAATGTACGTCAAAGTCCTTAAACCATAACAGCGATTAGTATGATATTAAAAATATTCCTATTTTTTGAAATTAAATTCAGATATAAATTTTTGTTTCTCGCAGACCTCCAGCACTCAATTTCGAATCATTCGCTATTATTTGAATTTATGGCTCTATCCACTATCTGTGGTATTCTCGAGTTGTTACTTTGCTTTTCGCCCAAAAATAAAGCGTATTCTCTAAAAACTTCATGGTCTTTCTGCGAGCACAAAACAGAAAAGTGCATCGTTCTGTAGAAGAAATACATCTCTTAAGCTTTTTCCTTCATTCCCAATATCAATCAACTTGAGTAAGTTTAGCTTATGTATAATTTTAACGTACAATAAATGAATGTATTGTTTGTAGCATCGAGCAAGGAGAGGCATCATCAGTGCACGTAGTTACCAAGTAGCGAATCGTGTGATTTGATGAAATTTATCTACCTGACTAGTGGTAGGACTAACAATAAGCAAGACACATAAATTATAGCAAGACTTGAAGATAAAATAAGAAATATAGAATTAAGTTCGCATTATTAAATCGAGCACTAAATGCAAATCATACCGATTATTTTGATTTTCGGATTTAACGTATTTAACTATAGGTTTTAAGGTTTGGAATACAAAAAGATTTATTATGATTTGCTTTCAAGTGGTCTGACGTTTCTTTCAAAGATTTTATGTACTCGAGTAAGAAAATCAAGTACAAGTTAATTACAAACGTTTATATTCAATCATCATACATTTCGGCCAAATGTAAAATCATATTGTCCGCGACGTGATGCATCGATGTTTGAATCAATTCAAACAGTTGCAGAGTCAAGTGATACTACTAGGTTTTGATGAGCACTGTGTATCCTTCAGACAATGAGAATAAAAAAAGCTTGGAGCTTCAAATGATATACTGAATCATATCTACTACAGTTTGAAGTTAAACACCTTTTGAGGCCTCTATAATTAGTTAAAATTAATTTGAACCGAGGTGCTGGAGGGAGTGCAATTAAAATTATCATTGTTCGCATTTTTCCTGGATGAATCACCTTGTGGAGACACAGCACTTCTTCAAACCTGTTCTAGAAGCCAATAACTACCAGAAGTCGGTTTTAAAACAAAGTAAACAAATAATTTTCTAGTGCCGCTTCAGCGCGCATCCTAGCTTTTATCGTATCCATAGAAATTGTTTTATACTAAGCTTTCCTATTGCATTTATTAAGTCCTATTCCCCTATCGTTATCAAATTTAAATATTTTTTATTCGGGAAATGAAGTCTAGGTGTACAGAGGGGTCCAAAACGTCTGAACCTAGTTTTGTAGTGAATACGAATACTCAATAATATATAATCAATATAATTTTATTTTACGTTCCTATTAATACTTACACGAGCACCCACTAACATTTTTTATTATCTTGCAGCGCTGCATCATTGAGTGAGACAGTTTTGCAAAGTAGTCGTCAGAAAGCTCATTCCATACTTGACACAGTTGTTTCCATAGTTCATCAGCAGTAGTTGGATATTTAGACTGATTACGTAGACGGCGTTTCATGATTCCCCTAACGTTTCCGGTTGGATTCAGGTCAGGGCTCTGTGCCGGCCAAGGTAGTACATTTACACCTTTTAAATGCAAGAAATCCGCCACTCTATTAGCACGGTGTGTTCCGCACCCGTCATGATGATAGATGAATTTTAGGTCAGCAGATTCATGAGTATTTTTAAGTGGCAGTACATATGGATTTAGAATATGGATGTATTTCAATTGATTCAAAGTTCCGGAAATGCATACGAAAGGACTGCGTCCATGACGGGAAAATGCACTCCATACCGACAACGATGCATTACCGGACTTAAAGGTAGGCACAATTTTCTACATTTCGTAACGTGTCCCAACTTTTCTCCACACACGAGAATATTTCTTCACTGGACGCAACATAAAAGACGACTCATCACTAAATGCTGCTGCATCCCATTCTCGTGTTGTCCAGTGTTCCCTTTCTGAACACCATTTCAAGCCAGCGGCTACATGCTTCGTAGACAGATATTGTTTAACTGCTGCTAGGTAACTCTTTATCCCATTTGTGTGTAGATACTTTCTAATCGTATTCTTAGAAAGTTTTTCACCATTAGGAGAAAGGTACTGCCCAAGAAATGACATACAAAGGTTCTTTGCGATGCAGGTCTACGTATTGGGTAGATGATAGCGCTGATAAGTTGCCTACTTTTGCTTGCGTCTAGTTTTCTTTGAGCTGCTTCTGTTGTCGTCGTGTTTACTGCGTCTAATAATATTTTTAACTGTTTCGTGTGACATCTTGTAATAAGAGGAAGTTTACCGGTTGAACCAAGACTCCAAAATATTTGACGTTTGAAATGGCCTTGTCACCTTCAATGTTTTCTGATGTTGCATATCCTGATTCGATTTACAGTAGATCCGAATAAATAGCTCAGCTCTATTTTCTGAGCTATATCCAAAAATTATACCTCTACTTTTATATCTATGCCTTGTTGCCGATGTATTTTCGATATATATCGTGGTTACTAAGACAAAACAACGTTAGTAAATCTTGCGTGACGCCGTCTCTTAAGTAACGTTCGGAATTATAGCGGTATGGATCAACCGGTAGATGTGCTCGAACTGGCAATTTCACTCTGCTTCAATCCAGCCTTATACATACCAATAATTCTGGTTTTGTGCTCAGGTGACACATTTTTGGAACCACTGAATCGACCCATGTCCACTTCGGGTTTGGGATAGACAGTGTGTTTCGTTAAACAAAGATTTTTACTATACTGTATGATACGCTAAATTTTATTTAATTTAGAGGGGGTTCAGACTTTTTGGACCCTACCGTACAATTCTGTACATTCTGAAGCGGCACCAATGCAATCATCGACCCACTATGATAGAATTAAAAACCCGAAACCTACTAACAGGTCTCGACACCATAAGTAGGGATTCTTGAAACTAATGGCCAGCGAATGAGAATCCCAGCCTGGTCCACTAAAAGGATGTGATTGGCTGAGACCGGCTTCCAAGAATCCTCACTTATGCTGTCGAGACCCGTGAAGTCATAGGGCAGTACGAACCCGATAAAGTGCAGTCGGTTTCTCGTTGTTTGTCTCAAATAAAAAATCATATCACAGCGAAGGCATAGAAATTTGGTGACATATTTCATGGTTAATGATGCAACCTAAATCGTCATACAGGCACACTACAACTTCGATTGCGTTGACAAAAAGTACCGTGACTACGTTCTTTTGATCTAGATAGGCGTTGACAAAATGTACAACTCAGAAGTATCGGTACTTCTGAAATTAGGAATTTTACAGAAAACTTCGAATGTTCAAAGGAATTTATACCGTGCGCCAACACCGTACACAAAAGCATTCACAAACAAATGAAGTCGATCATAGAACATTTGGTTTCGCCTCTCTTTCTGAAGAGCCTCGATTTTGGCATTTATCTCTTCGAGCTGTTGTTCCAGTCGAGCCTTAATGCGGTCCAACTCATTCGCGTGTACCTTTACATGTGCTGAACTCGGAATCTTGATTATGGGAGCGTTGCTGATGAAGTTCTTAAGCAATGCGGGGTTAGGCAGCATTTTCCTCGAGGATGTCTCCAATTCGTGGACGTACGGTATGAAACCGAGATGACTGAGCGATTTGACGGTTGCAAACGCCTCCACCAACGAGTCACAAACAGCTCTGTTCTGACATTTGTCGAGGACTTGCTTGCTCACCTTGTTCAACACCACTGAATAGCGGTTCTCGACAGCAATTTTCTCACGCTCAATGGCATTTAGCACGGCAGTAACGGTCGCCAGGTCGTTGGGTGATAGGCGACCAGCCTCGAGCGTGCAGACAAACACGATCCTGTAATCTCCAGAAGACTGCATAGCCTTCGATATCTCGTTCGCAGCACGTTCACGCATTTCAACGTCTTCGAGCCCAGGTGTGTCGGAATAAGTGTTGCCATCAGGGGCAACCACTGTTTTCAACACTCGTGTCAAGCCAGACCCGACAGAAACACCCGAGTCGAAGTGAACTTGGCCTATCAGTGAATTGAGGAGGCACGATTTCCCCACTCCTGGATTCCCGACGAGCACAGTGTGCATTGCGAATTGGGTGTGCGTGGCGTACGTTCACTGTAGTGTGCGAAATTCTTGCCGTCGCAATAATAATACCTTATTCCAGAAACGGGGGAGGGAATGGGGGCACGCTACGTTGAGCAATCCAAACAGCTAGCTTTGGGGTGCAGGTGGTTTAGGAAAAGTAACGCTGTAAGTGTGTTGCTGGGATGTTATGTCACACAACACGCACCACGGCAGCATTCTAATATTATACCACACGGCAGATGGATCCCTTCCCCAACAATAACACCCAACACTCCGATGAAGATCGTGTTTGTAGGCAATCCCGGATCGGGTAAGTCGACCCTGCTAAACTCGTTGCTTGGCGCGCCACACTTTGCCTCAGGCATCTCGATTGGCACAGGATTAACCACACACAAGCAGGATCGCTACGAGAACGGAAATCAGTACGTTGACACGCCAGGACTGGACGACGTTTTGACTCGTGAAGTAGCGGCATCAGAGATTTCCTCTGCTCTTTCAGGCACAGAATCTCTTCTGCTGGTGTTTGTCTGTACGCTGGAGGCAGGGGCGGTCAAGGCGGCCGATGTGGATACAATTAAAGCCGTGTTGTTGGCATTAGAGCAAGCCGGTGCGCATGTTCGTGACAGTTTCTGTATTCTAGTGAACAAATGCTCACCGAATGAGATGGAAAAATTGACTGCGGTGGCGAGAGAACGACTACGTCATGAGTTCTCGTGTGGACGAGGTACTCCATACATTGAATTCGTACCTTTAGTTCCGGATGCGACCGATCAGTCAGGAGCACTTGTTGTATCCAGAGAGTTCATGGAAAGTGTTTTGCAAAAGACTCGACCGACTCAGTTACCAGCGGGAGCTCGTGTACAAGTACAGTCCGAGAACTTTCTGCAAGGGAGAAATCGTCTTCACGGACTTCTTCGTGAAAGACAGGGACTACTTTCTGCGGCAAGCGCAGGAGCGCTTGGCCCTAAGACAAAGCGGGATGTGCTCAAGTTGGTTGGTCGCGCTGTTGCAGTTCTGGCGGCGATTGGTATCGGTCGATTCCTGTTCCGCAAATGGAGTCCTGGGTTTATTCGCAAGCTGCGTAACGTCTCCTTAACTACAAGCCGCACTCACACGCCATCGCTTCCACTGCCGTTTACCGGGTATCGCCTGGTCGTATCCCCGTCCATACAGGACGACACCTGCGAGTTTTGGGGAGGAGAAGAAGTTTGAAAGAAATCAGATTGAACAATGGCTTACGTTCATTTAATTACATTCGGAATCAGATTGATGCACTGCAATTGCAATCTAATTTGTACCAATTTCAGGACTAGACTCTTTCCAAAGTACTAGGTTCCGTTAGTATTGTATTTCTCTCTAGGCTTTTCAGGTACACGTGTTCGTGCGATTGCCGTGCGTTGAAGAGGAGAATCTTCTCTGCATGCAAAGTCTTCTGAAACCCATGATCTCCGGATTATCAAAGTCGTGGAGTTTGGATTTCTCTGTATCCGAGTATGAGCGGCTCAGTGTCGACATCATTTTTCAGATGTCATAAGAATACAACGTACCATGGCAACGATTTTATTACGGGCGGTGTGAGTTCGGAATTAATGTAATGCAGTGCACGTTTGCATCATCGCACTCTGTCGAGGGGGGTATTCAGCGAGGCGATATACAGTAGTTGAGTGGGTGGTTGTGATAATAAGAAAATAGAAGTTTCGTGACGAATTCACCATCACATTATAATGTGCATAGAATTCCAATGATATCCTCCCACAATACTGTACCGTATCATCTTTTAAGATGTCCCGCAACTTTAACTCGCACTAAACTAAGGAGCCCGCAAAGTAAGCTACCCCTATTGAAGCTACGACCTGTGCCAACAATTCTATCCACTTGTCATCATCAGGTTCGCCTTCCAATTGTTTGAGCTTGTTCCGGAGACTGTCCAATTCCTTTTCGTAGTGCTCATATATTTTGTCATAGTTCGTAGTGTCGACTTTCACTTCCGCGTTCTCTGGCAAACACATAGTTGGCGCCTCCTTCACAAACTTGGCGTACTGACTGTTGTCTTCCAGCAGGTAATCCCCCTGATCATCAGCTGCGCGAATGTTCGGGAAAAACCCGATGTTTTGTAAAAATTTGACCATGCAAAATGTTGAACGCACCTTTTCACGTGGTCGGACCATCGCAAAATGTTTCATCAGTGTCGAGTTGCACTTGTTCACAATAACCGAGTAGCGGCCTGACGCATCCACACCCACATCTTCAATCGCTTTCAGCACCACCCTGATTGTGGTGAGATCTGCTGGTTTGATTCGACCTGCTTCCAGTGTCACCACGAAGATAAGTTTCATCTCACAACCGCCCTCAAGTGCCTGTGAGATTTCGAGGGCTGCCTGCTCGCGCATGGCTATATCATCCAGACCAGGAGTGTCAAAATATACATAATCCGGTGCGTCGTATCTCTCCAAAACTTGGGTCATTCCCTCGCCAATATTGATACCCGACTTGAAATTCACTTGACCGATAAGAGAGTTGAGAATGAACGACTTGCCCACACCCGGGTTACCTGCGAAAACGACATGTGTCTTGTCCATGGTATTCAGCGATGAGATAGGTACCGTACTGTGGTTTTACTTGCTTGGCGATGAAATAGGTTTTGGATTCAGCCAGATCCTGTAGTGCTGCACTTTACTGTACAAGTGTGACACATAATCCGGACAGTTGTTCACCGGAAGGAGTTAAATGTTTCGGTGCTGGTCCATACCGTCATCGGGGATTGAGAAAGTGACTGAAAGTGACTACAATAGTACTCCTGAACCTTTTGAGCACCTACTACTACTGTACCCTGATCACCCCATTAGTTGCTATCACTCCCTTTTTAGTATTTCCCATTTATTTCACCCATATTTCCGTATTCCACCCTATTTCCGACCCCTCACCACGCCTTCGGAGTGAAATTTGGATAAAAATTTCACTTCTTCGGCCCTGATTTAATAATCAGTAGTGGTTTTATGACGGATGCAAGTCACCCGATGACGGTATGGACCAGCACCTTATGTTTGCCCGGTACAGTAGCAACGCATAACAACTTATTAAGGCCATGCTATTAATAAGGCATCATTGTTTCTCGCACTGTCACGCTTGCAAGTGTGATCGGAATTATTTCTGCCTCTACAGCCATTGAAATACTGTTGTGAACGCAGCCTTGATAATCACGAGGGACTGTTCGTGCAAATTGGAAGTCGAGAAACCATGCACCTCATCGTTGTCGGAAACCCCGGCGCAGGAAAGTCGACTATCTTGAACACATTGCTCGGGCAAGCTCATTTTCGATCTGGCGTGAACATTGGAGATGGGCTAACTGAGATTTTCCAGACCGTATCACAGAATGGGAACAAGTACTCGGACACGCCAGGACTGAACACACTGAAAACGAGACAACGAGCTGCCAAAGAAATAGCTCGTGCGCTTACGCAGAACGGCACTGTTCGTCTGTTGTTTGTCGTGACTCTGTCCTCGGGACGGATTAAGACGGACGACGTGGCTACCATTTCTTTGGTTCTCGATGCTTTGGAAAATGTTGGCGCGAATGTTGACGGAAGGTTTTCTGTGATTGTGAACAAGTGCAAACCGGATCTCATAGCGAAACTCAGAAAAGAGGAAGTCACCCAACTCTTCTTGCGAAAGTATGGTGCTGGTCGGAAATGTGAGCATCTTTTCCTATTGCCCCACGAGGATCGCGCGAACGACAATGATAATGTTTTACTGCAGGGAAAATCACATGTTCTCGGGTTTTTGGACGAGGCTCCGGATGTCAAGTTACGAGGTGGTCGGGTCAATATTGAGCATGAGCGGTTGGACGACACTACTGATAATTATAAAGAGATGGTACGACAAGAGAATGAAAGGTTGGAAGAATTGAAGAAGAACGAACCGCCGCAAAAGACCTGGTTCGATACAGCACTAGAGGCAGGAGCGGTCATAGCTGGAATAGCTGCCCTGTCTCTGGGAGAACATTGGATGCGTCCACGTCGTCTCTAGAGAAGTGTGCAAATTTAATTAGACCTCTGGATTGAGCTGAGAGCAACGAGGCGTCAGGGGACACGCTACAATTATTTTTGATACCGTCCCCCATTGAGACCCGTGTAACACTGCGAAGCATTAAATTGGCTTAAAAGGTCCTTGTCCTATTCTCAAAGAACGGAAGAGATTTCAGCAATAATTGTCCATGAAGATCAAGAACAATTGGGTTCAACAATGTATCGTGACTATATGGTCACGAACAGATGCGATCGCAGATTCAGAAAATCTAAAATCCAGCACAACATTCAGCAATGATCATATCATCATCGGTGAATACGTGTAGAACAAGACATGCCATTGCAAGTAATCCAGGTATAAGCGAGCTGTTCGTAAGGAACTCCGTCATCAGCCTACCCAATTGCAAGTCCGATCACAAGTGCGAGCGTGACAGTGGAAGAAACAATGACAGTGTGACTTGCAGAGTACAGCTGTCGGTGGACGCAGGCGTTACACTAAAAAGAAGCATTTACCTTTAATTCCTTCCGGTGAACAACTGTCCGGATTATGTGTCACACCTGTATAGTGCAGCACTACAGGATTTGGCTGAATCCAAAAACTATTTCATCGCCAAGCAAGTGATACCACAGTACGGTACCTGTTTCACCGCTGAATACCATGGACAAGACACATGTCGTTTTCGCAGGTAACCCAGGTGTGGGCAAGTCCTTCATCCTCAACTCCCTCATCGGTCAAGTCACGTTCAAGTCTGGTATCAATATTGGCGAAGGAATGACCAAAGTTTTGGAGAGATATGACGCATCGGATTATGTTTACTTCGATACTCCTGGCCTGGACGATATCTCCATACGCGAGCAGGCGGCCCTCGAAATCTCGCAGGCACTTGAGGGCGGTTGTGAGATGAAACTTATCTTTGTGGTGACACTGGAAGCAGGTCGAATCAAGCCCGCAGATCTCACCACAATCAAGGTGGTACTGAAGGCTATAGAAGATGTGGGTGTGGATGCGTCAGGCCGCTACTCGGTTATTGTGAACAAGTGCAATTCGACGCTGATGAAACAGTTTGAGATGGTGCGCCCACGTGAGAAAGTGCGTTCCACATTTTGTATGGTCAAATATCTACGAGATATTGAATTCTTCCCAAAGATTGGTGCTGCAGATGAAGAGGGTGACTATCTGTTACGAGACAACAGTGGATACGCCAAGTTTGTGAAGGAAGCGCCGACTATGCGTTTGCCAGAGAACGCGCAAGTGAAGATAGACGCCACCAACTATGACAAGATATACGAGCAGTACGAGAAGGAACTGGAGAGTCTTAGAAACAAACTCAAGGAATTGGAGGGGGAGCGGAATGACGACAAGTGGATGAAACTTGTGGAAAATGTCTTGATTAACCTTGGAAACGCTGCTGGCAATCGTATCATGAAAGAGTTGGAACTATCTGCCCGAGAGGCTCGCTCTCTGCAAAATACTCGAGGTTCTGAAACTGGAGCACCCTACGCTCAACAAAGTGGTGGCGGTAGTCTGTTAAATAATTTGGGTCTCACTGACTTAATAAATGAGTTAACGAAGTAGGTCAACTTATATTTACCTCCCAAAATGAACTTGCCTTGCAACTACGGTCCAG